>Ga0209541_10000505_pt1 | contig 76791 bp, 86 predicted proteins | sample RifCSPlowO2_01_FD_184027 | JGI IMG/M metagenome (GOLD analysis project Ga0209541, IMG submission 184027) | Groundwater microbial communities from Rifle, Colorado - Rifle CSP2_plank lowO2_0.1 (SPAdes) (version 2) | ecosystem: Environmental > Aquatic > Deep subsurface > Groundwater | place...
AAGCGGTCTTGCCGGGAGCCAAGGGCAATTTTGATTTGAGGATGGCCAATAAAATTCAACTGGTTGAAGCCGGAGTTGACGAAAAAAATATCGAGATTATGCCTTATTGCACTTATGAGCGGACGGATTTGTTTTATTCTTATCGCGCAGAAGGCGCGACCGGTCGGATTGCAACTGGTATACTAATAACTGGATGAGAAATCACCCGTTTTTGTTTCTTTTTGGCTTTGCCATGGGATATCTGCCGGTGCTGCTTGTTTTGGCAAAGATAAATGTTGCTGCGCCGGAAACGCTTGCCCAAGATAGCCCGCGGGAGCTCACGGTCGTTCTGGAAACCCAGGCACCTGTAATTGAAGAAAAACATGTGTCAGCGGCAGTAGAAACGCCGGAGCTTACACCACGTTCAGTTGACATGAATGTGGCAAGCCCAACGCCATCTCCAATACTCATCGAGACTCCAACTCCAATACCCACTCCCACCCCTGATGTCTGGGCGCCACCCGAGCTGGAGGGCTGGTTTACCCAGTATGCCGGGTCTTATGGCATAGACAAAAACATTCTGGAGCGCCTTGCTAATTGCGAAAGCCATTTTAACGTTAATTCTCAAAATAAAGATTATCTTGGCATGTTCCAGTTTTCTTCGAGTACTTGGAGTAATTATAGGGTTCAAATGGGCTTGGACCCGAATCCGGCGCTTAGAACTAATGCCGAAGAGTCCATCAAAACTGCAGCGTTTGTAATTCAACAAAGAGGCGTTGCTCCCTGGCCCAGCTGTTTGAGATAACTCGTTAATTTTGCCAATTTCTGGTAAAATACTACTGTTCATAAACTTCTTATTTCTTCTGTCATCCTGAACTTGATTCAGGATCTATATAAATAATATTTGTATGGATTCCGGGTCTAGCCCGGAATGACAAAGAAAGAGAGTTTTTGGACTAAAAATATGGAAGTCAGAAATATTGCAGTTATCGCGCACGTTGACCACGGCAAGACCACTTTGGTGGACGCGATGCTCAAGCAGTCGCACGTTTTTCGCGAAAACGAAGAGGAAATGGCACAAACTCAAATTCTTGACAGGAATGAGCTTGAGCGCGAGCGTGGAATTACGATTCTGGCTAAAAACTGCGCCATAACTTACAAAAATACCAAGATTAATATAATTGACACTCCAGGTCACGCGGATTTTTCAGGTGAAGTTGAGCGCACACTTGGCATGGCCACCGGAGCACTCCTCATAGTGGACGCCCAAGAGGGTCCAATGCCCCAGACGAGGTTCGTCTTAAGAAAAGCCCTGGAGATGGGCTTAAAGATTATCGTCGTGGTCAATAAAATCGATAAAAAATTTGCCGATCCTGTTGCAACTGTCTCAAAAGTTGAATCGTTATTTTTGGAACTTGCAACTAAAGACACCCAGCTTGATTTTAAGGTGATATACGCAATTGGCCGAAAGGGTGTGGCTTTTGATTATTTGCCTGCCTCGTCGGTAGGCGGGCCGGATGACCCTGGAAAAGCCGGCAATATTTCTTCGCTTCTTGATGCAATTGTCGAGCATATTCCTGCTTCCGGGCAAATTGAAGGCCCAGTCAAAATGGTGGTTAGCTCACTTGAGCAGGACACACATTTGGGCAGGATTGTTTTAGGCAAAGTTCATCAAGGCGTAGTTAAACCGGGTTCAAAAGTCGTGATAGCAGGAGAGCAAAAAAGCTACAAAGTCGAAAAGCTCATGGTTTTTCAAGGGCTTGGCAAAGTTGAAGTGGAAGAGGCGGGAAGTGGCGAAATAGTGGCTTTTTCTGGCGTTCCCGATGCCAAAATCGGGGACACCATAGCAGACCCTTCGGACCCAACCGCTCTTCCGGCCATAGCAATTGGTGAGCCCACGCTCCACATGTACCTCGGTCCGAATACTTCCCCCTTTGTCGGGCGTGAAGGCAAGTTTGTAACAGGTAGGCAGCTGGAAGAGCGGCTTGAGAAGGAACTTGAAAGTAACCTCAGTTTGCAACTCGAAAAGCAGGGCAACGGCAGGTTTATAGTTTCCGGCCGCGGGGAGCTTCACCTTTCAATTCTTCTTGAAACTATGCGGCGCGAGGGCTATGAGATGGAAGTGGGTAAACCCGAGGTAATTGAGAAAGTTATAGACGGCGAGCGCCAGGAGCCAGTCGAGGAAGTCTCGGTCATTGTCCCAAGCGAATTCGTCGGCGTTATAAACGAGGAGTTTGGTAAGCGCTATGCCTCCTTAATTAAAATGGAGCCTACTTCGGACAGCGATGTTGAGTTTCTCTATAAAGTGCCAACACGCGCCCTTATTGGCCTCCGGAGCCATTTACTCACGGCAACCAGAGGAACGGTTGTTTATAGCTCGGTTATTGCGGGCTATGAGAAAGTCGGCAAGGCCGTCCCCAAAATGCGCCGGGGAGCCTTAATTGCCAGTCAGTCGGGCACTGCCTTGGCTTATGGGCTTGAAAATGCCCAAGGTAGAGGAGTGGTTTTTGTGAGCCCCGGGGAAGTCATTTACGAAGGAATGGTGGTTGGGGTAAATGCCAAAGACGAGGACATTCCGGTCAATGTTTGCAAAGGCAAGAAGCTGACCAACATGCGCTCGAAGTCCTCGGATGGCGTGATTCAGTTGACTCCGGCAACCAAGTTTTCACTTGAGCAGTCACTGGACTTTTTGGAAGCCGATGAGCTTCTTGAAATTACGCCAAATAGTTTGCGTCTTCGGAAGAAGCATTTGTCTGAACTTGAAAGAAGAAGGCACAAGGTATAATTAAGAGGTCATGAATTTAAAGAAAATTGTCAGTGTTTTATTTGTTGCTGGAGCTTTGTTCGGATTTTACGCGTGGCAAAATCGCCCCCGCCCCGCACTTGAGACAAAATTCGTTCCCGCACTTCGTTCCGACGATGTCGGAACTTCGGACGGGCAAGCAGAATTCACTGAAGTTAAAACTCCTCCGAGCTCTGTGAACCTTGGCTCGTTTAATCACTCATACCAGACTTTCAACAATTGCGGCCCGGCAACGCTTTCCATGTCCCTGGGTTGGTTTGGCAAGAAAGTTTCGCAAAAAGAACTTGGGGACAAGATGCGCCCATGGCAGGTGGCAAACGGGGACAATGACGATAAAACAATCTTTACAGATGAGTTTGTAGCATGGGCCCGCGAGTACGGCTACGAGGCAATTGCCCGCCCCAATGGTGATATTGATACTCTGAAAAAGTTCACCGCAAACGGGATACCGGTAGTTGTCAAAACCATGCTTCATGCAAATGATGACATTGGTCACTTCAGGATTGTTAAGGGTTATGACGAAACCAAACAGGTAATAATTCAAGACGACTCGTTTGAGGGGCCGAACCGCGAGTTTTCCTACTATGATTTTTTGACACTTTGGCAGCCTTTTCATTATGTTTACATTGTTGTGTACACCCCTGAGCAGGCAGAATTGGTAGAAGCTATTATTGGAAACGAAATGAATGAGACTGTTGCTTGGCAGAATACTTTGGTGCGGTCTGAAAAAGAACAGGGATTAACAGACAACGTTTTCCCGACCTTTAACATGTCAGTGGCAAATTATTATCTGGGCAATTTTAAAGAATCGATTGCGAATTATGAATCAATTGCAGACGGGCTCCCGCGCCGTATGCTTTGGTATCAGCTGGAGCCGATTTTGGCAATGCAAAAGTTGGGCCAATATGACAAAGTTATGGCGCTTTCGGAGCGAATTTTAAATGGTGGCAATAGGGCTTATTCCGAGCTTTACCAAATCAGGGGAGAGGTATATTTAGCTCAAGGAAATGTTGATGCCGCCCGGGCAGAATTTGAAAAAGCCGTGCAGTATAACGTTAACTACCAGCCCGCCAAGGATGCCTTGACTAAGTTGTAATGTTGACTTATTGTATGAATATTGTATAGTTATTGTATGGCAACGATAAATATTTCAATTCCACAAAAACTGAAAGAGCAGGCGCAGCTTTTGGTGAGAGCTGGGGTGTATTCTTCGTTTAGCGATGTAGTCCGCGACTCCTTGAGAAAGAATATATTTAAGAACAAGTATGATTTGTTGGCCGAAAAAGCAAAAGAAGACTATAAAAACGGCAGGGGGGTTGTCTTAAAGACTGCAAAAGATATTGACGATTATTTTGATTCATTGTAAGTGAATAATGTACGAGGTATTTTTCTCCGATGCCTTTTATAAAAAAGTAAGAAAAATAGCCAGGAAAGACCCACAGCAAACAAACAGAATTAGAAAACAACTTAAGATATTATCAAAAAATCCGGACCATCCTTCACTACGGCTCCACAAGCTATCCGGGAGAAATAACTGGTCTGTTTCTGTGGATCGTAGCGTTCGAATAATAATTAATATCGAGGATAATATTATCTATTGCACAGACATCGGCACTCACGATGAAGTTTACTAAGGTGTAGTATAATTGTTCCATGGTGGAAGTGCCTCGTGGTATTGATATTAAATATACAATCGGATTTTGTGTTGTTCCCGCTGAAAATAAAGTTTTAATGCTTTATAGAAACAATAGACCAAACAAAGATAAGTGGAACGGTTTGGGTGGCAAAATAAACTTTGACGCAAAAGAGACACCGCAAGAATGTGTGATAAGAGAAATTTCCGAGGAAACCGACAAGCTGATTGATTTGAGCTTGGCGCCGGATCTTAGATATACCGGAATTGTTACTTGGGACGTCACAACGGGAGAGGAAAAACACAACGGAGGTATGCATGCATACGTCGCGAATTTTAATGATAGAACAGTAATTTTTAATAAAAAGGAAACTCGTGAAGGAGTGTTGGATTGGCTGGACTTAACGGAAGTAACAAGTAAGGATAATAGCTCCGTAGTGGAGAATATACCTCATTTCCTTCCCGAAATGTTAAAAGGCCACGGAAAGGCTCGCTATCACTGTGTTTATGAAGATGGCAATTTGGTCGACTTCGCTGTGAGCCCATTGAAGTAGTATAATTGCCCCATGGCGCAGACAATTAAATGTAAGAATTGTGGTGCTGAGATTGAGGTTTCCGAGGCATTGACGCACCAGATAGAAGAACAAGTGCTGTCCTCGCTTTCTGCAAAGCATAAAAAAGAGCTTGAAGATCTTAAGCGCCAGCTTGAGGCAGACGCCGAAAAAAACGCCCGCGAAATTCTTGCGAGAGAAGGCCAGTATTTAGACCAAATTCGTGCGTTGAAGCGCAGAGATAATGAGCGTGAGCTTGAGATGAAGAAAAAACTTCTTGAGGAGGAAGAGAAAATCCGCTCGGAGGCTCTCAAAAAAGCTGAAGAAGAACACAGACTTAAAGACTCGGAGAAAGATAAAAAACTCTCAGACGCATTGACTCAGATTGAAGAACTAAAGGTCAAAATCGAGCAGGGCTCCATGCAGACGCAAGGTGAGGTTTTGGAGCTTGAACTGGAGGAGCGTCTCAAGAGCGAGTTTCCGATGGATATTATCTCTGAAGTTAAAAAAGGCCAAAGAGGCGCTGATGTGCTTCAGGAAGTGGTAGATAAATTAAACCGCAAGTGCGGAACAATTCTTTGGGAGAGCAAAAACGCCAAATGGACGGAAGTCTGGATAGCGAAATTGAAAGAGGACCAGAGACGCGCCAAGGCCGATTTGGCGGTTCTTGTTAGTGTGGATTTGCCCAAGACCATCGATACATTTTCTTATGTGAACGGCGTTTGGGTTGTAGGCGTGGCTCACTACATTGCGCTTGCGCTTTCCCTGCGGTTTAACTTGGTGAGCTTGTATCACGAAAAGCAAAACCAGGAAGGCCAGGATGAAAAAATGCAGATCCTTTATCAGTATCTGACAGGCAATGAATTCAGGCAAAGAGTGGAGGCCATTGTTGAGGCCTTTGGTGCGATGCAGATTGAACTTGAGCGCGAAAAGCGCTGGTTTAGCGTGAAGTGGGCAAGGCAGGAAAAAGAAATCAGGAAAGTAATTGACCACACACACGGGATGTATGGGGATTTGCAGGGAGTCATTGGCAAAAGTTTGCCGGAGATTAAAACATTGGAATTACCAGACGGTGAGGCTTAATAATCAAAATCCTGCCAATCAGTAGTCAAAAGTCTGGGCTTTTGCTCGATATTGTTCATTTTTACAATATCGTCCGGCTCCATTTTCCAATTTTGAGATTTGAAGTTATCTTCAATGTTTTCGGGCTTACTGCTTTTTGGAATTGCCACAATACCGCGGGCGTTTATCCAGTTTAAGATTACTTGCGCGGGCGAGACCGAATATTTTTGCGACAGCTCAATAACAGTCGGATGTTGCAATTCTTCGCCCATCCCAAGTGGTGAGTATGCAGTTAAAGTAATGTTGTGGCTTTTGCAAAAATCGTGCAACGATTTTTGATTAAATGTTGGGTGGAGCTCAACCTGGTTGCAGGTAACTTCATAGCCTTTAGTCAGAATGTCTTCAAGGTGATGTATTGTGTGGTTTGATACTCCGAAATTTTTTATCAAGCCTTTTTCGCGGATTTCAGTAAAAGCGCCAAAAGTTTCCTCGATTGGGATTTGGCGGTTTGGCCAGTGAATGAGAAGCAGGTCGATGTAGGGAATCTGAAGTTCTTCCAAAAAACGGTTAGTGCTGTCCAAGACTTGTTGACGGTAAAGCTCGTCAAACCAGATTTTGGTTGTTATAAAAAGCTCTTCGCGGGCAATTCCTGAGTCTTTGATGGCTTTAGCAATATCCTGGTGATTATCATAGCGGTCCGCGGTGTCAATGTGCCGGTAGCCAACCTCCAGAGCTTTGGAAACTGAAGCGATGCAAGTGTCGCCAGTTAATTTCCAAGTGCCAAATCCAAGCAGGGGAATGTTCATTATTGTTGATCTTCGGGGGGATTATTTGGCTCAGTATTTTGCTGTGTTTTTATTGGCAATGTTTCGGCGGGGCCCGCATCTGCGGCTCTCTGCATGTTTCCTTTAACGACTTCTTTAAACTGCCCGGTATCCATAACTCCTCGTGCAGCATGCTCTCCGGCGGCAATATTTAAATAAGAAGCACCTTCTTGGCTGTTTACGGAAACTTCTTTTCCTTGCAACATTTGATTGGTGATGGGCGCGAAAGGTGGTGCAACTTTGGTGTCTGGCTTTACTCCCTCCACATTGATTGGGTCAACTTCTTCTGCCTCATTGCCTTCTTCACCCGGTTGCGGCTCAATTACTGGTTTTTCTGCTTCATCCATAAACAAATTATACATATTCTGGTAGTATTGACAAGGTACGTTCAGTTTACATGAATGTACCAAGCATGGATGAGTTTGAGAAATATGTAGACGAGGCAATGAAGATGCTCCCCAAAGAATTTCGGGAGAAGCTCGATAATGTTTCGATTTTTATTGAGGACTTGCCAACTCGTGAGCAAATCGGCAAATTTGATGCTAGGCATGAAAACTTCACGCTTCTTGGGCTATATGAAGGTGTCCCGCAGACCAGGCGCAGTAACTATGGAGTCGGCGGCGCGGTGCCAGACAAAATCACACTTTTTCGCTACCCGATTTTGTCCTTCGCTCATTCACAAGAACACTTGATTGAATTAATTCGTGATACGCTGTGGCACGAAATTGGCCATCACTTTGGTATGAGCGAGGAAGATATCAGGAAGGCTCAAGCTAAAAATCGCTTAAAGGTCGTATAACTTTTTTTTATACTCTTCAAGCATGTGCTCTGCACTAAATTGCTTCGCCAGCGAAATTGACTTTCGCATGCGCGCTATCCAACTTATGGGCAAGCCGTCTTCGCGGGTATAGTAAAGCGGCACAATTTCCCGCTCAAGAAGTCTATAAAAATCTCTGGCAGCGGTATCCGGCTCAAGCACCCAGCCAGTGCCGTCCCAGTCTGCCTCATATGTCCAGCCATCAAGAACAGTGCAGTTGAGAACCCCATTTGATATTGCTTTCATCCCGCTGGTGCCGCAGGCTTCAAGGTTGCCCTTTGGGGTATTGAGCCAGACGTCCGAGCCCGAGGTCAAATGATTTGCCAGGGAAATATTGTAGTTCGGAATAAAAATTGCATATCCGGGGAGCTCTGTCGCGAAAATTTTAATTACTTCCTCAATGAGATTTTCAGAGCCCGGATCAGCCGCGTGGGAGTTGCCTGCATATAAAATCTGCACCGGGCGCTCGGCGTTTGTGATAATACTTTTAAGCTTTTCAATGTCCTCGAAAATGGCTTTTGGCTGTTTATATTCAGCAAGACGCCTTGCCCAGGTGATTACCAAACGGTTCATGTCATAATCAATGCCGGTTCGCTTTTTGACCGTTTCGGCAAGTTCGTGTTTTTTGGTTAAGTGCTGGTCCCAAAGCTCCTGATCGCTTAGGCTTGTGTTTCGAAAGTCCGAGTCTTGCCAGCGGTCCATGTGAACACCGTTTGTAATAGTAATCCAGCTCTTGCCCGGGTGCTCCTTTTTGCAATATTTTCCATGGACTTGGGAAACCGCGGATTGCTTTGCCGAAATGTTAAGTGCAAACTTAGTAATTGAGAAGTCCACATCCGGAATATGCCCGGCTTTGACCAATTCGTATGGGTCGCCAATCCCAAGCTCCTGAGTAAAAGGTGCTGCCCAATACTTCACCGCATCAATGTGATAATTGGGGTTCCCGGCGGGAACCAGTGTGTGGTTGGTGTAAACAATTTGCTTTTTAGCTTCCTCCCAAGCCTCATAGAAGGGGAGGGACTTTGCCTTCATAATCTGAGCGGCCAACTCCCAAATGAGAAATATTGGCCTTCCTTCATTCATATGGAATAATCGGGGCTTAATGCCAAGGGCGCCGAGAAGTCTCATGCCGCCAACACCAAGCAGAATTTGCTGCCTGATTTGGGAGTCCGTATCTCCCGCATACAAGGTATCCATATCCCGTTTCCAGGCTTCGGGGTTCTGGTCAACATCGGTTGAGAGGAAAAACAGGATCGACTCATCAGCAAGCCTGATATGGTACGCCTTAACTGTAACGTTTCCAATCGGAGAGGGAAGTGTAAATGTCACCTGTTTACCTTTGATGGTGGTGGGCCTGAGGAATGAAGTGTCGTGATCAAACTCAGAGTCGCGCTTTTCCTCTATGCCCTCGGCCGTGATGTGTTGAATGAAATTTCTGCCTTTATATAAAATTCCAATGCCGACAACCGGGAAGTGGGCAAGCGCGGCGGCGTTCATGTAGTCGCCGGATAAGACCCCAAGCCCGCCAGCGTATGTTGGGAGCTCACTGTCTATTGCAAACTCTGAAGCAAAATAGGCAACGGGCTTATACCCCTTGGGCAGTATCATAATTTAAGGTTATCACAGGACTTGAAGTGTTAAAATAGACAGATGGGGAAATCCAAGGGCATTGCCCACCTTGTGCTTATTGCTGCTGTAGTTGTCATTGGTGCGGTAGTTTTTGTGTCCAGAAATAACACTTACGAAACTTCTAACCCAACGCCGTTTCCTACCCGCAATGCTACGCATAGCGTTGCAGGTGGGCCCTTCCAGGAATTAACAATTCCATTCTTGAGAGACCGAGAATATAAAAGCGAATTGGGGGAGCTGACAAGATATTCCGAAAATGCGAGCTATACTTCATATCTGACAAGTTATGATTCTGATGGCTTAAAAGTTAACGGGCTTTTGACTGTCCCCAAAGGTCCTGAACCTGTCGAAGGATTTCCGGCTATTGTCTTTGTTCATGGCTACATAGCGCCGACAATTTATAAAACAACAGAGCGATACAACGATTATGTTAATTATTTAGCTCGGAATGGCTTTGTTGTTTTTAAGATTGATTTGCGCGGCCATGGTGACTCTGAAGGCGAGGCGGGCGGGGCATATTACTCTGAAGATTATGTCATTGACACCTTAAATGCATATAGTGCGCTTCAAAATGCCGAGTTTGTCGACCCGAGCGGGGTTGGCCTCTGGGGGCACTCGATGGCCGGGAACGTCGCTTTCAGAAGTTTTGTGGTCAAGCGTGATATTCCGGCTGTCGTTATCTGGGCTGGTGCGGGCTATACATATTCTGACCTTAGCGAATATAGAATAGATGACAATTCATACCGCCCGCCGCCAACGGACTCGCCGAGAGCTAGAAAGCGCGCACGCCTGCGCGAGGCATATGGCGAATTTTCCCCTGAACATACCTTTTGGAAGCAAATTGTTCCGACTAATTATTTAGACGGAGTCACGGGCAGCTTGCAGGTTCACCATGCTGTGGACGACAACGTGGTGAGCATTGATTATAGCCGCAATTTAATGAGTGTTTTGGAAGGAACTTACATAACCCACGAACTATTTGAGTATCCTTCCGGCGGCCATAACTTGGTTGGTAGCAGTTTTACTCAAGCCATGCAGCGTACTGTCGAGTTTTTCAAAAGTAAGTTAAAGTAATGTAATTTGACAGATTTAATGTACGTCTGTATAGTTAATGTAATATGAATTATTTAGTCAGTATCACATCCCAGGGCCAGATCAGCATTCCGGCGCCTATTAGAAAAAAACTGGGCCTTAACAAAAAAGGCAAGGCTTATGTGAGTGAGGAGAATGGTAAAGTCTTAGTTGAACCTGTTGAGGATATTATGAAGCTTGCGGGTTCTCTGAGTAAATATGCCATCAAGGGAAAAAGTATTGCTGAGATCACGAAAATGGAAAAAATGGTTTGGGAGAGGGCGGCGGTGGAGCGTTATAAAAAAGCGCTTAAAGATACGAAATGAGAAAGTATATTGCGGATACAAATTTTTTTCTAAGGTTTATTCTTCAAGATAACGAAAAGCAAGCAAAAATAGCAGCAAAGAGGTTTTCTGAAGCAAAGGCCGGAAAGGTAAGTATATTCTTTCCGGATGAAATAATTTTAGAGATGGAATTCGTTATGAGGTCGTTTTACGGTGTGGACAGAAAGGAGATAGTAGGCAATTTATTGAGTTTATTTAAGATGAGTTATCTTAAAATAGAGAACAGAACATTATGGCTTGCGTCAGTTGAGCTCTATAAAGAAAGAAACATAAGTTTAATAGATATCTTTTTGCACACAAAAGCAAAGGCTATGCAGGCAGAGGTTTTATCCTTTGACAAAGACTTCAGGAAGTTGGCAAAATAAGCTATGGATCTTAAGAACATAGCCTGTGTTCCTTGTGAAGTTGGCGCGCCAACTGTGACTCCCGAGGAGCTTCTGAATTATTCAAAAGAAGTGCCAAACTGGGAAGTGTATGACAATAAAACCAAAATTAAAAGGGAGTTTGAGTTTGAGAATTTTGTGAAGGCTATAGCATTTGTAAACAAAATTGCTGAAGTTGCCGAAAGCGAAGGCCATCACCCTAATATTTATGTTTATGATTACAAGAAAGTAAGAGTCGAGCTTTGGACGCATAAAATCGGTGGTCTTCATCGAAACGATTTTGTACTGGCGGCAAAAATTGACGGATTACTTTAAAGTAATAACACCTCTTTTGTAGTCCAGCACTTTTTTATCCTTCAGTCTTTTCATCTCAATACTTACCCGCTCGCGGGTAAGCCCTGTGAGGGCGGCCAGCATCTCGTGGGTAAATTGGAATTTTTCGCCGAAATGTTTTCTCAAGTACTCCAGAGTGGACAATACCCGGGTCTGGGCATTTTCAAAGTTTAAGATCTCGATTCTTTTTGCTAACCCACTGATGCCCAAGGCCAGGTTTTTTGTAAGTTTAATTAGCTCTTCCGGCCTTTCATTAATCAGTTTTTCAAAATCCTTTTTGGGTACTAATGTAACTTCACAAGTATTGATTGCTTTCAAACTGAAATTGGGTATTTCGTTATTCAAGCCCCAGGAAAGGGGAAAAAGAGCACCGGGCATATAAATATGAATAATAAGTTCTTTGCCTTCGTGCGAATCTACATATTGTGCTACATTTCCCCGCTTGAGGTAAAAAAGCGCGCCGGGGAGCTCTCCTGCCATCAAGATTACTTCTTTCGTGCTAAAGCGCTTGGCAGGATAGTCGGCGAAGAGCTCCATCTATACTTGTATTGTAATACAAATTACAGCGGTTTAGTATTGTGTTCAGGCCATAGGCGTATATTGTTCACTGAGTGTACAATTAAAGTGGAAAGAGTTTAGTTTTGTGAAGAAAACTATTTTTATATTTGCTTCAGTTATGTTGTTCTTTTTTTGGGCACCTTTAGCTCTTGCCGAAGAGCCCTATGTTATTGAGAATTTTGATTCTCATGTAACTATTAATCAGGATACTTCGCTTACGGTTGAGGAAACCATTGACGTTTATTTTAATGAGCCACGGCATGGCATTTTTCGCGATATTCCGGTGGTCTACCGGGCAGACAGCCGGGTAATTAACTCCCGTCTCCAGGTTTTGTCAGTAAATGACAACTATGAGACTTCGAGGCAAGGCGACAGCATCCAAATTAAAATTGGCGATGCGGATAAGCTCATAACCGGAAGCAAATCCTACAAAATTACTTATAAAATGCGAAAGATAATTCAGCGCTTTGACTCCCATGATGAGCTTTATTGGAATGTGGCCGGAGGGGCTTGGGAGACTGAAATTAAGAAGGTGAGTGCAGGTGTTACTTCTGAATTTGCCGAGGTCACAAAGACCAAGTGTTATGAATGCCGTGCAGTCGCCGAAAACAAAAACAGCGCTAGTTTTGTTTCTGAAAGTGTTTTGGGTAATGGCCTTGATATGACTATAGTTGTGGCTTTGAACAAAAATAATCAGCTTAATTTTGCCGCAACTACATCGGAGCTTATCTTTGACAATTGGGGCTATTTAGTTGCTATTTTGCCTTTTTTTGCAATGCTTATTTTTTGGCTCAGGCAAGGGCGAGATATTCGCTATGTGGGGGATAATGTTTATTTTACGCCGGACGATAAAGCCACAGAGACAACACCGGTTTTTAATAAACGGGAATTTCTGCCTATGGTTTATAGCCCGATTGCAGGGCTTACCCCTTCGGAAGTTGGCACCTTGGTGGATGAGAAAGTGGACATTCATGATGTGGTGGCTGAGATTATGGAGCTTGGGAGACTCGGGTTTTTGAAGATTGAGAAGCTCGATAAAAAATGGGCTAAAGATGATTATTTGATTAAGAAGCTTAAGGGAGACACGTCAAAGCTTCGCGAATATCAAAAATATCTTTACGATTCGTTGTTTTCTTTTGGCGAGGTCAAGGATTTGGTTAAGCTGTCGGAACTGAAGAAAAAATTTTACACCAAGCTCGAGAAGTTCCGCGATAAACTTTATGTTCATACTAAGGATGCGGGCTATTTTGGCGCAAGACCGGACCATATCCGGGCTCTTTGGCTCGTAGTCGTAGGGGTTGCCGAGGGCTTGGCTTTCTTTTTACTCATTCAGTACTTTGAAAGTACCGGCACTTTCTGGCCGTTTGTGATTTTTGCGGCTAGCGCGATTCCTTCTTTTATCCTGGCTTACCAAATGCCACGGCGCACTCCTAAAGGCTATGCGCTTTTCAGGCAAACCAAAGGTTTGGCATTTTATCTAAGTAAGGGCAAGTGGCGCGAAGAAATCAAAGAAAAGCATTTGTTTTTGGATGAGATTTTGCCGCTTGCGATTTCTTTGGGCGTGGTTCGGGAGTTGGCGCGGGATATGCAAGAGTTGGGAGTTAAACCACCTTCTTATTTTGATGCTCATGGTGCGGTTTGGGCGGCATCAATTGGGAATTTCAGCTCAAGCGCATCTTCCAGTTTTGGTGCAGGCACTTCGGGAAGTTCATGGTCCGGCGGTTCGGGATTTTCAGGCGGCGGCGGCGGGGGCTTCGGCGGCGGCGGCGGTGGAAGCTGGTGATATAATATACATATGAGAATCAAAGGACTTTATCAGGCTCTGGGAGTTACCGCATATATCTCGTTGATTGGTTTTTTTATGATCAATGGAGAAAAAATATTTGGGAATGCCCCAAATTATATTGGCCCGGTAGTGGGACTTCTTCTTTTCAGCGTCTCGGTACTAATTTGCGGACTGATTGTTTTTTATCAGCCTTATAACTTATTTTTTATTGCGAACAAGAAAAAGGAAGCAATTGACTTGGTAGTTCAGACCACAGCCTGGCTCTTTGGGTTTTTCATAGTCGCCCTTCTTTTGGCTGCATTATGAAAGTGAAAGTAAGGCGAGCTAATGAGAGTGAGCTACATATAATTCAAGAATTGAATCATGAGCTTTTTGAATCTGATGGCAAGCGCGATAAATATTTAAACCACAACTGGCCATATGAAGATGGAGAAAAATACTTTGTTAAAAGAATTTCCAAACCGGATTGCATTTGCTTGGTTGCGGAAGTAGATAATCAAGTTGTCGGCTATTTGGCCGGAGCCCTTATGGAAACAGATAACTGGCGACCAGTGAAACGAACTGAGCTTGAGAACATGTTTGTGAAGGAAAAATTTAGAGGTAAAGGAGTGGGAAAGAAATTGGTTGAGGAGTTTTTGAAATGGAGTGAAGGCAAGAAAGTAAAAAAGGTTATGGTTTCGGCTTATACCACGAACGAAAAAGCGATAAAGTTTTATAAACGCGAAGGGTTAATACCTCAGTCTTTGAGTTTGGAAATAGAATTTTAATTTCTGCTAAAATATTACAAATGCCCTCTTTGAAAACTTATGCCTTTATTGATGCCTCTAACTTGTTTTATGGCGGGCAGAAAAGTTTGGGGTGGAGTATTGATTACCAAAAATTAGCTAAATATTTGAAGCGAAAATATCAAGTTTCAAAAATATTTTATTTTGGAGGTATTGATTTATACGGGTATAAATATGATTATTTGAAGAACCATAGTATCCACTTGATGATGTGGTTAGTCATATTAATAGATATTTGAGCGAGAGGAAGCTCAAAAGATCCGAGAGTGAAGTTTTAAAGAAGTATTTGGCGAGAATTAGTTTTTATAAAAAGATTGAAAGTTTTGGCTACGAACTTTTTCTCAAGCCAGTAAAGATTTACAGACAACACGGTTCGGTTCAAAAGAAAGCTAATTGTGACGTAGAAATGGCGTTCTACTTAATGAGGGAAATTAGAGAATACAAGAATGTGGTCGTGCTTTCTGGAGATGGTGATTTCTTGCCTGTTTTGAAGTACCTTCGTGAAAAAAACAAGAAAGTAATAATTTTAGCTCGTGGCCCAAGGACTGCGAGGGAAATAAGGCTTTTCGCGGGAGCAGATTTTCGTGACTTTGAATATCTTAAATATCAAATCGGGATGGGGACAAAAAAAAGAAGCGGACTCATATAGAATCCGCTTCATGTTTAGTAGCCCTATTTTAACAGGCGTTTGTTAAAAAATCAATAGGGTGTAAAAGGCGGTAAGCCTGATACCTTGAGTATTATTCAGGATACAAATTTACGATTATCTCTTGAAAGTCTTCAAGCGTTTGCGTCTTAAGTTCGTATCTAAACTCAATATGCTGGAATCCAAGGATCTCGATAAACGGTTGTTCCCGAGGCTCAATAATGTTAATTGATGGTCGATCTGCTTCTTTCACTGGCTGGACTTTTCGATTTAGGGTATATTTTATTTTATCTTCCGGAGTTTGGTCGTACTGACTCATTTCAGGATAAAACTTTATTTTGTAAATCTCTTTTAATTCCTCCCATGCCGGTTTGCTAAAAAATGCCCGGTAGCCCCAGAAAATAAACCGCGGTCCATCCTTAAAATACCAACCGGTTATGAGAACGTTTGGCTCGTCGCGCTGAAGGCGCTTAACATCTTCCTTTGTTATTTGTTGGCCGTGGTTAACTCCAAAGTTTACCCCGTGCAGTTGTAAGTTATGCTCGGCTGTCATGCGCAAGAATTATAGCAGAGTTGTTGCGGAAGTTAAGAGAGGCCAATGGCACATTTGTTACTATAGGGTGAAATTGGTATAATACCTGATGTCTGAGAGCGAACCAAAACGGGTGTTTGGGAAAATTGTCCGCGGTGTTTCAGTGGGTGCAATGGCTGCCTCTTTAGCTTTCGGGCAAGGAGAAGTTTTACGTGCCCAGGATAACCGCCTTTCTGAAGACCAAATTAACACGCTCGCAAGATATGGGAAGATTAGAATATTTAATGGACCAAATTCTGAAGGCTATTCTGTGGTAGGGTATGGAGGCTTTATTTGGGACGACTCTAATGGAACCTATAAATTCTGCTCTATAAGCCATATAACGAGATTTGATGGCCCAATGCAGGGCATGTTTGAAGATAGCGGGGTTGGGAGAGACCCGGCAACTTGTCATGTAACTCACCCGACCGAGCTGGGCCGTGAGAATGCTGCTGGCGCGCCGATCATGTCCACGGAAGGTGTTCAGGAAGGTGAAACCATGTTCATAACTGACCGTGAAGGTGGAGTGGGGTACTTCACCGTTTCAGAGGCGACTGAAAATATGGCCAAGCTTGAAGCGTTAAACCCGGGAAGCGATGGCCTTCCGGAAAATGGAGACTCAGGTACATTAGTATATAAGCAAAATGCATCGGGGGATATTCTGGCGGTTGGTGCATATAGTGGCCGGGATATTCTTCCCAATCAGGAAGACCCGGACCATCCATTAGTGTTTTACAATGTAGCCCTATTTAGTGAGAGTGAAAGTTAAGGCTTCAGTACTTCGGGAATTTTTTGCCCCTTGGGAATAAATTTTATAGATAAAGAGTTTACACAATGGCGAGTGTCTTTTTCAGTCATCTTTTCGCCTTCAAAAACATGGCCTAAATGTGCTCCACAGTTGGCACACTGAATTTCAGTCCTTTGGCCATCCACATCAGGAAGCCATTTAACGGCGCCCTTAAAGTGCGCATCAAAAGCCGGCCAGCCACAAGCCGCGTCAAATTTTGCCTTACTTTCAAACAGGGGATTGTTACACCGGCGGCAAATATAAATTCCTTCTTTGTAAAAATCATCATACTCACCGGTATACGGGCGCTCGGTGCCTTTGTTCTCAATGACGTGTTTTTCCTCGGAAGTTAGCTTGTTGAAGGCCATGGATTATTGTACTACAATACAGACATGAAAAAGCTTTACAGAAGCAAAAGCGATAAAAAACTAACAGGCCTTTTGGGCGGAGTCGGGGAGTATATGAAAGTGGACCCGACGGTCTTGAGGCTTTTGTTTTTAGTTCTGGCCGTCTTCACCGGCTTTTTCCCGGGAGTGTTTTTCTACATCCTTGGAGCCCTGGTCGTCCCCGAAGAACCAAAGAGTGCCAAGAAGTCTTAACATAGAGATGAGACTCGAAAATGAAGCAGATATTGCCTTTTCCCAAGTGTTTTCGGGATTATGGCGAGCCGCGACCGGCGAGCAAGCAAGATCTTGCGTTGACAGCAGGTTTTACGAGACATATATGAAGGGTCTAAAGGCCGATACTGATGAGCAAATACGCAAGGGAAAGATAAACTCAGCAAGTCTGGAACTAAGAAATCAAATTTATATGGGTTTGCGTGAATTCCCCAATTTCCCACATGAGCCGTCCCCAGAGGTGGTTAAAAAAAATTAGAGTAGATTTTATTCAAAAGTGAAGATTGAAACAATTTCTTTCAGGAGTAATTTCTTGTCTATTGACAGGTAACTTCTGATGTTTTATTCTGTCTTTACAGTTTATAAATCAAGAGAGACGGGTACAGAACTCGCTGGTTGATCCGTCCGGCAACCCCGCGCTTATTTGCGGAAGTAGTCAAAAGTGACGAAGGGTGCCAAAACGAGCCCAAAAGGGGATGATTGGCCACAAATTAGTATGCTCTCCTTTTTAGGAGAGTTTTTTTGTGACCATGGTATCCGGAGTGAGATAACCATGAGTCGGAACTTTTTCGATGCAGGGCATAACTGCCCGAAAACGGGGTATTTTGTAGAATTTCGGATTTGGATAGGAAATCCGATAGTCTGTCCTAAGTGCGGGAACGCTTTGGAGGTTGTGCCTTTAAGGTATGAAGGCGAGCAAACAGTTGAGCGCGACCAAAAAGTTATTAACTTAGGCAAAGAAAGAAAATAGAAATGAAGACGTATTTTACATCTGAATCAGTAGCCGCCGGGCACCCGGATAAGCTTTGCGACCAGATTTCTGACAGCATAGTCGATGCGGCACTTGCGGCTTATGCTGGCTCAAGGGTGGCTGTGGAAACCCTGGTTACCGAAAATAGAATTGTTTTGGCAGGGGAGGTAAGCTGCCCCAAAAGTCTTCCTTATGCCAAAATAGCTCGCCAAAAGATAAAAGCGTTAGGATACACCGGCGAGCTTTATAATTTTTCCTATAAATCCCCCGTCTCCGTATATATCCACCAGCAATCTCCTGATATCGCCGTCGGAGTTGATAACGGCGGCGCGGGGGACCAGGGGATGATGTTTGGCTATGCATCCAACGAAACCCCGGAGTTAATGCCGCTTCCTATCGCTTTGGCTCATAAGCTGGTTGCAAAAATGGACGAAGTACGAGACAAAAAGATCTTACCTTTTTTGCGCCCTGATGGCAAAAGCGAGGTGAAAGTGAGATATAAAAACGGCAAACCGGAAAGCGTGGAAATGATTATTCTGGCTGTTCCTCATGACCCCAAAGTCAGCCCCAAAGAAGTCAAAGCCAAACTTATTGCCAAAGTTATTAAACCGGTACTGGCCGGCTACAAGCTGCATATTCCCGAAGCCAAAAATATTGTTATTAACGGCACCGGCAAATGGGAGATTGGCGGGCCGGCAAGTGACACTGGAGTGACCGGCAGGAAAATTATTGTTGATACATATGGCGGGATGGCGCGCCACGGAGGTGGCTGCTTTTCCGGTAAAGATCCGTCCAAAGTTGACCGAAGTGGCGCTTATGCGTGCCGATTTTTAGCCAAGAATATTGTCGCGGCCAAGCTGGCCGAGCGCTGTGAGATGCGAATTGCCTATGTGATTGGCAAAAGAGAACCAGTGGATATCGGTATTGAGTGTTTTGGCACCCAGAAAAAATCGCTACCTTTTATCCGTAATTTTGCGAAGACATTATTAGACTTGTCTGTAGCCGGTATTATAGATGGTCTCAAACTTAGGCAACCAATCTATGCCAGGACTGCGGTGTACGGGCATTTTGGTAGAGAAGAATTTCCCTGGGAAAAGGTGGTTGTATAATTTATTGAGCAAAACTAATGCCAAAGGTAAAAATAATTGATGTCTATTGCAAAAACGGCCATCTTCTGTTTGGCAGATACATTAAAGAAAAGCCGGGATTCCTCATGAAGTGCTATATAGACATGATTGGCAAGGACAAGGTGGGAGTCGCGGGACTCCCAAATGAAACAGATGTTTTCTGCCCTGAATGCAAAATAAGAATCGGCCGCATAGGCATAGTCCACGGCAGGCCTTCAGTGATTATTAATCATGGGGGAGTGAAGAGGGTGAGGACATAATATGCTAACATGATTTATTGTGGAAATAAGTCTATCGCCAATATTTGCAAAGTTACTTCTCAGAATTAACCCTTTTGTACGCTTCAGAGTCATGTGTCAGGGCTACAGCGAGGATTATGAAAATTTTACAGAACTTGTTTGGGAAGACGATAAAAACTTAGATTTTTCTGCCACCACATTGATTTGTTCCTTCTGATCTCTCTTAATTCCTTTTGACTTGTCTTAACCTTTTATGATATAAAGTCGCTATGTCTGAATGGCTTACAGAAGAAGGAGGTCAGGGAGTACCAAGTGAACAACCAGAGTTGGTAATCAGCCAATTTGATAAAGATAAAGCCCTTGAAATCTTAAAGAAAGGTGGAGAAGAAGCACAAAGGGAGCTTCGTAGCTGGAAGTACGACGATTTATCAGATGATGACCACATTGAGGCGATGGCGGAGTTACTACGATTTGAGTTGGCTGAGATAAGGGGCGAGGCTATAGATGATATTAGGCCGTATGATTTGCAATCATATAAGCAGACGATGTGGGTTAATCCTGTTCATCAGGCTCTATGGGAGGCAACACGTAATCGGCTTTATCCAGAGGACGATAGGATGAGTTTCCGTGTAAGGTTTGCGGAATGGACTAACTGGTTCCTCCGTGAGGGACACAAAATTTATTCTTATCCCGAGTTCGAGGAAAGGACGAAGGAGTTTGGGCTTCTTTAGTAAAGCATATTAAAATCTCAATTCTCCTGGAATGATTGGGCTTTTTGAGGTAGAATATGATTAATGTTCACAAAAAGGAAAGTATTTTTAGTAGTTGCCGGAGGCGGTCAAGCCGCTGAGCAACACTTTGAAGATACCATAAGAAGAAAGCGTACCCTCGGCGAAGTTAGAAACTATTTGCCCTCAGAAGAGATCAAAAAATTAGAAGACATTTATCATAGCGCGGAATTTATTGTCTGGGGAGCAGTTCCTGGACCCCAGAATGAGGGTAGATGGGAAAAAATGGATGCTGGGGACATAGTTCTTATTTACAACAAAGGGTATATTAAGTTCATAGGCGAGGTGGCTGCTAAGGTTAGGAATCAGGAACTTTCAAGATATTTTTGGCGAGAAAATGAAACAGGAAGCACCTGGGAGCTGATGTATTTTATTGTCAACGAAGAAGAAGTGAATGTGCCAATCGAGAAATTAAATCCATTCTTGGGCTATCAACTTCATTTTAGACCTCAAGGTTTTCTGATGGTTAATCAGAAAGCTGTTGACAATTTCTCTCGTAGTTATGGTGATGTTTTAGGAGTACTTAAAACTTTAGAGAAAGGCGAAGAACTGATGCGTGTTCCTTCCAGAGCCGAGCTTTTTAGTTCGGAAATCGACGAACAGCTTGAAAAAAGACCAACTGAACATGATGAAATACAATGGAGGCTCATAAGGCTAGGGCAATTGGCAAAATGTGACATTTGGATTCCCAGGAATGATCAATCAAAACAATTTGAGGGAATTAGATTCCGAGATCATGTTTTGTCTCAGATTCACGAAACTTTGGATGTGCCGCCATCGATAAAAAACATAGACGTAGTATGGAAGTTCGGACCATATTCTATCAAGTCAGCTTTCGAAATTGAAAATAGTACATCGGTTTATTCCGGTATATTGAGGCTTTCGGACCTGCGTGCCGAAAATCCCAATTCTAACTACCCGCTTTTTATTATTGCTGCCGAGGAAAGAAGGAGAAAAGTTTTTAATGAATTGAAGCGGCCAACTTTTTCAGGTGCTTGCTTGAGGCTTAATGAGGTTATCAACTTTATTGGATATAAAAAAATCAGAGATATAGACGAGTCATATAAAAACTCCAAGGATTTCGACCCGCAAGTTCTTTTTGCGGCGGGAGAAAGACCTGAAAACCAGTGACCCAGATGAAAAATATATTAATGATAATTCTGGTTTTAGTTGTTTTAGGCGGTGCGATTTTTGCATTCTATTTGCTTGGCGACTAGAAGCCGGCAAGCCGGCCATTGCTTACAGCTACACCTACTTCTTCTTCAGTTTCTTCTGCAACTCCTGTACCCGCAGCCAGCGAAGAGGAAGCATTGATAGCTCAGACACAAGAGCAGCTGGTAGCTGAGCATGGGCCGAGTGCTAAAAGCCTTGATGTAACCGTTTCTACAATTTCAGGCAACTTCGCTCAAGGTGCGGCCAGCGAGGTGGGCTTTGGCGGAGGCATGTGGTTTGCAGCTAAAGTAGACGGCAAGTGGGAATTGGTTTGGGACGGCAACGGAATGATTACATGCAATGATTTGATTAACTATCCCGATTTCCCACCAAGCATGATCCCGGCTTGCTATGACATGGGAAGTGAAGAAATGAAGGACCGGTAATTACAACTCCAGTTCCCCACAGGAAACATAAACGCTTGCCAGCGTTGTGGACTTGTGAACATTAATAAGAAGTGGCTGCTGTGCCTTCAGCTCGTCAAAGCCTACGGGTAAGGTCGTTACTGCTTGGCCGTCCGTTGGAAACTCGAGCGGGTAGACCACCGCGCCGGTATTGGCGCAATCACCGGTATGAATGTGCGAAGGCTGGACAACTCCTGCAGGAGCGCCCAGCATGTCTACAGTTACTTCGACTTTGCCGTCTTTCTCTACTAAAGTGGCTGTGCCTGATTCACCGGAGTCGTTCAATTCATTTAAAACAACTACCACCGAATTTTCTTCAACAGTTGCCTGTGGAGCCTGATTATAGTCTGCGGGCATGCCGCTTTGGGAGAAAAGCAGCAATCCTATCACCGCCACCAAGATAACTGCAAGGACAATGAGCAGATTTTTATTCACTTTTATATTAGACTAAAAGTTGCCGCGCATTGTCAAGTGGGAGTATACTATAGGGGTATATGATAGAATCACTTTGTCTGGATTGCCCATATTTTAGGTCGCTTCCTCTAAAAATACAAGAAGTTGAAACGATTTCTGGGGAAGCAACAGAATCTGAGCCAACGGTACTCTCCGAGCTTCCCGAGATGTGTGAACGTTGTAAAGCTATACGGGCAATCGATAAAGCGCTGGAGCGCAAGATAAATGACATTATTTTTAGAAAGTGACTTCAATTAACCAAATCAAAAGAGAGCTTAGACAAAAGGGGGACCCCGTGCGCGCGGAGCACTCCAGGCGTTTTTTCAAAACCGGCAAAGGGCAATATGGCGAAGGAGACGTGTTTTTAGGATTATCAGTTCCTGAGATGCGCGAGATTGCCAAAAAATATAAAGACCTGGAACTTAGTGAAATTGAGAAACTGCTCCGGTCCAAAATTCACGAGGAACGCTTTACTGCAATTGAGATTTTGAATTTTAAGTATAAAGATGCATTGGCACCAGCAAGAAGCAAGATTGTAAATTTTTATTTAAAGTATAAAGAGTTTGTTAACAACTGGGATTTGGTTGACGATTCGGCTCCGTATATTTTGGGAAACTGGCTTTTAGATAAGGATACTAAGATTTTGCATAAGCTGGCTGGTTCAAAAAGCCTATGGGACAGGCGCATTGCGATAGTTGCGACTTTCGCTTTTATCAAAAACGATCGTTTTAAAGATACCCTTGAGATTTCGGAGAAGCTTCTAGACGACGATGAGGATTTAATTCACAAGGCAGTCGGCTGGATGCTCAGAGAAGTCGGCAAAAAGGATATAAAACTTCTCGAGAAGTTTCTTGCCAAGCATGCGAGCCACATGCCCAGAACCGCGCTTCGCCACGCCATCGAGCGTTTCCCCGAAAGTAAGCGGGAAAAGTACCTTAAGATTTCCGGCTAATGATGCTACACTGGATGAATGGCACAGGGTGGCAAAATAAAGAAAAACTGGAAAGCGAAAATTGGTGAGCAAAAAGATGTTGCCAAGGATACAAAAGAAATTACTTTTGAGATCCACGAGCCGGGTTTTGCTTTTAAGGCTGGTCAGTATGTTTGGATTATAGTTCCCGAACTTCATTATGAGGACCCCAGGGGAAATAGAAGGGCGTTTTCAATTTGTTCATCGCCTTCGGAGGATGGCAGGATTTCGGTAGTCTTCAGGAATTACCCGAGCGGCTTTAAAAAGACTCTGACCGAGCTTCCGGCGGGTTCCGAGGTATCTGTAGTGGGTCCGTTCGGCTATCTTGATTTTCCCGATAATCCCGAAGCTTCCGTGGTGTTTATTGCCGGAGGTGTGGGTGTAGCGCCTTTTATGAGCATGGTTAGGAGCGCCGCCGCGAATAAAGACGCAAGAAAAATTACTCTTCTGTATGCCAATTCCACTGAGACGAAGGCGGTCTATGCCGACGAGCTCTCAAAAATTGCTTCCGAAAATAAAAATATAATTATCAAAGAAAAGAAGGGCACTGTTGACTGGGACTGGATTTCGGAGTCTGTTTCCGCGCCGGCCAGTGTAATTTGGTATGTAATAGGACCAAAAGATATGGTAAGCGAAGTAGCAAGGCTTTTGTATGACAATGGAGTAGAAGAAAAGAGTATCAGGTTTGAGGAATTTTATGTCAGCCGCGACTCGCTTAATGTGTCACTTGAAAAAATATGGGACACTGCCGAGGTTTTTAAACTTGCCGTTGAAAGTTCGTTTAATCATATAATTTTAACCGATATCAACGCAAACATAGTTTTTGCTAATAAAGGTGCCGAGATAATTACCGGTTTTACCAACAAGGAGATGGTTGGCCAGACGCCAAGGCTTTGGGGCGGGCTCATGGCTAAGGCCTTTTATGAAAAAATGTGGCAAACCATTAAAAATGAGAAAAGACCTTTTGAAGCTGAAATCAAAAATAGAAGAAAAAGCGGCGAAATTTACCAGACAATTACCCGAATCTCGCCCATTTTTGACAAGACAAATGGTCTTATCGGTTTTATGGGGACCGAGGAAGATATAAGCCGCAGGTTAATGCTGGAAGAAGATTTAAAAAATAAAATTGCTGAACTTGAAAAGATAAATAAATTTATGATTGGCCGCGAGGTTGAAATGCGGGACCTTAAGGAGCGTATCGCGAAACTTCAGCTTGAAATTAAAAAACAAAAAGGGGGTGGTTAACATGACTAACAACACCAATGCAGATGAAATATGGGGAGTTGCCTGGACGTACATCAGAACCGTGGTTGACACACTGCGGGAGCCGTTCTTGGTTCTCAATGGAAAACTGCAAGTTGTCTCTGCGAACAAAACTTTCTACTCCGTTTTTCAGGTTACACCTGAAGATACGGAAGGGCACCTGGTTTATGAGCTGGGAAACGGTCAATGGAATATTCCAAAGCTTAAAATCCTTCTGGAAGACATTTTGCCCAAAAATACCTATCTTGAAGATTTTCGAGTTGAACATGATTTTCCCAAAATCGGGCACAAAGTTATGATGCTTAACGCCCGCGAGGTTCATGGCGTGGAGACCCAAGGTTCTATCATCCTTCTGGCAATGGAGGACATTACAAAACAGATGCAGCTTGAGGATCAATTGCGCGATTATGTCAAAAAACTCAACCTTGAGGTGGCTAAAAAAACTGCGGAGCTGGAACTGCGAGTAAAGGAGCTTGAGCGATTGAATGAAATTATGATGGGCAGGGAAGTGAAAATGTCTCAGTTGAAAGAAGAGATCGGGAAGCTTAAACGGTGACAAGGAAAAGCCATGAATCCGAACCTGTCCAAAACAAAATTATTAAGTCAAGCAACCGGAACGGGAGTAATCTCGGTTGTTCTTCTGGCTATTGGCCTGTTTGTTACCTTTCTTGCCTGGCGCTACACTCAAAATAGTGTTACACAAAGCGCACAGGACCAATTTAGTGCTGAAGTTAATCAGATTGAACATACGGTGGCAAGAAGGATTGAAACTTATAATCGTGTGCTTTATTCACTTCAAGGTCTATTTGCAGCCTCCGATTCCGTTGATAGAGATGAGTGGAGCCCGTTTACTAAAACTGCAAAAATCTCTGATTACCCCGATATTGAATATATCAGCTATCTTGAGATAGTAAGGGCTGGCGAGAAAGAAGCATTTGTAGAGAATTTTAGGAGCGATAAAAGTACAAGTCCTGTTGGCTATCCGGGACTTAATATTTACCCTGAAGCCACAAAGGATGAGTATGCTGTCGTAAAATATATTGAGCCTGAAAATGAAGTTTCTATCAAAGCTTTAGGCTTTGATTTGTATTCAAGTCCTCCCAGAAAAGCTGCTTTAGACAAGGCGCGCGATACCAACCAACCTGTAGCTAGCGAGATTGTAAAGTTTGTTACGGACGGCTCTTTGGGCTTTTTTATTTCGGTACCAGTCTACCAAAATGGCGTGCCGGTGAACACTGTCGATGAAAGAAGAGCGGCATTGGTGGGCTTTGTAAATCTGGCTATCAAAAACACTCACTTGTTTGTTGACGCTTTTTCACCCGGTAGCCGTACGGGCGTGCAATTTACGATTTCTGATGGGGTGCAAGTAATTTATACAAGTGGAGAAGTTGTGAATACTCCTGGCACATACTCTCAAACAAGAGTACTTGAAATGGGCGGGCGGACGTGGACTCTGAAGGTTATTAGCGACCCTTTGTTTAGCCAATCATTCTCACAAAAGACCCTTCCTTTGGTAGTAGCCATAGGCGGAACTTTACTAAGCTTACTTTTGTTTTGGATAATTTATTATTCAGGAAGGTCTGCCAACCGGCTCATCAGGCTTCAAGGCACGGCTCTCGAAGCCGCTGCCAATAGCATTGTTATTACAGACATCAATGGGATTATTCAGTGGGTGAATCCGGCTTTTACCAAACTTACTGGATACCCGGCCGCTGAGGCAGTGGGGCAATCAACACGTATTCTTAACTCGGGCAAACAACGTAAAGAATTTTATGAGAACCTTTGGAAAACTATTTTGGCAGGGAAAACATGGAAGGGCGAGATGATCAATAAACGCAAGGACGGGACGCTCTATTATGAGGAGCAGACTATCGCCCCGGTCAAGGACAAAAGTGGAAGGCTAATAAACTTTATAGCAATTAAGCAAGACGTTACAGCCCGAAATGAGTTTGAGCGCACGCTTGAGGAGACAAAAAATAATCTAGGCCAAAAAGTGGCGGAGCTGGAAAAACTGAACAGATTCATGGTTGGGCGGGAACTTAAAATGCGCGAGTTGAAACAGCACATCGTCGAGCTTGAGGCAAAGAAGGGAGACAATGGATAGTTTAGTATCTGAACAGGAAAACTCAATACTGAATTTGCTGCCGGTCGGGGTGGGGATTTCGGATATGCAGGGGAATCTCTTGTTTTATAACACCGCGATGCTTGCCTCAGGCGGCTATTCGCGGGAGGAGATGCAAAAGATCGACAATGTTGCGGCTTTGTATTATGACCCCGAAGCACGAACTAAAGTTCTGTCTCTTGCGAAAAGCCAAGGGTATGTGAACGGTTGTGAGGTGGAATTTAAACGCCGGGATGGCTCACCCTATTCTACGTTGCTCTCCCTAAGAATGATTCGTTATAAAGAGGCTCCCGCGTGGCTGGCGATAGTGGAGGATATTACAAAGAAAAAATCTCTCGAAGTGTCGGAAGAAAAACGCACTGGTGACCTTGAAAACACCAAACTTGCCATGATAAACCTTTTGGAGGATCTTGACGCAGAGAAAGCTGTGTTGGAGCAAGAAAGGAAAAAGGACGATGCCCTTTTGGTCAGTATTGGCGATGGCGTAGTGGTGACGGATGAGCTGGGCCATATAACTTTCGTCAATAAAGCTTTTGAAGATTTAACCGGATGGAGTCTTCTGGAAGTTGCCGGGAAGTTAATGGTGGACATATTGCCTAAGTATGATGAAAAAGATGGGTTGATTGAGCACGCCGAGCGTTCAGTAACCAAAGTATTGGAAGGAAAAGTTGCAAGGGGCAGCATGAGTACTCTAAATCGTTCGCATTATTACAAAAAAAAGGACGGCTCGAAAATGCCCATTGTCGGTGTTGTTACTCCAATTGTGGTTAATGACGCAATTGCGGGTGCCGTTCAGGTGTTTAGGGATGTTACCCTCGAAAAGGAAATTGACACAATGAAGGACGAGTTCGTGTCCATTGCGAGTCATGAGCTTCGAACCCCGTTGACAGCCATTGACGGCTTGGTTTCCATGATCCTTGACGGCGAATATGGGCATGTCGGCGAAAACCTTAGTCAGCCGCTCAAGGACATCAGCACTTCCAGCGAGAGGCTTATAAGGCTCGTAAATGACCTTCTCAATCTGTCAAGACTCCGAGCAGGAAGACTTCAGTATAATCTTACCGATTTTTCTATTTCGGCTATTGTGCATAAAGTTGTAGAGTTGTTAGCTCAAATGTTTGAAGAAAAAGGGTTTTATTTAAAGATTGCGAGCGATCTTGAAGTAAATGTTTTTGCGGACAGCGATAAGGTAGAGCAGATTCTTAATAATCTGATTGGTAACTCGCTTAAGTTTACGGACAAAGGTGGGGCCGTTGTTAATGTAGAAGAACTTCCGGACTTAATTAAAGTTAGTATTGTAGATACTGGAATCGGCATAGAAAAGGACGCTCAAGGACAACTTTTTGGCAGGTTCCAGCAGATCGGTACGTCTGGTAACAGACCGCAGGGAACGGGCTTGGGGCTTCATATCAGCCGCGAGATGGTGAGAAGAATGGGCGGGGACCTGGTGCTTGAAAATTCCGAGCCGGGAAAGGGGAGTACATTTACTTTTACTTTACCTAAAGTTGGAGGCCCGCTGGCTGAAAAAATTAGAGAAGAAATCATCCTTGAAGCAAGGATGCATCCCGACCAAAAATCGGATATAATGGGTTGAACTATGGCAGAGCCTAAAAAGATATTAATAGTTGAGGATGACACTGTCTTGGCCGGCATGTATAAAAAGCTTCTCGAAAACCACGGCTTTCATGTAGTAACCGCAGAAGATGGAGAAGCGGGGCTTTTAACTGCGGTTTCAGAAAAACCAGATTTGGTACTCCTCGATATCCGAATGCCTAAAATGGACGGCTTGACCATGATGGACAACTTACGAAAAAATGAGTGGGGCAAAACGGTTCCGATAATAATTTTTACAAATCTGGATACAAACGAGGAAATGCTAGTGCAGATTGTGAAAGGCATGCCAACTTTTTATTTGGTTAAAAGTAACACTCGTCCGGAAACAGTACTTGAAAAGGTGGACGAGGTATTAAATCCTTTAGGAAATGGCAAAGATACTATTAGTTGATGACGATGCGCTTCTGGTAAGAATGTACCAGAAGAAAATGGAGAACGATGGTTTTGTTGTTGAAACCGCCGCTGACGGTGTTGAAGGCTTAAAAAAAGTCCTCGAGTTTAAGCCCGATTTGATTCTCCTGGATGTGATGATGCCCAAGCTCAACGGCTTTGAGATGCTGGAGCGGCTCAAGGCTCAGGAGGCAACAAGTAAAATTCCAGTTATAATTTTGAGTAACGTTGGTGCCTCCGAGGAGGACATTGAAAAAGGATTTAGCTTGGGCGCGGTTTCGTATTTGGTTAAGTCCGGCAACCGCCCCAATATGGTTGTGGCCAAGGTTAAGGAAGTCTTGTTTGGTTATGTGCGCGAAGTCCCCAAAGTAGCAGCCTAGACCTCCAGATGCTTTTTGAGAAATCTGGATAAGAAGAAAACCGGAATAACGGATAGGGTTATTAAAATTATGCTTCCAAGAAATGTTAAGTTGATTGACGCCTGAGCCGCATCGGTAAGAGTATTTTCGGGCTTTGCTACCGAAATCATCCCGATTGTCTCGCCACCGAACGATGTAAGAGGCGCATAGGCAACGTAGTATGGCCGGTTATAAATCTGCGATGTACCGATGAAAGTTTCGCCGTTTTCCAATACTTTTTTGATTATTGCCTGATTTGCCTCTTTGGTCCCCACAAATCTTGACTTGCCATCTTCGGAAACTAAAGTTGTGGCGGCGCGTTTGTCCCGGCCGAAGATGGTGGTGTCAAGGCCGGTTGCGTTTTTTACTCCGTCCACAAACGAATTATCAATTCTAACACCAGCCAGAACCATTCCCACAATAGCCGAGTCACTTCCCTTAACAGGCGCTGCAGCTTTTATAAAGGTTTCCGGAGCAATTACACCTTCAAGAGATGAGAGTGTTGAGACGCTCTCGCCCTTCAGGGCTGCTTCAAATAATGCGTCCCCTTTTAACGACTCGTTTGTGGCATCGCGGTTTTCGGCACGGACTACCACGCGCCCCGAGGAGTCAATCAGCGCAAGCGTTGTCAGGCCTTGGGTTGTGAGGTGAGCGCTTGTTAGAGCATATAAAGCATCACTGTCTCCGGCGGTAAAGGCCTGCAGAACCGAGTTGTCTGCCGCCACCGCTTGAGCGTGGGCAAGTGCTTCGGACTTAAGAGACTCGAGTGAGTACTGCATTACGTTAGTATCGGTTTTAAGGTGTGCCAAAGCGTCATTTTGCAAGTTGTTAAGTAGGAGGTACGTAAAAAATAGTGTTGTAGACAAGAAGATAAAAACAGAAAGCGCAATAGTTATTACAAAAAGCTGAATTTGCAGCCTGAAGCGGATAAAACCCCAAATCCATACTCCAAGTATGACTATTCCTATCCCCATGAAAGCGCTTTCGATGTTTGCAATCAGACCGAATTTGGCAAGTAACCTTGACCAATGAACTATTGAGGTATCAGACCACGCGAAGCTCACCGAAATTATTTTGGCAATGCCCAGAAAAAGGAAAGCCAAAGCTGCAGGTTTGAGCTGCTTTTCATAGCCTTCGGTTGATTTTCGGTAGTAAACCAGAGCAATGAGAAAGTACAGTACGGCAGACAGTGGAGTGAGTGCAAATCCTAAGGCCGGGATAAATGCAGCAGCCTTCCTGGTTTTTGGCGGGGAGAGTACCGGTTCGCCGATAAGGCTTGCGAGAATTAAGATAAGCCCGAAAACTTCGGTAATTTCGAGTACCACCATCAAGGCACTTGAGGCAGGCGAAGCCGCACGAGCTGCCTGTACGGCGGCGAGCACAAGAAAACCCATGCTTCTGGTAAATACCGTCTTGCTTTTGATGTTTACCACCCAGGAATCAAAATATAAAAGTGCGGCCGAGAAAAATACAAAGGCACTAAGAACAGCCAGCGTAAAGTGGGCGGTGTTGGCGAATAAAAGATACAAGAGCATATTTAATTATTGCATATTATTAAGACTATCCACTATTTCGTCTTTTGTCATAACGCCGAGCTTGACATCAATAATCTTGCCTGCGGTGTTAATAAAGAAACTCTTTGGTAAATAATTGACGTTAAAGCCGGAAGCACTTGTGCCTATGCTGTCGTAAACAACCGGGAATTGATATGCCCCCCTCTGCATCAAAACCCGCGTTGAGGCTTCGCTTTGCTGCAGGGAGACCGCAAGAATATTTGAGTTTTCCGGTAGTTCATCACTCGCGTCGGAGAGTATGGCTGCCTGCTCGAGCGCTTGCGGAAACAAGGGAGAGAAGAAGGTAAGAAGAAGATTTTTACCTCGCAAATTGGCAAGAGAGATATTTACCCCGCTTGGGTCCGGCAGGCTGAGATCCGGAACCGGCTGACCAAGTAAGCTGTCGGTTTGAGCTTGAACGTCGGACTCAAATTCCACATTTACACTCTCCGGGGGAGCAAATAGCTCGGGGATGGTCAGTATGATTTTCCCGATAATGGGCAGGGTAAGAATTAATGTAGGTTTTGAGCGGAGGGCAAGATCAGCATTAATCGCCGTCGTTTTTGTTAGCGTAAATATCTGGCTTTGAGTTTTGCGATAGCCCTCTGCCTCCGCCTCAATATAATACTTTCCCGGGGGAGCCATGAAACTGTAAGTGCCGGTTTCACTTATTTTTTGAGGGTTCTTTTGACCATAGGACCCGGCATCCCAAAGGACCCACGAGCTTGAGATGGTGTCGAAAAAGAAGAGTTTAACTTCGGCCCCGGCGACTGATGAGCCCTTTTCCTTATCCGTAATTTGCCCCGGTTTTTGAATGAAAAGTGTACCAAAAGCGCGCTCGGTGGTATTGTTCGCGCCGTCCGTAGCCGTGATAGTCAGTTGTTTTTCGCCCTCATCATTGAAACCGATTTTTCCGCTCCAAATATCCGTGCCCGCTTGTTGCTTTAATTCAAATTCAGTGTTGCCGGCAATAATTTTTGCGCTTGTCACGCCGCCTTTCATGCCGACGGCGACGGTAATGTCTGCTCCGCTTATTGCAGTAATTATGTTATTTTCGGGAATGAGTACCGAAGGCCCGAGGGTTAGTGTGCCCCCGCCGATGACCGGCGCGAAAGTGTCGATTACTAAGGTTAGAGTTTTCGATATTCCGACATTGCCCGACTCGTCAAAGGCCCGTGCGGCTATTTCGTAGTTTCCGTCTTCCAGGGCCTGCGGTGTGAATGAAAATTGCCCTCTGGAATAGGCAGCGTCCAACCAGCTTTTGCCTCCGTCCAAGCTGACGTCGACCGAGGCTACGGAGGAAAACGCGCTTGATGCAGTGCCTGTTATGGTCGGCGTCGTATTGCCGGTGGGGTTTTGGGCAAAGTCATTAAGCGTGACTGCCGGTGGAGTTACCGAGAAGCTGACCGATGCGTAGTTTTGGGCTTGGGTATAAACCTGAGCCAGTGACTTTGCCCGGGCCAGCACTGTGAAGTTCCCGGTAATGAAGGAAATGTTCGGGGTAAAGGTGAAATCTTCTTCCTCTTCGTCAAATTTGCCGTCACTTGGCGTTGCTCCATTCCAGCTCCCGCCGTTGTCTAAACTATATTCAGCAGTCTCAATTACCCCGTTTTCAATTGAGGAAGTACCTTTAAATTCAAGTCCATCTCTTGCGAGAGTTAGTGAAGGATAATAGATAGGCCCTGATGTAGCCGAAGGTGCGCTTGTTGCCCCGGATGTACTAGTTGGCGCAGGGCTGGCTGTTGCTCCGGGTGACGGAAATGAAGTAGGAGTCGGTGTTGGAGTTGGTGTGGGCGCTGAAACGGTAATGGCATTAGTCATAGTATAGGTGTTGCTTGCGCCACCACCGCAGGCATTATTTCCCCAGGCAACGAAACTAATACTATATGTCCCCGGCGAGCTGGGGGCAGTCACTGAAATGCTTTCGTTGAAGGTCCCATTAGAAGTGTAGTTGGTGTGGTCCACACAGTTGGCCCCGCTTATATCCCAAGTTGAGCTCTGCCAGTTGCTTCCGGATGACGTAGTTACGTTTATTGCCGCCGTAATGGTTGCCGAAGGGGCGACAGTTACGGTACTGGCGCCATTAAGGGTTACCGAGTTAATAGTGGTTGCTGCCAGTGCAGATGCCGGGAAAAGCATTAAAAGCACCAGAGCCAACAACAATCCCTGAACAAATTTGGGCAGAGGCATAAATTCATGATAAATTATAATTAAGGATCACACAAATGGATGTAAATAAATATACTTTGCCGGAGGAACCGAAAGTGGATAGCGAAGTCTCTTTTGGGCTTCAGGAATTTGAGGAGAGGGAGAAGTCGGGTTTTTTTAAAGGCAAAAGAGGAAAACTATGGGCGGGGTGTATAGTACTGCTGTTGCTTTTTGGTCTACTCGGTTCAATTTTTGTCTACATGAGCGTGGCAGGCACTTGAGCCTTAGATAAATGTTTTATATGCCTTTCCCGTTCTTCTGAAAAGCTCTTTGAGTCCAGCCCGTGTTTCCCCACCATGTGCGCCGCGTATTGCGCGCCAAGGTAAACCGGCATAAAGACATAACTGGCACCCAGTTTATAAAGCTCCAAAGTGTCTGTGATGTGCTCCGAGAGAACCAAACTTATTGCCTTGGGACTTACTCTGTGAAGCCTTTCAATCAAGAGCTTGTTTGTCTCAAGCGAGGGGATGGTCGAGATGATTAATTTGGCCTTATCTATGCCTAATTCTTCCAAAAATTCAATGTCGTCTGCATCACCATAAGCATAAGGCAACCCCTGCTTTTTAAGGCGCCCAATTGCCTCCGGGTTGTAGTCAGCTATGACGTAGCTTTTTTTAAGTTTTTCGATTGCCTTTACGAAATCCGCACCTGCCCGGTCGTAGCCAAAAAGAATAATTTCGGCAGGCTCATGGGGCGAGAAAGCTTTCTCTCTCGACACCGTTCTTAGTTCAAGCAATTTTATGAGCTTTTCCAGCCGTTTATAGATGAAGTCGGCGTGAAGAAATGTGTAGCTGGAGCCACCGATGGTAAATAGGCCCACAAGTGTAACAAGCGGCAGGACCGAGTCAGATATATGGCCGACGAAGGCTCCAAGGCCCACCAAAATCAGAGAGAACTCGCTGATTTGGGCAACCGTGAGGCCCACCATAAAACCCGTTTTTCGCTTGTAGCCCAAAAGATTCATAAGAATTATCACAACAATCGGTTTTCCCACGATCACAAAGAGGGAGAGAATAATGGTAGGTAATAGTAGCTGGGGGAAAGTATCCAATGTAATTTGGGAGCCCAGGAGAATAAAGAAGAGTAGAATAAAAAAGTCGCGCAGAGGTTTCATGCGCGAGCCGATTTCGGCGGCAAAAGGCGAGGTGGACAGTACCACCCCCGCAGCAAGAGCTCCAATTTCAATAGAGAACCCGAGACCATGAAAGACAGTTGCAAGTATCATGCCCCAGGCAATGGAAAACAAAAATAAAAGTTCCTGAGTTCCCGCGATGTATTCTAAAATTTTAGGCAAGATTAGTTTACTCAGGAGCACAAGAATGACTGACAGCGCAACACTTTTTAGAACCAAAAGCCCCAGAACCGAGGCCAAATCTCCATGGGCAGTCGCAATAGTAGGAACAAGGATGAGAATAATTGTGGCAACTAAGTCTTGCACAAGTAAAATCCCTATTGATATTTTCCCGTAGAGTGAATCCAAGTCACCTTTGTCGGTAAGAAGTTTATGAATAATAATGGTGCTACTGAAAGCCAGCGCGATGGCGATATAAACAGCTTCCAAACTGGGGATGCCCAAGAGGCGGCAGATCAGGTACCCAAAAAAAGCAGTAAAAACCACTTGGCTCAACCCAGCCAGTAATGAGATTTTGCCTACCTCCCGCAAGACCTTCGGGTTTAGCCCAAGGCCAACTATAAAAAGAAGAATTATAATCCCAATTTTGGATAAAAATTCAATGTTTTCCTTTGACTGCAGAAGGTTAAATGCATAAGGGCCAACCAGTATGCCGGTCAGAATATAGCCCACGACAAAAGGGAGCTTCAAGAGCTTCATTACCAGGGACACCCCGGTAACCAGAAGAATAACAATGCTTATCTCGCCGAAGATTTCCATATGATTTTAATAATTGTATACTGATATAATGAATGAGCTGACCTTTGACCTTGCAATTTATATTACTTCATTTTTTGTTATCTGGGCAGGGTCAGGTTTAATTGTTTCGGCGGTAAGTAAACTTTCTCAAAGGCTTCATGTTCCTGCATTTTTGGTTTCATTTGTAGTTCTTGGGATTCTTACTTCGACACCCGAAATGGCGGTCGGCTTGTCGGCGGTTTCCTCGGGAACGCCCAGCATTTTTGTGGGCAACCTTTTGGGCGGAATACCAGTTATCTTTTTGCTAATAATACCGTTATTGGCAATTCTGGGCCGGGGAATTAAGCTCAATCATGGCCTTGGCCAAAACAGTATTCTTCTGGCTTTAGCCATAGCCGTAGCCCCCTTTGTTGCGGTTCTCGATCATGAAGTAAATAACCAGGAAGGAGTAATTCTCATAGGCGCATATTTCGTGGTTGTTTTGTTGCTTCATAGAAATAACGTTGTGACCAAACACAATGTTAATCTGCTTAAGCTTAAAAGCTATACCTTTATCGATATCCTTAAAGTGCTGGCCGGTACGGGAATTGTCCTTTTTTCAAGCAACATCATAGTCAGTAAAACTCTTTATTTTTCGGGAGTCTTAAACATTGCACCCTTTTATATCAGCTTAATTGTCTTGTCCTTGGGAACGAATTTGCCCGAGCTCACCATCGCCATTAGAGCCATTATTACGGGCAGGAAAGACATAGCCTTTGGAGATTACCTGGGCTCGGCCGCCGCGAATACCGTTTTGTTTGGTGTTTTTACTCTGATGACCAAAGACGCGGTGATTGAGGTGGACAGTTTCTTGGTCATGTTTGTTTTGGTGGTAACGGGTCTCGCGCTTTTCTATCACTTTTCAAAAACCAAGCACACCATTTCGCCGAAGGAAGGGCTTGGCCTCCTTGCAATATATATTATTTTTGTCTTACTTGAGCTTTTTGGTAGCACTTCATAGGATGCCCTTTTTTTGCTAATATAGTGGTGAAGATGAAAAAAATTTTAGTTGTTGAGGATGACAAGTTTTTAGCCAACGCCTACATGGTAAAACTTGCAAAAGAGAACTTTGAAGTTAAGTTGGCACGGAACGGAGAAGAAGCACTTGCGGTGTTCACTGAGTTTAAGCCGGACTTAATGCTTTTGGACTTGGTTATGCCTAAAAAAGACGGTTTTGAAGTTTTGGAGCAATTGAAAGGCAAAACTCGCGTACCTATATTAATCGCGAGTAACTTGGGCCAAAAGGAAGACATCGATAGGGGCATGAGTTTGGGCGCGGCCGATTTTGTGGTTAAGAGCGAAATGCCGATCAGTAACGTCGTCGAAAAAATCAAAAAATTACTTCACGTCTCATGAGTAAGTTAAAAGTATATAACAGTATTACTGACGAGGGGCTGGAGCGCCTACTGACTGAAAATAAGTTTTTGAGTCCTGAGGAGCTTGCCCAAGCAAAAGAGCTTAAAAAGGCTCAAAACATTAGTTTGTATGAAGCAGTAATAAAAAGAGATTTGCTCTCTGATGAGAATCTGGGTAAGCTCGTGTCTGAGGAGCTTGCGATTCCATTCGTTAATTTGTCCAAGGTGTCGGTGGAACCCCAGATATTAAAAATAATTCCGGAGATTGTTGCGTCAAAGCACAAGATCATTGCTTTTGATAAGTCGGAAGAGGGCCTTAAAGTAGCAACTTCAAGACCGGAGCAAAAAGAAATTCTGAGCTTTATTTCTAAAAAAACCGGGGAGAGAGTAAAAATTTATTTTGCGACTGAAGCCGATATAGCAGAAACCTTAAGATTGTACAAAAAGGACCTGCAGCAAAGCTTTGACGACCTTCTTAAAGAGCAGATAGTGGTTGCTTCCAAGTCAAAAAATATTGACGCGCCGATACTTAAAATTGTCGATACTCTGATTGAGTATGCCTATGACAACAAGGCTTCAGACATACACATTGAGCCGGACGAGCATAGTTCAGTAATTCGCTTTCGCATAGACGGAGTTTTGCATGATGTTTTAACTCTGCCCAAGGAGGTTCACCCCCAGGTAGTTACAAGAATAAAAGTTTTATCTAAACTCAGGATTGACGAGCACGCCTCTGCGCAGGATGGCAAAATGCAGGCAACCTTGCCGTCGGAAGAGGTTGATATAAGAGTATCCATTGTGCCAATAGTAAATGGTGAAAAGGCGGTCCTCCGGCTCCTGTCTTCGCGCTCAAGGCAGTTTTCGCTGGCCGACTTAGGCATGCTTGATAATGAACTTAAAATTATCGAGGAGGGTTTCAAACATCCATATGGCATGGTTCTTTCAACCGGCCCAACAGGTTCAGGCAAAACTACAACTATTTATGCGATTTTGAAAATTCTAAATGTCAGGGAGAAAAATATCGCCACAATTGAGGATCCGGTTGAATATGAAATTGAAGGCATTAATCAGATACAGGTAAACCCGAAAACAAACTTGACGTTTGCGGAAGGGCTGAAGTCGATTCTTCGGCAGGACCCGAATATTATTTTCGTTGGCGAAATCCGGGACAACGAGACGGCATCAATTGCCATTAATTCCGCACTCACGGGCCATTTGGTACTCTCGACCTTGCATACCAATCACGCTGCCGCGTCCCTGCCCCGGCTTGTGGACATGGGAGTGGAGCCATTCCTTATTGCCTCCACCATAAATGTTGTTGTTGCCCAACGATTGGTCAGGAAAATTTGCGAGAAATGTAAAGTTTCATACACCGAAAGCGCCAAAAATCTTTCTGACAAAATCTCACCGCCTCTTGTTAAAAAACATTTGGGCAAGTCGGCCAGCGTCCGCATGTATAAAGGCAAAGGCTGCGCCGTGTGCCATTCAACCGGTTATACTGGAAGAGTTGGACTGTTTGAAGTGCTTCAAGTGAGCTCCGCAATTCAGGAGCTCATTACCCAAAAAGGGGACGCCGAGATGATTAAGAAAAAAGCTATACAGGAGGGCATGACCACGATACTCGAAGATGGGCTAGCCAAAGTACAGTCAGGTGTGACAACCTTAGAAGAAGTTTTAAGAGTTACTGTCGCATGAAGTTAAATAGCCAAGTACAAATTTTCAAACATATTTCTTTTTTGGACAAGGCGCTTTTTACCAAGCACCTGGCCGTAATGACCAAAAGCGGCATACCTTTGGCTGAAAGCGTAGATTCGTTGGAAGAGCAGGCTAAAAACCCCACCTTCAAAAAGATTTTGGCTAAGGTGTCTGCGGATATTCAAAACGGCCAGTCACTTTATAAAAGTATGGCGAGGCACCCGCGCGTGTTTGACACGACTTATCTGAGCTTGGTTCAAATTGGCGAGGAGTCCGGGCAACTCGAAAAAAATTTGGAATATTTAGCGGCTAATCTTAAAAAGAGCTATGAGTTTCGCAAAAAAGTGGTCAGCGCCTCGCTTTACCCGATGATTGTTTTGGTAATGGCCGTAGTTGTGGGCTTTGGAATTAGCTATTTTGTGTTGCCGAAACTTATTGATTTATTCGAGTCTTTGGACGTTGAGCTTCCCTTGACCACAAAAATTTTGTTGTTTATTGCAAATACCATGAAAGATTATGGAATATTTATTATGGCCGGAGTCTTGTTGTCTATAATTTTATTTCGAATTTTCGTAAATTTACCAAAGGTAAAAATCCATTGGCACAGGTTTTTATTAGGGCTTCCTACAATTGGCTCGTTTATGCAAAGTGTGCAGATGACCAGTATGTGCAGAAACATCGGGGTGATGCTTCAAAGCGGCCTTGATATAAGCACTACCCTGGAGACTCAGAAGACCGCAACAGATAATTTAGTTTATAAAGAATATTTGGCAAGTCTTCAGAGGGGCATAGAGAAAGGCAAAAGCCTCAAGGAGCAGTTAGAAAGCTCGAAGTTTCATTTTGTTCCGTCAATTGCCACTAAGATGATTGCGGTTGGTGAGAAAACCGGGACCTTGGAAAGCGCCTTTTCATATCTCGGGGACTTTTTTGAAGACGAGGTGGATAACGCTTCTAAAAATTTGTCCAGTACTCTGGAGCCCATACTTTTGATAGGTATATCTTTGATTGTTGGTTTTGTGGCTCTGGCCGTAATTACTCCAATTTATGACTTTACCTCGTCTATTCATAAATGAAATCCAAAGGCTTAACTTATATAGAGCTAATACTGGTAATCGGTATCATGCTTACATTATCAATTTTGACGGCCTCCTTTTATGCAAGGTTTATAACTCAAAACGCGACCGCTAATACCACAGACCGGATTGTGGGTGCCTTCACCAAAGCCCAGATGTATGCAATGATGGGCAAAAATAACAGTAACTGGGGAGTCAACTTCGGAAGCGCCACAGTGACTATGTATCAAGGCAATTCATTTGGAACGCGAAATAGTGCCTTGGACGAATCATTTAGCGTTAATTCCAATGTGGCCATCAGCGGCTTTAGCGATATAAATTACGCGCGAGCCACGGGCTTGCCGTCTGTGGCCGCAACAATCAGTATTCAGGGTGGAAATAATTCGGATACGGTTACGGTTAATTCACAAGGGGTGGCCAGCAAATGAACAAGGGTTTTTCGGTGCTCGAAGTGATTTTAGCAGCTGCGGTTTTTATAATTATCGCGTCAGGTGGAGTGATTGTGGTGATACAAAGCTTTAATGCCAACCGCTTGGGCCAGGAAACCACAATCGCAACCCAATTTGCCTCCGAAGGCATTGAAGCAGTCAAATCGATTAAAAATCAGGCTTACAGTAGCTTAGTCAACACCGCCGGCACAGGTGTAATTCGAAACGGTAGCGGAGTCTGGGCTTTTGGTGGCGCCAATAACACATTCGTACATAATGCCGGGGACAATTATATTAGGACAATTAAAGTTGAAAGCGTTAACCGTGACGGCGTGCCTCCACTGGGCAATATCGTGGCCTCTGGGGGCACGGTAGACCCTGACACGAAAAAAGTCACCTCCACAGTAGCTTGGAATTTCAATAGCGTCAGGCCCGAGTCTGTGGTGCTGACTAGCTATTTAGCAGACTGGCGAAAGCCAATATCAAGCATCGGCGAAGCTCTGGCGCTTTATGGTGACACGGCTACGCTGGCTGCTCCCAGATTTAGAACGTATAGTAATAGCAGTAATGTATTTAGTTCCGAGTCGGCGGCGGGCACCGGCTTTACAGATACGATTGTAGGTAAATCATTTAAAGTAAAAACTTCTCCAACAAAAGTGGAGGCTGTTGCAGGGTATATAAATAACAGTGGGGACATGAGAATACTATGTTATGACGGCACTTCCTGGGCCAGCGAGTGGACCGTAACTGTTGGGGGAAACGGCACAAACTCACAAAGATTTGGTATTGCGTATGAAACCAATTCGGGGGATGTTTTGGTGGTTTATTCCAGAAATGTAGCAGCGACAGATGAGCTGGGCTATAGGACCAAGCTTGGGACCAGTGGTTGTGGAGCTGCGAACTGGAGCGCCGAAAATTTACTGAACCCTGCGAGAACCTCAGGAGTGGTTCACTGGATAGATGCGAAAGGTGACCCTCGCTCAAGCGCCAACAACATCGCGATAATTTGGGCTGACTCAAATTCCGACTTGTCGGCTATGCAGTGGGGTGGTTCATCCTGGTCAATTGTGGAACCTTCTGCAGCTTTGGAAACGGATTTGGAGCGGGCTGCAGCCTCTCAGGATGTCAGCTCTTTTGATTTGGCTTATGAGAGCATAAGCGGCAATTTGATGGTTGTCTGGAGTCCTAACGGCACAACTTGTACCGCGGGGAGCAATTGCATAAGGTATGCCCGCTACACCACTTCATGGTCGGCTTCTGCCGCGGTCCCGACGGTTGCCGACCGGGCTACAAATATCGATATTTCAGGTAACCCCAATACTAATGAGCTGGCTTTGGCTGCTATTAGTAATTCAAGTTCGGATCTGTCCACTGCACATTGGTCGGGGAGCGCTTGGACTGGAAGGGCAAACGTTGATACTTCTGCTGCGGCTGTGGCAGCAGGCACAAAAATTGTTGCGACCGGCTGGCTCGTGAGTGGTGCGACTACTAGCTACGTCGTGGTTTATAACGATTCGGGTGCAACGAACGTCGGTTGGCGTGTTGGAAACGGTAGTGGCGCAACAGTTTTGCAAACAGATTTTGTGCCCGTGCCGGTTTTTGCAAGCCCGCAAAGGTGGTATGACATTCAGACGGATCCTAAAAACCCCGACCGGCTGATGCTTTCGCTTTCGGACAATAATTCTGACTTTTTCGCAAAAAGGCTTGTTATGACCGCAGTACCAGGATTCACTTGGTCGAATACAGAAGGTGGTTCAGCACTCGAGACAGGCTTGGGCCAGGCAACAACAGGGCCTTTTGGCTTTGCTTATTGGCGCAATCCATGACAAAAAAGCAACAATCAGGATTTACATTCATTGAGATAATTTTGTATTTTGCGCTCGTCACTATTGTAATGTCCGCCATAATTCCGTTTGCCTGGAATGTGATAGGCGGCTCGGTTAAAAGCAGCATCCAGCAGGAAGTTTTTGCAAATGCACGCTATGTTTCCGAAATTATAAAATACGAAGTCAGGAATTCAACAGGTATAAATAGCGTCAGTGCAACCTCAATATCCTTGGCTAAATCAGCAGCAGAGGACAATCCCACCGTGATTAGCCTTGCAAGCGGCAAGCTGACTATAACAAAAGGCGCACAGGCAAGCGTAAATTTGAACTCCAACGATACAAGTATCTCAGCATTGACCTTCACTAATTACACCTCGGCGGATAATAAAACAAAGAATATCCAGTTTAATTTTACTATCGGCTCGAACCTTCCACAGATGCGCCAGGAGTATCAGCAAAGTATGGCGATTCAGGGAAGCAGTGAGCTCAGAAGTAATTAAATGAATAAAGGCGTTGTCGCAATTTCTACAGTTTTAGTTTTAGGGGTGGTGCTCTCGTTTGTTACGCTAACCCTGACATCTTTGTCTATTGGCGAGGCTCAGTCGGCTTTTGGTCTTTTCAGAGGCGAGGACACTCTCCAGTTTGTGGAGGGTTGCGCCGAGGATTATATGCTTAAAATCCGGACTCAGGGGTCGGGTTTTACGGCAGGCAACATCACGCGGCCAGAGGGCACTTGCTCCATTGTAGTTAATGCCGGTGACCCGAATTGGGACATTACGGTATCAACGACAGGCAGCGCTTACAGGCGCACGGTGAACGTAATTTTCACTCGAACCTCAAGTGGCATCAGCTTGACCAGCTGGAAGGAAATTTAGCTCTTGACAGCAGAGGAAGCATTGGAATAAGTTTAATTATGAGTAGAAAAAGAGGTTTTACATTAATTGAGCTTCTGGTTGTTATAACCATTGTGGCGGCGTTGGCTGTTGTGGTATTCGTGGCCCTTAACCCCGCCAAAAGGCTCATAGATGCCAGAGATGCCAGGCGCACAACCGATGTTGACTCAGTACTGACTGCGATTCATCAGTCAATTGTGGACAATAAAGGCAGCTACCCTTCCAATATGCCGGCAGCGGGCACTGAGGCACAGCTCGGGACAGGTGCCAGCGGGTGCGCAATTGCAACGGGCGGTTGTGCTGTGACGGCAGCGGCCTGTGTAGACCTGATGACTGGGACAAATAATTTAGCAAAGTATCTTAAAAGTCTTCCAATTGATCCCTTGGGGGGTACAGCTTATACAGCTGCCAAAACAGGCTACTCGGTAGTGGTGGACACTAATGGCATAGTTACAGTCAGGTCTTGCGGAACAGGCACCGGTACCACCGAGGGTACTGTAGATATTTCTTCATCGAGATAGTATTAAAAGCCAGCGCAGTAGTATAAAATGAAGTAGTATGCGTTTAGGCAGACCCACGCTTAATATTCTTCTTTCGACCCAATCTTTAGAGGTAAAGACGGGCGAGAAAAGCCCCAAGGCGGTGCTAGCGCTACCACCAGAGGCAGTTCATAATCAGGAAGTCACGAACCCCAAATTACTCGAGAAAATTGTTGCAGAATTTATAGTAAAAAACCGGCTTAAAGGCAAGAAGGGCGACCTTATTCTGTCTGACGACGTGGTTTACCAGAAAATTGTTCCCATCGCAGACGCAAAAAGCGAAGAATATGAAACTCAAAAGTTTTTGGATGAAGTTCCGTTTGATAACCCCAACATTACACTTAAAAAAGTCAAGGAAGACACGAATGTGCATATGTATGCCACCAATAAACTACTTTTCTTTGCATTCAAAAATATCTTTGAGAAGTACGGCATCGAAATAGAAAAAGTTAGTGTATCAACCAAAAGCCCGTTGAATTTTTTGGAAGAAGATAAGGAAACGGAGGTTGGTGAGTCTCCTGCAAAGAGTACGAAAGTAATTCTTGCTATATTTGTTTTTATACTTGTCTTGGTAACCGGAGGGCTATTTTTGTATGTCAGGTTTAAGCCCGGGGAGACCGAACCTTCACCAGAGCCCACCACAACACCGGAGGTGACAGCCGAACCGGAACCGTCTCCCGAAGCAGAGACAGAAGCGGTGGAAGAGTTGGATTTGAAAAGTTTTTCGGTTCAAATTCTTAACGGCACGGGAGTAGCCGGTACAGCCCAGACGGTTTCGGATTTATTGGTAGCGTTCGGTTTTGAGACTGTTGAAACCGGCAATGCCGCTAATTATGACTATAAAGATGTTACGGTAATGCTCAAGGACGGTGCCTCCCAGGCTTTAGTTGAAAGCATTCAGGAAGCGCTGGGCGAAGGCTATAAAGTAACTGGCTCAGAAGAGCTGGTTGACGCGGACGGTGAATTTGATGTCGTTGTTATAGTTGGCAAAAGCGAGTAATCTCCTTAATTTTGGTATAATCACCTCATGTCACTTTCAGTAGGAATTGTTGGGCTCCCCAATGTGGGTAAGTCTACGCTTTTTAATGCACTTTTGAAAAAGCAACTGGCTTATGTTGCCAATTTTCCCTTTGCCACAATTGAGCCGAATGTTGGCGTGGTTCCGGTTCCGGACTCGCGGCTTCTGGAATTGTCTAAAATTTATAACTCACCAATTGTTCCGGCCACCGTGGAATTTGTTGATATTGCGGGGCTTATTGCCGGAGCTTCCAAAGGCGAAGGTTTGGGGAACAAGTTTCTTCACCACATTCGCGAAGTGGATGCAATTTGTCATGTTGTTCGCGCCTTCGGCGATCCCGATATAGTTCGTGAAGGTTCAACTAATCCCAAGGATGACTTTGAAATTATAAAGACGGAGTTGGAGTTGGCAGATTTGGAAACGGTGGAGAAGCACCAGAAGAAGAAAAACGCTGACGTGGAAGCTCTACAGCTATTGTCAAAAAAACCGATTTTAGTTGTTTTAAACGTTGATGAAAAAGATTTGAAAGAAGCCTCAGAGTTGGAAGAGAAATATGCAAAAGAGTTTGGTGTAGAGGTCGAGCAGGCTATTGTGATTTGTGCCAAGACTGAGTCGGAGTTGGCGGGACTCTCAGAAGAAGACCAAGTAGTTTATTTACAAGAACTTGGTCAAAATAAATCCGGGCTTGAGAGGTTAATTCAAAAAGCTTTCGTGACTCTTGGACTTATGACTTTTCTCACAGCCGGCGAGAAGGAAGTACGTGCCTGGACTATTAAAAACGGCACTCGCGCGCAAGATGCGGCGGGCGTGATTCATACTGACTTTGTTAAAAACTTTATTAAAGCTGACGTTGTTGATTTTGATGATTTTATTGAATTAAAAGGCTGGAAAGTTTGCCGTGAGAATGGTAAGGTGCGAAGCGAGGGGAGAGATTATATGGTCAGAGATGGAGATGTTATTGAGTTTAAAATAGGCCAATGATGTGTTATACTAGCCCTTGTTATGCAAAACTATGAACTGACAATTGTCCTTCCGGGAAAGGTAACTCCTGCGAAGAAAAAAGATGCCATTGCCCGTGTGGAAAAGATTGTCAAAGCTGTGGACGGAAAAATAACTTCAAGTGACGACTGGGGAGTGAAGGAGCTTGCCTATACAATTAAGAAAAACACCGCAGGTGCTTATGTTTATTTTGACTTGGAGCTCCCGACGAGCGCGGTTGCGGGGGTAAGCGAAAAAGTAAAACTTGAGGATGATATAATTAGGTACTTGCTGGTGAGGCACGAAAGTCCACGTGCGCGGGCAGACAAGAAAGTGAAAAAATAAATGGCTAGAAGTTTAAATAAGGTTACCTTAATTGGAAATTTAACACGCGACCCCGAGCTTCGCTATACACCTTCCGGAACAGCGGTTACAACTTTTACAATTGCCACAAACAGACAGTGGAAGACCGAGTCCGGGGACTCAAAAGAAGATGCTGAGTTTCATAGGGTTGTAGCCTGGGACAAACTAGCCGAAATCTGCGCTCAGTTTTTAAAAAAAGGCAAGCAAGCTTATGTGGAAGGTAGACTTCAGACCAGAAAATGGCAGACAAAAGAAGGCGAGGACAAATATACAACAGAGGTGGTCATTTCTGAAATGATCCTTTTGGGAAGATTTGATGATGTGCCCACCCAAAGTGTGCAGGACATTCCGGATGACTTTGATGAAGAACCCAAGGCTAAAAAGGAGCCAAAAAAGCCCGCGAAGAAAGAGACTAAGGAAAAGAATGAAGAGTCGGACGACATACCGTTTTGATTAATATGGCCAAACCAAAACTACGAAAACCACGAGTGATACGGGAGAAAATTACCCCCGAAAAAATTAATTTTGTAATTTCGTATAAAAATTACGAGAAGCTGGCGCGGCTTATGAACGACCGGGCAAAAATCCTGGGAAGAAAGCGAACGGGAATACCCGCCAAAGCGCAGCGAAAAATTAGCCGCGAGATTAAGCGCGCCAGGCACTTGGGTCTTCTCCCGTTTAGTTCCAGGGTATAGAATTGTCCGATGGAGTCACAACAAGAGCCTCTGCCAACACCAACCCCCAAGGTAGGACTGAATAAGGTAGGACTTAACAAGGCAAGAGTAATAGTTTTAGGGCTTTTGGTGGCAGTTTTTGCCTTTGCAGTGGGCTATGCAGCTGGTGTTGACGGTTATAAAGCTACAGCTCAGGGCTTTAAGGTAAACATTTCCCGCGAGATTCCGCCCGAACAGAAGGACTTGGACTTCAATCTTTTCTGGCAAGTGTGGGATACTTTGGAAGAGTCCTATTTTGATCACTCCAAAATCAAAGACGCCAATTTGGTTTTAGGTGCCATTAAGGGGATGGTTGCCGCAGTTGGTGACCCCTATACCGCATTTTTAACACCGGACGAGCAGCGCGTGACGCAGGAAGATTTGTCCGGCAATTTTGAAGGGATAGGAATTCAGATTGGCTTTATCGGCACACAGTTGGCTGTTGTTGCACCTTTGCCAAATTCACCCGCCGAAGAGGCGGGAATTGTGGCTGGGGATATTATTGTGGGTATCAAAGACGAAGCAAAAGGAGTTGAGCGGGGGACAGTGGGGATTACACTTCCCGAGGCGGTCCAACTGATTCGCGGGGAAGCAGGCTCAAAGATAACGCTTTCCCTGCTTCGCGAAGGGGCCGAGGCGCCGGTGGTTGCCGATGTTGTAAGGAAAGAAATTGCAGTTCCCAGTGTGGCTCTTGAGTTTGTAGGCGAGGGCGAGCGCATTGCACACCTTCGGGTTCTTAAATTCGGGGGCGAGACCTTGGCTGAGTGGAATGAAGCGGTTTTGGAAATTCAAAAGAAGGCGGATTTGACGGGGATTATTGTGGACGTCCGCAATAACCCCGGCGGCTATTTGCTGGGCGCGGTTGACTTGGGCTCCGAGTTTCTTGAAAACGGGGACACGGTTGTGGTTGAGGAGTATGCCAATGGCGGTAAGAATGAGTTTTTTGTTGAGAGAGCCGGCAAGCTTACCCGTGACAAAGTAGTGGTTCTGATTAACGGTGGCTCGGCCTCGGCCTCTGAAATATTGGCAGGAGCCTTGAGGGATATTAAAGAAACGCCTTTGGTCGGTGAGACTTCTTTCGGGAAGGGAACAGTTCAGGATGCCAAAGAGCTTGAGGGTGGTACCGGTCTTCATATTACTGTTGCCAAGTGGTTAACGCCTTCTGGAGTCTGGGTTAATGAAGGTGCCCTGAAACCGGATTATGAAGTTGAAGACAATCCTGAAACACCAGAAGACGAGCAACTTACAAAAGCGATTGAAGTCATCAACAATTTCAGCTCGCTCTCAGGAAGATAGTGAAAAATAAGTTCTGTCATTCCCTATGAAAGATACTGGTTTTATAAAAGGTCTTCTTATCGGTTTTGCCGCACTTGTAGTTATTTTAGTTTCAATGCTTGGCGGAGCTGTAGCCGACAGACTTTTTGTTATAAAACCACTTGATTCCTTGGTGGATAGGGTAACGCAAACGGGTATCGGCGGCAGCAGACAAATTTTGCGCGAGGAGTCAGCAGTTATTGATGTTGCCGAGCGAGTTTCTCCATCAGTGGTCACCGTAAGTATTCAAACTCCTCAAAGAAGAGTTCTGCAGTTTGATCCGTTTAACGGCTTTCAGTCGCAAATTCAAGGCGGAGTGCCTCAGGACATAGGCAGCGGATTTATAGTTAGCGACACGGGACTCATTATTACAAATAAGCATGTGGTTAGCGAAGACACCGAATATAAAATCATAACCCAGGATGGCAAGGAGTATGAAGTCAAAGCAATTCACAGGGACCCCGCCAACGACTTGGCAATTTTGGAAACCGCGGCGACGGGTTATAAACCTTTGGTTTTGGGCAACTCCGAGGAGCTTAAGGTTGGCCAGTTTGTCATTGCCATCGGGACTGCTCTGGGTGAGTTCAGGCATACGGTCACAACCGGTGTGGTCTCCGGACTCGGGCGCGGTATTACCGCGGGTAGTGCTTACGAGGGCTTCGTTGAGCGGCTTGATAATGTGATTCAGACTGACGCAGCCATAAACCCAGGGAACTCGGGTGGGCCACTTCTTAACGCTTCCGGCGAAGTAATAGGAGTAAATGTGGCAGTGGCCTCTGGGGCAGAAAACATTGGTTTTGCGCTTCCCGTCAACCTTGTGACAGATGGCATTGCCGAGTATCAAAAAAGCGGGACTTTTGCCAGCAAAGCCTTCCTGGGAGTGGAGCATAGTATGATAACCCGCGAGGCTGCGCTTTTGAATGAAGTTCCTCAGGGAGCTTATGTTTCGGCTGTGGTGCCGGACTCGGCCGCTGAGGTTGCCGGAGTTCAGGAGGGAGACATTATTACTAAAATCAATGGTGCGTCAGTCACGGACAGCGAGGAAGGGCTCTCGGGCTTAATCAGTGAGCACAAAGTGGGTGATAAAGTGACTCTTGAACTCTGGCGCGACGGCGAGACTCTTACCCTCGAAGCCACCCTTTCCTCAGGAACGTAGCTTTTTATTTGATATAATGAATATATGGGCGCGACAACAGTTAGCCTAACTGTTAAAAATCCAGCGGGTGGCGAGAATGCCTATACTGGGAAATTTTTAGTGGATTCGGGAGCGACTTTTACTGTAGTTCCAGCAACTGAGCTTAAAAAGCTTGGAATAAAGCCAAAGCGCACAATCATGATTAATCTCGCGGATGGTAGGGTTTTAGAGCGTGAAGTTGGAGATGCGATTTATAAGTACGATGGAATTGAAGCGGCTTCTCCGGTAATGTTTGGCAAAAAGGGAGATAGTGAGCTACTAGGGATTGTTACTTTGGAATCCTTGGGCCTTTCTCTCGACCCTCTTAGGAGAAAGCTTTATCAAGCAACGTTGAGAGGTTGATTTTTTGTCTCTCAAAGCCACCCTTTCCTCAGGAACATAGTATTGTAAATCTTCACTGAATAGGATATAAAACAAATTATGAATATTGGGCCAGGAGGAGAGAGGGATTTTGAGTTTGACGCCCCGGCTGAGTTTGAGACTCTCTTTAATGAAACTTTTGGCCCAAAATCAAAATACGCGCTCGAAGCATTATTGGAATGGTCGAAAAGAGAAAGTGGAAAGTTTGAAGGCCAAGCAGTTTTGGAAATACCCAACCAAAATCTGGATGGAATATCCGTCTTTTTTGTTATTTCTCCCGGAGAGGAAAGGTTTCAAGTAATTTCTGGAAGATTAACTGAAGACGGTGAGCTATACAGTGATTCTGCAGCGTTTCTCAAATCTGACGACTTTAATAATTTTGCTGTCGGAAGAGAGGATGGCGTTGAACACGTAACATTTTATTCAATGGATAGGTCTAAAGCTTTGCGGATTAGGGAAACGGGTAGCTTCCAATTTTATGACAGCCTTCCTTCAAAAATAGGTGGAAGGGGAAGAAGGGGTTAATTCAGACTCTGTGTCATCTCAACCACTTTATCCAAATTTCCATCAACAATTGCTTCTAAATTTCCAAAACTCTTTCCCAGTCTGTGGTCGGTGACCCTGTCCTGTGGGAAGTTATAAGTTCTTATTTTTTCAGCCCGCATGCCGCTTCCTATGGCGCTTCGGTAACCTGCAATTTCTTTCATTTTTTTCTGTTCTTCAAGCTCCCAGAGTTTAGCGCGCAGTAAGGCCATGGCATTCACACGGTTTTGCTCTTGGAATCTCTCGGTCTGCGCAGTTACCACAATTCCCGTTGGTCTGTGAGTCAGCCTCACGGCTGTGCTGACTTTATTTACATTTTGGCCACCGTGCCCGCCGGAGCGGTAAAATTGAATGTCAAGATCGCTCGGGTTTACCTTGACTTCACTTTCTGAAATTTCAGGGAGGACCGCGACTGTTGCAGTTGACGTGTGAACTCGGCCGCGCTTTTCGGTTTCGGGCACGCGCTGGACACGATGCACTCCGGACTCGTATTTTAGTAAATCAAATACACCCGGCCCCTTTAATTTAAGAGTTTGCTCATCTTGCTGTGCTTTCCATCCTCGTTTAATGGCAAAGCGATAGTACATCCGCAGGAGATCAGAGGCCCAAAGCTTGGCCTCGTTGCCTCCTGCGGCACCACGGACTTCAATATAGCATGTTTGATTCTCCATGAAGATCTAAGACTTTTTACCCTTTTTTGCTTTACGATTGCCGCTTTTGCGGGTCAAAGATTTTCGAAGTGCCTCCAGGGTCTCCGGTCTATCCAACTGCTCCTGGATTTTTTTCTCGCGCTTAATCTTCCTTCGCTCGACTTTGGAAAGTACGTTAGCTTTAGCAGCACCTACTCGGGCACGGAAAGCATCAACCCGCCCTGCAGTGTCGACGAATTTCAGCTGCCCAGTATAAAACGGATGGCAATTGGAACAAACCTCAACGTTTATTTCGGCAACGGTAGCTCCAACTGTAAATGTGTTGCCACACGCGCACTTGACACGCGCCTCGTACCACTTGGGATGTATCTGATATTGCATGAGAAGCATATTATATCAATGTTTCTTTTTTTCGGCAATATAAACGCCTGTGGCGATGATTATGGCTCCCAATATAAAAGAAAGAGAAAGGCTTTCGCCGAGCCAAAAAACAGCCAGAGGTACGGAAAAAAGAGGGATGAGGTAGTTAAAAAGGACAGCCTCCGAGACCTCGATTGAGCGCTGGCCGCGCACATACATAAAATAAGCAAGGTTGCCCGAAAGAAGAGCCATATACCAAACTCCGAAGTGATACTTAAGGGGCAGAGTTAAAATGGTAGTGAGTAAGTTCTCCCAGCCATAGATGAGTATTGTCAGCGGAATTAAACACACGGCTCCCACGATAAACGCCAGGCTCGTCAAGTTTGCAGATTTTGTTTTATTTTTAATCGCCTTTTTGGCCAATAGTACTGATCCGCTATCGGCGAGTAGATAAACCAAAAGTAGTAGGTTTCCGGTCAAGCGTATGCCTTGCCCGCCCTGAAAAATGGGAAGAAGCGAGTTTAAGATTACCCCCAGAAGGACTATCATAATTCCCAGTTTTTCTCTTTTGGTTATGTGGTCGCGGAAAAAATGCACTGCTCCAAGGGTGACAATGATAGGGCCGGCTATGGTAATCAGCGTTGAGTCAAGTACCGTTGATTTTTCAAGCCCGAAAAATAGAAGGCTGAGAGCCAAAGGAACTGCTAAAAAGCCGTAAAGAAGGGCTAACGGAAAGTTGGCCTTCAGATTTCTAAACTTCTTGCCCTGGGCAATTTTCGCTGAAAAGAAGAAAATCGAAAAGACGGCAGATATGGCGAACCTGTAAGCCAGAAAGGGGAGGGGCTCGATACCCGCGAGGGTGAACTTGATAACTGGCCCGGCAGCTCCCCAAATGACCGCGGTTGTCAGAAGGAACAAATAAGCCTTGAAGCGGGTACTCATCAGCTTAATATTACAGCAGGATAATGGTGGAGGCCACTAGCTCCTTGTCCTTGAAGGTCCCGATTATGACAATAGCCTCTCCCGCTTCAGCTGTGGACAGGCGAGTGGATGAAAGGCCGTCGTTACCTTTAGCAAAAGTGCTAACGGTGCCTGTGGCATCCACTGAGACTTCTTCCCCCTCGGCAGGGAGGACGATAAACTCCTTTGCCGAGAGCGTATCGACTATTCCGACTACTGCCGTGACCTCGGCTTTCGCGGGCTCAGTGGTTATGAGAATTCTCCTGATTTCAAATACGCCTTCGCGGTTTTGGGTGCCAAGAGCCGCCACAAAATCCCCGATGGCAAGGTCCGTAAATTTGACCTCCTTTGTTGCCTCTTCGATTATGGAGCCATAAGTTGTTGCATCTGTAAGCGAGAGCTGAACAATGTCTCCGTCTTTTGTTCTGATTTGTAGGCTGTCTTCGGCAATATCTGTCACCGTTCCGAGGCTTGCCTGCATAGCGGCTGAGCTGTCATCAATTTTGTCAGTATGGATGAGCGTCAACTCCTCTTTCTCGGGTACTTTTCCTTTTTCAAAAGACCAGACGACGATGTTGTTGAAACCGGGAGTCAACTCAACCTCAATTGAGAACTCGCCCGTGCCGGTAGCTTCTTTTGTGTAGATTTTGTTAGCGCTTACCGCGACCGGGGAGTTAGGTCTTGTGAGCCCGGAGACTGTTATTGAGGAACTTACTGCCACCGCGTTATCTGCGGGCGCGACAATTGACAATTTGCCGTTGGTTGGTTTAGTTTCGATTTGGTTGTTATTATCTTGAGTCTGGGGAGAAGAAGAATTTTTTTCCTCACTTGCCCGTGAGAGTCGCCATATGCCGAAGGCCACGCCAATTCCAATGAAACTTCCCAATATTACTGCGATTACTTGTTCTTTTCGCATGGAGCGAGCCTAATAGGCACGAACAACTATACGTCCGGTAAAGATGCTTGTCAAGGAGTCCCCCGGATGTTACGATGCAATTCATGGACGTAATATTTCTTGGGCATTCAAGTTTTCATATTAAGGGAAAAGATGCCTCGATAGTTACCGATCCGTTTTCTCCGGAGACCGTGGGGATAAGGTTTCCTAAAGTATCGGCGACAATTGTAACTGTGTCGCACGATCATGATGACCACAATGCCGCAAGTCTCGTGGAAGACGCGCGAAAGGTTATAGCCGGCCCGGGAGAGTATGAAATTGACGGCATTTCGATTCTGGGGATTTCCTCCTTTCATGATGACAAAAAAGGTGCTGAGCGAGGAAAAAATACCATATATGTTTTTGAAATTGACGGCTTTCGGGTGGCTCACTTGGGGGACCTTGGCCACCGCCTTGCCGACGAAGCCGTAGAGGATATCGGTGATGTTGATATCCTTATGATTCCGGTCGGCGGGGGCTACACTATTGGTCCGAAAGAGGCAGCAGAGGTCGCCCGTGCAATTGAGCCAAAAGTTATTATCCCCATGCATTATCAAATGCCCGGGTTAAACCCAGTGGTGTTTTCAGCCCTTGTTGACGAAAAACCATTTGTGGCAGAGGTCGGGCTTAGTGCCCGGATTGAGAAGAAATTGAGCCTCAAGGCTGGCACTCTGTCCGAAGATAGCCAGGAGATTGTAATACTGGATATTTCTTAAAATGGCGGACGCAACCACAATGACGGTGAGAATTCCGCCTCACTCAACCGATGCGGAAGTAAGTGTCCTCGGAGCGCTTCTCTTGGACCGCGACGCGATAATTGCAGTGGCCGAGTTTTTGCGGCCCGAGCATTTTTATGATGAGCGCAACCGCATGATTTTTGAGTGCATGCTTGAGCTTTATGAGGAGCGCACGCCAATTGACGTTTTGACAGTTTCCGAGCGCCTGAAGCGAAAAAAAACCTTAAAAGAACTCGGTGGTGTGAGTATGCTTGCTGAGCTGGCTAACAAAGTCCCCACCGCGGCCCACGTTGAGCACTACGGCAAAATTGTCAAAGACCAGGCGACTAAGCGCTCGCTTATGAGTGCGGCATCAAAATTGGTTGACCTGTCGCTTGATGAGCGGCTCGGGGCAGATGAGCTTTTAGATAAAGCGGAAAGCGAGGTCTTTTCTATTACTCAGAGGCATTTGGCTAAGAGTTTCACTTCTGTTAAGTCGGCACTCGCGGACTCGTTTGACAGGTTAGACGAGCTTCATAAGGCTGATTCCGGGCTTCGCGGCGTGCCTACCGGTTTTACAGATCTTGATAATTTACTTGCCGGCATGCAGCGGTCGAACCTTCTCATTTTGGCTGCGCGGCCGGGAGTGGGGAAAACCACGCTTGCCATGAATATTGCACACAATTTGGCAGTCAGTCACAAGAAACCGGTTGGAATATTTTCGCTCGAGATGAGCCGGGAGGAGTTGGTGGACAGGCTACTTGTGGCTCAAGCGGATATTGATGCCTGGAGACTAAAAACCGGGAAATTGAGCGAGGAAGACTTTGCCGCCTTGTCAAACGCCATGGGGGTTTTGGCCGAGGCACCACTATACATTGATGACACCCCGGGAGTCTCGGTCCTTGAAATGCGGACTAAAGCACGTCGCCTGCAGGTGGAAGTTGGGGTCGAGTTTATTGTGGTTGACTATATCCAGCTGGGCCGTAGCCGGAACCTTGAAAACCGGGTACAGGAGGTGGCCGAAATTTCCCAGGGCCTAAAAAACCTGGCCCGTGAGTTGAAAATCCCGGTATTGGCGATTTCCCAGCTTTCGCGGGCGGTAGAGCAGCGGGGGTCAAAGCGACCTGTCTTGTCGGATTTAAGGGAATCAGGGTCAATCGAGCAGGATGCGGACGTGGTGATGTTTTTGTGGCGTGAAGACGATGATAACCCCGAAAAATTTTATCTGGATATCGCCAAGCACCGAAACGGCCCATTGGGTCAGGTGCAATTTCACTTCCGAGGGGATAGGATCAGGTTTTATGGGGCAGAGAGCAAGAGAGGATAGGTGCAAAGTTTGATTGGCTAAAGGATTTTCTTCTTCATACTCTATTTTTTTTAAAATTCTTTCCCAGTACTGTTCCCAAGAAGTAAGACAGGAAGGCAGCGGTAAAGGCGATCGAAATCATAGAAACATACGCGATATTAGAAAGGTGAAATAAGCCTGCCTCAGTTATAAATTTAGTCTTACTGAAATACATTAGTGTAAAAAGTGTGGAAACAATGCTGCCAGCAACTATGTTTTGCCTTCTTTGTGGAGCGGTAAATATATAACCTGCTATGCAAGACAAAATAAAAGAAAAAAAGGTAATTCGATCCTGAAGAATTAAAAAGGAAATAATTCCTAAAAATATCTCTCCCATACCTATTTTTTATACTAACACATATCATTACTTCTGCCGTTTACACATTGGTGATTTAGAGACACCAACGACGCCCATTTTGTGCCGGGGGTGGGGGTCCCCGTAAATCCCGCTCTGCGGGACACGGGGCAGGCGAACTCACTTTGTGGCCAGGGGGAGACTCGAACTCCCACGAGGTTTAAGGCCTCACAGGTTTTTGAGACCTGCGTGTCTACCGGTTCCACCACCTGGCCAAGTGTTATATTTTACCATTTTGAGTAGCAAAGATGTAGTTGCTAGATTAAATAACTTCAATAAAATGTAGTCAATGTCGTTAAAAATAATTTGCGATATCTGCAGACAACCAATCCAAAACGATTTTGTGTTAGACTAAATTTTCGCGGCAAAGATATTTATGATATGAGCGATATTTGCAAAAAATGTTGGTTGAATAAGAATAATTGGTCCAAACTTCACAAAATGCCCAAAAAGTAATATCATATCGAGGCATGATAACTGCAACTGACCTGAAAAACGGCACTACTTTTTTGGACTCCGACAAGCCATACAAAGTGGTTAAGTATAACCATATAAAAATGGGCCGTGGGGGAGCCACGGTGAGAGTTATGGCCAGGAACCTCGAGACCGGCGACCTTGCCGAGTTGACTTATGATGCAGGAAACAAGATTAATGAAATCTCCACTTCAAAAAAGCGAATGCAATATCTTTATAAAGATGGAGATAACGCCTGTTTTATGGACCCTGCCACTTATGAACAAACCGAGATTGATTTGGATGTTTTGGGCGAGCTCATAGCTTTTATTAAGGAAGGGAGCGAGGTTGATGTGCTTTTTTGGGACGGGGAAGCACTTTCAGTGGACATTGCGCCTAAGGTTGTGCTTGAAGTAGCTGAAACAGACCCCGGCGTTAAGGGCAACTCTGCAACGAACATTTATAAACCCGCGAAGCTTGAAAACGGGCTGACCGTAAAAGTTCCTTTGTTTATTAAAGTTGGAGACAAAATTAGAGTAGATACTCGAACTTCTGAATATATTGAGCGTGCCTGACTGCGTAGGCAGGCTAGCTAGCTATCCACCAAAAAACCGCGACAACTGTAACAATTTGTGTCGCAAGACCGGGAACCATTGTTGTATCCACCTGAATTGACTTCTGAAACATTAACCACTTTTTGACGAACTCATTCTTCCAACTTAAGAAAAAGTATGGCCCCTCTACAACATCGGGCAAGACTCCCGCGAATGCCCCCAAAAAGATTGTATTCATGTGTGTTGGGTCTGTCGAGAAATTTAAGGCTATGAAGGAACCCAATGCTAACGAAATTAGCACATCCGCCGCAACGATTATTGTTGATCTTTTAGTAACATGGCCGTATTTTTGAAGCTCGGTGTTTAAGTGTGGGTTCCAATGCGGAACCATGTCAAGCACAAAATGGCTCGCGAATGCGAGCGGAAGGGATATCAGTGGATTTGGAATTTTCGTGACGATGGCGGCACCTACGAGGGCATGTGGCGTTTCTAACACGGTAGAGCTATGATATACTGACGAGCCCAAATATGTCAATTTTGACGGCTGTTTTGTCGGGAGTTATCGGAGGAAGCTTGTTTTTGTTTGTATTCTGGAAGCGCCTGCGGGAGGATTACTCATCTTCTTTGATATTTAGCTCAGGAGCCTATTTTATATTTATGGCCTCAATCTTTTCTTGGCTTTCACAGCTCCTTTCCCGCTTTGCCGTTGAAAATTCAATTCTTGAGCCGGCCGGCCTTTGGTTTTGGGGCAGTATTTTAGGCTTTATTGTGGCGTTTGCGTTAAGCGTTAAAAAACTGCGTCTCCGCTGGGTCGAAACTCTTGAAGCGGCTATCTTGGGAGGAGCCTTTTGGCTTCTCGTTGTTTATGGCGCAAATCTTGCGCTCAGCGGCTTTGCCGTAGTTGCGCTACTTTTGATACTTTTTTATTTCCTTGAGAAAAATTATAAACGCTTCAGCTGGTACAAATCGGGGAGGGTGGGTTTTTCCGGCCTTCTTGCAGCTAGCGTGTTTTTTACCATTCGGGCGATTGCCTCATTTGTGACAACTGAGTTTTCAACTATTGGCAGGATTGAACTGGTGCCTTCGGCGGTTGTCGCTTTTTTATTGTTGTTTTCGTTGTATAATTTGTCTGAAGGGTAAAATGGCAGACAAAAAGCATCCACAAGTGGTTTTTCCGGCAAGTTTAGTGGCTCCGGTGGCGGGTTTTCTAAAGGGCCAGCTTAAGGAGCTTCGGAGGCGACGAAAAGATATAAGTGGGGAGGACCCCTTTAAAAATCCGGACCGGGTTATGGACAATGCTGCACCGGATGCGGATGCTGAGGAGCAGTTCGGGCATGTGCGCACTTCAGCTATTAAGGATGAAATGGATCGCAAAATTATTCAAACGAGGAAGGCCTTGACGCGCATTAAAATTGGAAAGTATGGAATATGCACTAATTGCGGGCGGATGATTGATACAGACCGCTTAATGATATACCCCGAAGCTACACTTTGTGTGAAATGCGAAGCGAAAAAGGAGAAGAAATAACCCCCAGGGTGATCCATCAGGACGAAGAGCTTCTCGTCCTTGATAAGCCGTCGGGATGGATAGTTAACGACTCGTCAACGGCTAAAGAACAGCAAACTATACAAGCATGGATTGCCGCGAATTTCAAATTTAAAATTTCAAATTTAAAATTATATCGGAATGGAATCGTTCATAGGCTGGACAAAGAAACGAGCGGGATATTGTTGATTGCCAAAAATAAAAGTAGTTTTGAGTTTCTTCAAAGCCAGTTTAAGCAGCGCTTGGTTAAAAAAAGCTACGTTGCTCTTCTTCATGGCAAGGTTGAGCCGGATGAAGGGACAATAGAAGCCGAAGTTGGCAGGCTCCCTTGGAATAGAAGACGCTTCGGAGTCTTGCCCGGTGGACGAAGCTCAAAGACCTTATACAAGCTTAGAGAGGTTTATAAGAGTGATAACGAGAAGTTTAGTTTAGTGGATTTTTACCCGGAAACAGGCCGGACACATCAGATAAGAATCCACGCAAAGCACGTAGAGCACCCGGTTGTTGGGGATACGTTTTATGCCGGCAGAAAGACCTCAAGGAAAGACAGGCTTTGGTGCCCCAGACTTTTTTTGCATGCAGCCGAAATAAGTTTCACTCATCCGTCTACTAGAGGCGAGGTGAAGTACCAGAGTGATTTGCCACCTGAGTTAGAAAGTGCGCTTAATCTCCTTGAAAAGCAGTAGGCTACAAAGTAATCTTTATATACCAGTGAAGAGAAGAGTAGTATTTGTATTGGGGGCGATGACGGCAGTTCTCCTCGTGTCCCTAATCTTTATTCTTTTCGCGAAAGTACCCCAAGCCTTTTCGGTGGTAGTTCCTACCGAGTCTGAGGATTTGGAGCTTATTTTTTTTGAATTGAATGAAGGAAAAGTGGTCGTAATTACTATTCCCAAAGATACTCAAATGAATTTAGCTATGAACCGGGGAACCCTTCGGGTCAAAAGCGTGCGAAGACTTATTGATTCGGAAAAGCTCCCCGGCAGGCTACTATCTGACACGGTAATGAAGACGTTATATTTACCGGTGGACTATTGGGCGGGCAGGCAGCATTATGGGACTTTCTGGGGCGGGGATATGCCTCTGCCGGTCCGGCTGACCATATTTTTACAAAACATCAGGGGGCTCAAAGAGGAGAGGGTTGATTTGGCTGATACTACAGTCCTGACCAAGGAGCGCCTGAAAGACGGTGAAGATGGCTATGTGGTAAGCGGCAGATTACCACTTACTCTAATAAGTTTGTTTGCCGAGCCGGCAATATCGAGCAGCCAGACTGCAGTAAGGCTTGTTAATGGCACCGGAGAGCCTGAGTATGTACTTACCGATGTTGCTTCAATTCTTGAGGTATTGGGAGCAAAACCTGTGCCGCCTTTAACTGTGGATGCGGTCGATGTTGACTGCCTTGTCCGCGCCAACGATGAGTATAGCCGAGAGCGCATTGCGAGCGTTTTTGATTGTTCCGTTTCAAAAGAAACGCCCGAAGCCTTTGATATAGAGCTTTTAGTAGGAAGCCGGTTTGTAGAGAGATTTTGATTTATCTTCTGGTGGGGAATGAAGGAATGTCGTCCAGAGTTTCCGCTCTTTTTGTTTCTTTAATAAAAACCTTGACCTCTGATTCTGCAATTGACTTGATGTATGTTTCATACTCATTGCCGTTTTTAATAAAATAAATAACCCTTGTGGCTAAGTCGTCCGGAAGCCTACCGATATATAACTCGTCATAAGTGGTCACGGCGACCTTTCTTACTTTGGGGACAAGCTGAACATTGTCACCCGCGTCAAGTCTGGCAAGAATAACGGACTCGCAAATGTTGACCAGGGACACAATTTTGGTCTTGCCGGGTATTTCGAGAAATGCATCCGTGGTTTGTGTATTTTTACCTAAAAACACACCGTCCGTGTGGAGCAGGCTACACCTGGCAAGGCACTTGTCCGCTATTGAATTTAAGGGATCTTTGGATAAAACTCTTTTTGAAAAAAGAACTGCGTTTTCAAAGTCGCCAAGTTGCAGATATGCGCGAGCGGTGCGGTTTAAGGCATCAACATCCTCGGGGTCCTCAGAAAGAATTGTAAGGTTAACTTGGAGGGCATTTTGCCAGTCCTGAGACAGGGCAGCAAGAATAGCACGGCGGGCAAGGGTATCGTACATCTGAACTTTATCATTATGAGTATAGAGGTGTGAGTGTCGATGTCAAGTGGTATACTTGGCCTAATGAGTGGGCATTCCAAGTGGTCAACAATTAAGCGGGCAAAGGCAGTAAACGACAATGCCCGGGGAAAAGTTTTTTCCAAGCTTGTTCGCGGGATTACAATGGCCGTAAAAACCGGTGGGCCCGATCCGGTCTCAAATTACCGCCTGCGTGTTGCGATTGAGGCGGCGAGGGCCGAAAACATGCCCAAGGAAACAATCGAGCGGGCTATTAGCCGCAGTGAAGAAGGCAGTGCCCTCGAGGAGATAGTTTATGAAGGTTTCGGGCCAAATGGAGTGGGACTCTTGGTTTATATTACTACGGACAATAGGAATAGAACCGCACAGGAGATTAAAAACGCTTTCGAGAAGGGTGGCGGCAGTCTAGGTAGCCCCGGCTCGGTTTCCTTTAACTTCGAGTCAAAGGGCTATCTTTTAGTTGAAAAATCGGTAGATATTAGCACCCAAATGCTTTCTCTCATCGACCTTGGAGTAGAAGATATGGAGGAGGCAGGTGAGGGGATAGAGGCGTATACCAATAGCCATGAGCTTTTCAGTGTTAAAGAGAAAGTGGAGAAAGCGGGCTTCAAAGTGCTTGCTGCTGAGCTTATTCAAAAACCCAAAAGCCAAGTGCCTGTTGATAAAAAAGTTGAAGATAAACTCTTGGAGTTGATTTCGTCTCTTGAGTCCCATGATGATGTCCAGAAGGTGTTTGATAATGCTGCCATAAGCTAATTATGTCTAAGCGCCACAAGTTTTTAATTACGTCATTAGTTTTGTCGTTAGGTTTTTTTGGAATTACTTTTTTGGAAAACGAGGACAGGTTAGTGGGGATTGCTGCTTTGTCTTTGGGAAGTATTATAATGTTTTTCTGGACGTTAAGGGAGGGGATAAAGCGCGATGCCACACTTTTGTGTTTAATTTTGCCACCCCTTTTTACCCTTGGAGTTGGGCTTTTTTGGTTTTTGTTGCCGTCAACTTTCTATGCAAGACTGCCCATTATTGTCTTATATGGAATAGGGGTATATTCAATAGCGCTTACGGCAAATGTCTTAACGGTTTCGGTCCTTAAAAAAATTGCGTTGGCCAGAGCGGCCAAGGGCGTTTCGTTCGTATTGACCCTATTTACGCTGTTTTTATTGTACGACGCAGTGCTTTCGTTAAAAGCCAGCATTTTTATTGCTTCCTCAGCGGTACTGGTGGCTTCGTTCCCGTTGTTTCTGCAGGGGTTATGGGTAAGCCGAATTACTAAAGAAGTCGGAAGTGAAATTTTAATATATTCGGGGGTTTTTTCTTATGTGGTCGGTGGAGTGGCGGTACTGATGTATTTTTGGCCTGTGTCGGTGGTTGTGGGGTCTTTGTTTTTGACTGTTGTGGTATATATTCTTTTGGGGTTGGGACAAGCAAAGATTGAGGCCAGGCTTTTTAGGCAGACGGTAAACGAGTATCTCACAATAGGCACAATTGTTTTTTTAATTATGCTTCTGTCGACAAATTGGCACGGATAACCTCCAAGGGCCTGCCTGCGCAGACAGGGGAGAGGGGTGGCCCGATTAGCAATATTATAGGCAGGTATTTTCACGCGGGGAGAGGGAGTGTTTTCACGATTCGTTGATAATATTTGATATAGTTGTTAGGTTAACAAAACACACTTGAAGCGCCCTCCAGAGGAGTAAGGCAGCAGGTTGTTTACTTGCAGCCAGCCTTGCCCGCAATGCTTCGCATAGCGATGCAGGCGGGTCGCTGCGGCTGCTGACAGCTTTTTGAGCAGTCATACATAATGTCGTACAATAATACTTTTGCGACGTATATTAATTCAGTGAGGGAAGGGCATTATTTTTTCTTATTATCTGTATGCGGCCCACACAGACACCATAAAATCTATTTCTACAGCTAAGACTTCTCTTAATTATGGATCCAGCTACTAAATATCTGTTCCAAATATATAGCGAACAAACGAGTTCAAATTTTAAGGATGAAGATACCCGTCTTCGTCGTGAGACAGGCCTTAGAATCGATTTGGTGAAGCCACTTATTAAGTAAATTTTCAGTTTTCAATTTACAATTATCAATCAATTTCGATGATGAGTAAGCATCGAGTGTGTATAAAAATTGATATATTGATCATTCAATGAAAATTGTTAATTGAGAAATGTAAATTATATCAGCCATTGGCTGATGTTTATGTCGCACAATATTGACAAGCTTTATGTCAATAATTAAACTGATTTTATGACTACCCCACTTCCTAAACTTGTGGAGGAATTTTTGGATTACTTGCGTGTTGAGCGAGGCTCCTCTCCCCTAACCCTTAGGAACTACCTCCATTATTTAACCAGGTTCATTGAGTGGCTTGGTGAGCACAAAATTTCGCAAAATTTAGCCTCAATTTCAGCTGAAAATGTAAGGAAGTACCGCTTGTATTTAAGTAAGCTTGCCTTGTCTCAAAAGACCCAGGGCTATCATGTAATTGCTCTTCGGTCGTTTTTAAAATGGCTCAATAAAAACGGCTATAAGGCGCTGCCTGCCGAGAACTTGGAACTTCCAAAGATAAAAGATAGACAAGTATCTTTTTTAAACGGTGAGCAGGTTGACAGGTTGCTTTCGGCTCCTTCTATGAGCTCAATTGTAGGTAAGCGGGACAAGGCGATCTTGGAAGTTTTGTTTTCAACGGGGCTTAGGGTTTCGGAGTTAACTAAGCTCAACCGCGACAAAATTGACTTGGAACGGCGCGAGTTTGGAGTAGTTGGGAAAGGGGGGAGAGCAAGGGTAGTATTTCTCTCCTCACGCGCGGCGGAATGGGTGAGCCTTTACTTGGCCGCCCGGCGGGACCACTATTCCCCGCTATTTATTCGCCACAAGGGCAAAATTGATCCAACAGTGGAGGATGAGAAGATGCGGCTCACTCCTCGCTCGGTCCAGCGGCTTGTAAAAAAATATACAAGAAAAGTAAAACTTCCGGTGGATGCTACCCCGCACACGATAAGGCACTGTATTGGTCCAAATACTAGAATTTTCTTAAGTAACTCTATTGACATAGCAAGAGACCTGTATTTTAGGCAAAACGATATTGAAGCTCGCAGTCTAGGCTTAAATAATTTTTTAGTAAGTAAGAGTAAAGTAATCGGCAAAGAATACCACATAGGCAAAGCGTATAGTCTCTGGGCAGATGGGTATGAGCTGGTGTGTTCTAAAAAACACAGAGTTTTTACATTAGCTTTAGAGGATGTTGACGCGGTACAGGTAAATGACTTGAAAGTTGGGCAATATATTTTGGGCGTGAACAAGGTCTCGTTTAGAGGTACAGCGTTTGTGAAGCCTAAACTGGCACGGCTAATGGGTTATATTTTAGGAGACGGCGTTGTCAGTAAGAGCAGGCGCGGAGTTATAATTCATGACAAGGATTTGAGTTTTTTAGAGTTATATCAGAGAATTGTTACAGATGAGTTAAAAACTCTCTCAAAAATAGAAAAGGCAAAAGGTTCCAACTCATGGATCCTAACTTTTTATTCGGATCAATTTGTTAATTTTCTCCAAAGCGTCGGTATTTTAGGCCACGCCAATATAAGGCGTATCCCTGAAAAGCTTATGAATGCTACTGAAGAAGAAATCATAGAGCTACTTGCCGGAATATATGACGCAGAAGGAAATTCCCGAGGCGACCCAAGATATTTCTCCGCCTCAAAAGAGTTTTTGAAGGATATCCAAATACTTCTTTTGCGATTTGGCATAGATGCTCATTTGCTAGAGCGAAACAGAAATGTAAAACTTCCCCAAGGACTTGTTTTTAATCACGACATGTTTACACTTCAAGTTTTGTCCACAAAAGACCAAAAGAACTTTATTAAACTGATTCCCACTCTAAAGAAAGATGTCCAGGCAAGTGAAGGGTATGGGGAAAAGTTGCCGGTGCAACCACTTCTCCACTCTATTTTTAGGGAAATGCAAAATAAGGAAAAAGGTCTGGTCCATGCTTTGGAAGTTGAGCTTAATATCAAGTCACTTCGCAATCTAGCGGAAATTGTTCCTGAGAGGAAAACTGTGGGTAAGTTTATTACTTTTTTCAAAAATCATGGTTACAAGGGTAAAAAACTGGATTTTCTTAAGAAAATCCATAAAGATAAAAACATAAAGTGGCTTAAGGTCAGAAAAATAACCCCAGTTTCCACTTCTGGCCGGTACAGTCTTTTCGACTTTACTCTTTCACCTCATCAGAATTTTATTACAGATGGAATCATAAGCCACAACTCTTACGCAACGGATTTATTAATAGCAGGGGCGGATTTACGCTCAGTTCAGGAAATGCTTGGCCATAAAAACGTAGCCACTACACAGATTTATACCCATGTCACAAATAAACAACTGAAGGCTGTTCATGAACAGTTTCACGGAAGAGGAAAATAGTTTACTCTTCACTTTTCTCAAGCGCAGTAACTGCTGCCACTTCGTCTCCTCGGTCGGCAAAGCGCATAAGAATTACGCCCTGGGTGGCCCGGGCCAGCTCCGGAATGTTTCTTATTGGGAGCTTAATGATTTGCCCGTATTTGCTGGTAATTACTGCTTGATCCATTCGTTGATTGACCAGAAGCCCGACTTGTAAATCTCCGGTTTTTCCGGTCAAAACCGCGGCTTTGACCCCTTTGCCCGCCCGCTTTTGGATGGGAAAGCGCTCAATCTGGGTTCTTTTACCTATGCCTTTTTCCGAAATGATAAGAATATCCCGGAATATTTTTTTGCGGCGGTCTGAGGACGCCTCAATTTTTTTGGAAAAAGTCTCGATGGCGATAACTGTATCATCTTTGGCAACCTTAATGCCGCGGACCCCGGTCGTGGCTCTTCCCATGGCACGCACATCGCCTTCCGAAAACTTAATGGCCTTGCCCTTTCTGGTGAGCAAGAAAACATGGTCGTCGCCGGAAGTTTTACGGGCTCCAACTAATTTATCGTCCCCGGCGAGCTTCATCGCAATGAGCCCATTGGAGCGCAAGTTGATAAATTCTTTATATTGGGTCTTTTTAACCACACCGTTTTCGGTTGCGAGAATCAGGTTCGTCGCTCCGCTTTCGTTGACCGGCACAATCGAGCGCACTTCTTCGCCGGCTTCCAGATTGACAATATTGACTAGCGCCGTCCCTTTGGCCTGCCTTGAACTCTCGGCCACCTCCCATACTTTGGTTCCAAAAACCCGGCCGTGATTTGTAAAAAACAACAAAGTATCGTGAGTAGAGGCAGTTATCAAGTGCTCAATTTCATCCTCCTCTTTAGTTGTCATGCCCAAGACCCCCTTCCCTCCTCTTCTTTGGGATTTATAAATGCTATAAGGAACCCTTTTGATGTAGCCGGTTTTTGTAACTGTAATTATAGTATTGGTTTTCGCTACCAAATCGGCCTCGGAAAACTCCCCGACATTTTGTTTAAATATTTTTGTTTTGCGCTCGTCTCCGTAAATCTCTTTAAGGTGAGCAAGCTCACTTGCGATAATTTCAAGTACCTTTTTGGGGTTGCGAAGTATGAGGATTAATTTGTCAATCTGCTTTTTAATTTCTTCATACTCTTTTTCAATTTTCTCGCGCTCGAGTGCCGCCAACCGCCTGAGTTGCATATCAAGAATTGCTGTTGCCTGAATATCTGAGAAACCGAAGCGCTTAATGAGGTTTGCCTTTGCCACTTCCTGAGTTGCGCTTTTTCTGATGGTGCTAATTACTTCATCCAGGTTATCGAGGGCAATTTTGAGCCCTTCCAAAATGTGGGCACGTTTCTTGGCGTTTGTAAGCTCATAGAGACTGCGCCTAATGACCACTTTTTGCCTGTGCTTAACGTATTCAGTCAAAATCTGCTTCAGGTTGACTGTATACGGAGTGCCGTTTACCAATGCGACAAAATTGGCAGGAAAGCTTATCTGAAGTTTTGTGTGCTTATAGAGGTTATTAAGGACCGACTTTGGCCGGCCATCCCGCTTGAGCTCAATTACAATGCTCATTCCTGCTTTGTCCGACTCGTCCCTCAGGGCTGAAATTCCGTTTAGCTTTTTGTCTCGCACCAGGTCTGCGATGTCGGTAACCAATTTACTTTTGTTAACTTGATACGGAATTTCTGTGATTTCAATGACCGATTTCCCTTTCTTAGCATCCTTGATTTCGGCAACACCCCGGACGGTAATCTTGCCACGGCCGGTGGAATATATTTCTTCCATACCTGTTGCGCCGTAAATGGTTCCTGCGGTTGGAAAGTCCGGTCCAGGAATAAGCTCAACCAGCTCCGAAATTGTGATATCGCTTTCAAAACCGGACTTGATTTGCCCGAGCTCCGTTTCGGTTAACTCTTTTTCGGTTCCTGCTGCAATTAGGTCAATCTTTTTGATGAAATTTTCCATTTCGGCCTCGAGCACTTGTTGCTCCACCACTGCCCTACCCTTATTGATGGTTGCGACTACACCGTCTACGACTTCGGATAAATTGTGCGGAGGGATTTTGGTAGCCATGCCGACAGCGATGCCCTCCGAGCCCATGAGGAGCAGGTTCGGGAGAAGTGCCGGCAGATACACAGGCTCCTTGAGGGTACTGTCAAAATTATCTAGAAACTCCACCGTGTCTTTATCTATGTCGGCAAGAATGAAGTCGGCAATTTTTGCCAGTTTGACCTCGGTGTAGCGCATGGCGGCCGCAGGGTCACCGTCAACTGAGCCGAAATTTCCCTGTCCCTTGATGAGTGGGTAGCGCATAGTAAAGTCCTGCGCGAGCCGCACGATTGCGTCATAAACCGCAGTATCCGAGTGGGGATGGTACTTACCTAGTACTTCTCCCACAACTTTTGCACTTTTCGAGAACTTGGTGGAGCTTGTGAGCCCCATTATGTGCATGGCATAAAGGATGCGCCTGTGGACCGGTTTTAGGCCGTCGCGCACGTCCGGAAGGGCTCTCGCCACAATCACGCTCATGGCGTAATCTAAATAACTTTTTGAAAGCTCAGACGTAATTTCTGTAGGAAGTACCTTACCTAGTTGCATAAAGGGAGTTGTTTAGACATGTAATTTTATCCTTTTGAGGCAGAAATTACAAGGCTTAGTGCATATTCTTGTAGATCTCAAATATCACCAGAAAGAATACGGCAAAGGCCAGGGCGCTTGTGAAAGGCAGATAAAGCACGAAGGTGTCATTATCTATTAACACGTCTCCTGGGAATGTACGAAATTTAAACCGGCCAAAGAAAGTAACCAGCAACAAGAAGGCTATCAAATAAAGGCCTCCAAACTTCATTCCATAACTAGAAATAAATTTCTTTACGTTTATGTTCATTACTCACTTTTCAACTACGTATGGTGTAGGCTCGGGTGTTGGGACTGCTGCAGCTTGACTCTCTGTTGCCCTGTTTCCATTATTTGCGAGTGAGAACAAGGGAATCATCATGGCAAAAAGGGCAAGTATAGCTAAAGACATAACCGGAGTTAATTTTAAATTGTTAGATTTTCTTGCCAAGATCAATCACCCCCTCCACTTTTTAGTGTATAAATCCATTATATACACACTGCTAGTAAAATGTACAAGTAGTTTTTCATTTGGGGTCTAAAACTGAAGGTACTCTTTTTGCGTCCATTTTGACTATGATTGGTCTAACAAGGTTGGTTCCAATGTTTGCTATTCTTGCCCCGACTGAAACTATAAAGCCCATCAAAAATAGATGTGCCAGTGTGTTGGAGGTTGAGTTTAAGACTTCAGCTGGGAAAATTTCAACATCTGGCGCATTAACGGCCGCAAACTCTGGGCCTAAAAGAGTGCTAATGGGGATTGATACACCGTCGAAGTTAAAAAGGGCAAATGGCTTTACGGTCCCTGTAAAAACCGAATAAACACTAAAAGCCGCCAACAAAGTTATCACAAGTCCAGCTATGATAAGGGCATACCCGGTCACTTTTTCACTCATTCATTTATGATATACCAGTTTTTAGAAAAATTGAAATAAGCTAAATTGTATTGTAATATCTAAGTATGTTGAGAACCCGAAAAGAGTTTTTCTTTTTCTTTACCTCCTAAACTAGGAGGCGGGTTATTGTTGTAAAAGAACAATTTTTAATTACCAACCTCCTAGAGATAGGAGGTTTTTTATTGGAAAGGGGGTGATAAATATGACTGAATATAGCAAAGATGAACTAAGGCATCCGGTAGATCTGGAGAAAAAAGCTAAAGTAGATGAAGCTCTCGCTCGTGTGACCAGGAACTTACTAAGCCAAGCCGGAATAGGAAGTCTGTGGGTTAACGAGAACGCTCAACTCTGTGGCTCTATGAATAGTCAAGCAGGTTATCCTCACACTTTGTACTTGTACGACATTAGATTGAATATAGTTAAGGATGAAAAAAGTGGTAAGGAGGCAATAGTAATAAACTCAGGTGAGACGCATGTTGTGTACGATGACGGGAAAGTAATCTAAGAGCGGTTGTGAGCCATAAAGATGTAGTTGACAGGGCTGTTTACCTTATAGTTAAGTAAATAAGGATAGATATAGTTTTTATGAGAGTCAAACTACTTCCAATATTAGTATTATCTACGTTTATATTATCTGTCTCAGCTCTCTCTAAGATGGCCGATAAAGTCTACTCCGCTCCGGCAACTGATTTAGTTATTTCAGAGGTACAAATAGGGCAAAGCGGCACCGGTAACGCCGGCAATGATTTTATCGAGCTTTATAATCCGAAGGATACTTCAGTTGACTTAAACGGCTACAGGTTGGTAAAGCGTACCGCAGGAGACATAACGGACGACTCTATAAAAGCTTGGGATTCTGAAGCTATGATCCCAGCCCATGGATATTATTTGTGGGCAAATAGTGGGTGGACACCACCGGTTACCCCTGACGCCACAACGGCGGCAACTATTGCTGCTGATAACGGGGTAGCTTTGAGACAAGGACCCGCAGACATTGGTACTATTGTCGATAGTGTAGGGTGGGATCAAGCTGCCAATGTATTTGTTGAAGGTACAGCTTTCCCTCAAGATCCACCAAATGATAACAGCATTGAGCGTAAGGCTTGTGTCGGCTCGACCACCGGTAATTCCGAAGATACCAACAATAATGCAGACGACTTCGTTTTGAAGACTACGCCAGAGCCGCAAAACGCAAGTTCCGGGGCTGAAGTGCCAACTTGCACGTCCGCAACACCCTCTCCAACACCAACTGTGACTCCCACCGAGGAGCCAACTGATACGCCATCGCCCACACCAACAGCTACCCCAACTGATGAGCCTACAGATACACCGACGCCTACGGCGACTCCAACCGATGAGCCAACAGAGACAGCCTCTCCGACTCCTGAACCAACGGAAAGCCCAACACCTGAACCGACGGAAACTCCCGAGCCAACGGTTGAGCCCACCGATACACCAGTCCCAACCGGCACGCCCTCCTCGGTTTTGGGTTTCAGGCTTGATTGTAGAATAGAGTTTAGAGAGTTTAGAGGCCGCTTCTTCAGGCTATCTTTTCCTCACTTAGTTTGCAGTATTGTCCGCTAGATAATATAAATATCCTGATTGTATGAGCTTGTACCTACCAGCTCTCCTTTTCCCTTTACGACTTCTTCGAGCGGCGTGCAGTAGCGGCAGCCTCCGTCGGCACATTTAAAATGGCTGATTTGCCTGGCTAACTTCATTCGCTTGGCCACAGCCATTACTCGCTCTTGGGACTCTTCGAGGCTCGGTAAACTTACTTCTTTTGGTGCATCGCTTGTTAAGAGGTACCAGTAGCTTGCTTTACTTAAGCGTTTTGACTGGGTATTTGTGACAAGGAGCTGATAAACCGGTAGCTGAAGTGAGTCCTCCTTTTCCTCCCGTTTGCCGGTCTTGAAATCTATGATGTGCACCGAATCAGTCTCGGGCAGGTACTCCAACCAGTCAATTTTTCCGCAAAGGATTATATTTTCGTCTTCACTGAGCCAATAATAGGGTAACTCTTCTTTGATTTTGATTGCCTTTTGGGTAATTGGTCCGGGATTCTCCATTACTCGCATAAGCATCTCTCTGCCGCGGTTTTTATATTCTTCTTCCTGAGCGTGGTCTGCAAAGCCGCCTTTTTTGCCGGTTACTTTCTCCCACTCAGCATCAAATTTTTTGATAAGGGAAATTTTGAGTCTGTCTTCTGCGGGTAGCGTTGATAAACTTTCAACAACATCATGTACAACTTGACCCAATGCCAGTGGCGGCTCCATCCGCGTGATTTTGTGCCCCGTTAATGGGTCTTTGTAGACATTTCTAAGGTAATAGAGTCTCGGGCAGCGCAAAAAATCAGCCATAGAGCTATGAGAAACCCATACAGCGGAATATTTATCAGCAGTCATTGGGATAAGTATATACTAAAGGCGAAAAAAGCACCGCCCACTACGGCGAGTAGAAGAAGTATTAACGCAGCTAGAATTCTAAGCTTGATGTTTCCTCCCAAGTCAGTTCGTTAAGTACGACAATTTTGCTGTCCCCGACAACATACAAGAAGTCATTAATGTAAAGTGCGCGGCGGGCCGATATGCCAGTTACTACTCGCTCCAGGGTTAACCCATTGGTCCAGCTCAGGATGTAGCCATTAGCACCGGCGGGCATGAAAAACACGCCGTGGTCGGGGTCTGCCAGAAACGCGTGATGGTTATTTTGGACCTCTGAGTAATATTCATTGAGCATGTATTTGTCTACTTCCACAGGATTATCCGGGTTTGAGACATCAAAAACGGAAAGCTTAGACTGGCTTCCTGCCTGCGCAGGCAGGCCCTCCTGGCCCACGCCCAGGATTCTGTTTTCAGAAAGCGGATGCAGGTAACTTGAAAAGCCCGGGATTTTGAGCTCTCCGGCAACTCTTGGGCTTGAGGGATTCGATAAATCAATTACAAAAAATGGATCAATTTGCTTAAATGTAACGAGGTACGCTTTATCTTCTATAAACCTCGCGGAATATATCCGCTCCCCCAAGGCAAGCCCTTGAATTTGGCCAATTACACGTAGATTAGCATCAAGAACGTAAAGATCGTTGGCGCTTTCTCCCTGGCCAAACATGGTGGAGGCTGAAAGCGTGGTTGTGACTCTTAAGTTTCCGCTCCATTCATCCAATGAAAACTGGTTTAAGGGGCTCCCGGGAACTTCGCCCGTAGCTGAAACATCAAGTGAGTTTTTATCAATTTTCACGAGCGAAGTTACTTGCAGCTCTCGGCCGTGGGACTTTATGTAATCGCTCATTTTGTTGGTAAATTCGGACTCTACCCGAGCCCGCTCATCATTGGTGAGACCGGACAAATGCTTTTGAATAATTATGCCGAGCTCATTAATTTTTGATTCATTACTTATGTCAATTGCGCGGAGATTTTCAACTTTGTTTGCGACCTCGTCGCTAAATAGATCGCGGTTTTCGGCTAGGAAATTTGCCAAAAACTCAAGCGGCGACGGGTAGCTTACAAAACTTGCATAAATTGCATTGGGGCTCATGTAAATAACACTACCACCGGCGTCCCCGAGGAATGTGACCGAGTCCTCAACGCTCCCGCTTTTGGGATCCAGTTTTACAACAGAATAAACAGTATTGGACGAGATGGGTCGCATTGGTCTGTAAATGTCCGTACAGGGAATGGTCATTGCGTTTACTCCTTTTAGCAAGGGAACCGGGCACGGCAGTGAATAGTCAGCGTAACGGCTTGTTACCAAGTAAACTTTCCCGCCCGTGAGCCTGGCCGTGGCATAGCTGAAGTTTTCATCAAATTCGTGGCTCCAGATTTCTTTAGGGCTTGCGGGGTTTGCGACGTCAAACGCCGTCACTTTATTGTATGTCATAACCATGAGAACATTTTCAGACAGGAGCAAGTCTCCCGTTGTGTCAATTTTAGACGAGAGTGCAATACTTTCCGGTGGAAAGGCATTAATTACTTTGGTTGTCGACAAATTTTGCGGAGGATAAATGTCGGGTGCAATTCGCGCACTTGAGTCCTCCATTATGAATGGCTCCACAGGCATTGGTCTTCCAACTCCACCGCCGGCCAAATAATAATTTTCAGAGGAAAAGAAAATATTTTTCCCGTCGGTTTTGACAATATCCGGCTCATCCAAGCCTATGACTTGTACGTTGGTTTCAGACACCCGTTTAACATTATTTGCCCCCGTGCTTTCAAGAGAACTGAAAGCACTTGGTGCCGATAGCGGCATTCCTACCATGTCACGAGAAAGCCCCGCTGAGAAACCTCCGAGTGAAGTGAGACCCGCGCTTTGTGCCTCTGTGAGGTAGTCGCGCAATTGACTTTCTGAACTGAATTTTTCAAAACCTGCAGTTGAGGGACTGGTGAATAAATTAGCTCCCTGTTTATTCAAAAATAAGACGCCAAAAACACCAAGAATAATAAAAACAACTGCAGAGATCGCCGTAAAAATCAAGGGTGCTTTTATTGGATGCAATTTAGGGCTTGTTGGCACTTGGGGTGCTGCATCGTCCATACTTAAGTTATACTAAATTTCGACCGTTTCTTCAAGATGCGGTAGAAAGACTTCACCCCTGCTGAATTTTTTAATTTCCCGTCTGAGAGCCTCGCGTGACGTGTTCTCCCCGTGGACCAGAAATATTTTATTGACTCCTTCAATTTCTTTGAGCCACCTGAGGAGAAGCTTTTTGTCCGCGTGTGCACTCATTGAGTGAATCATGATAACTTGAGAGTTGACGGCAACTTCCTGGCCGTAAATTGCGACGCTTTTTGCGCCTTCCTCTATTTGGCGCCCGATGGTGTTTTCTGCCTGGAAGCCCACAATAAGAAGGCTTGTGGTTGAAAGTGGCAAATAGTGAATTGCATGCTCGAGAATCCTTCCTCCGGTCATCATCCCGCTTCCGGCAATTATGACTTTGGCGCCTGCCTCGGTGTGAATTTTCTGACTTTCTTTATAATTGGCAACAATTCTAAGATCGGGAAATGAAAAAGGATCATGGCTTTTTGAGTCAGAAAAGAGCTCGGCATTGTATAAGCTTGGGAATTTTTTGTAGATTTCGGTGACTGCTTCGCCCATTGGACTGTCTAGGTAAACCGGTATCTCATGACTAATTTTTCCATCAGCTTTGAAGTGCGCAATTTTGTGAAGCAAGGCCTGTGTGCGCTCCACAGAAAACGAGGGAATCAAAAGCGCGCCTCCTGTGCCCTCAATTTTTTTTATTTCACCAATTATAACTTCGTTCGGGTCTTCGTCTGGATGATTCCGGTCGCCATAAGTGGACTCCATAATAACCGTGTCAGCCAGTTTGATATATTCGGTTGGTTTTACCAGCTCCTCCGGAGAGTTTCCTAAGTCTCCACTAAAAGCGAGTGTGTGCTCCCCTAAGTGTATTTCAATACTGGCTGAGCCTAAAATATGCCCGGCATCTCGGAATAATGCCGTGAACCCCCCCAGATTAATTTCCTCGCCATATGAAACTATTTTGGTGTGGGCGAGGAGACTAAACACGTCCTCCTCAGTGTATAAAATCGGTTTTTCATGCTCGGTTTGCATTATTTTAGCTGCGTCGAGAAGCGCTACTTCGGCAATTTCGCGAGTGGCGGCAGTCATGTAAACACTTCCGGCAAAGCCGTGCTTCATAAGGATAGGCATCCGGCCTACATGATCAAGGTGTGCATGAGTTAAAAATACTGTATTAATTTCGTTAGCTGCAAAAGTCAATGGCTTCTGGTTTAGCTCTTCCAGCTCCCGGCTCCCCTGAAACATGCCCATGTCAATTAAAATTTTTTGATTATTGTTGGTAAGGAGAAACGAAGAACCGGTGACTGTCCCAGCTGCACCTAGAAATTGTATTTGCATAAACTATGCCAGTGTAGCATAGGCATAGCTTGTGACAAACGTTGTTTATCATTAAATTCCACTTTGAAAAACCCGCTCGTGGGCCCGTTCCATTTGATACATGGCCACGATAAATAAACTTTCGCTCCAGCCTAAAGGCGTGTTTTCGTTGTATTTTGGTGAGTTTGAAAAATAAAGCTCGGGAAGCCCGTCCGGCGTGTCTACCCCAATTAAATCTTCGATAAGTTCGTGTGCTTTATTGTGATTGCCAAGCTCTTTATAAATAATGGCCAGCCATGCTAGGCCGAAAGTCCACTCGGCTTCCTCGGAGACGCCGTCCGGATTTTTGTTGTAGTAATGATCCCCCTTGTAGCGAATGACTCCACGGTCTCGTTTCAGGTGATACTCAACGTTGCCCAAAATTTCGTCTCTTTGCTCCTCATTGACTACTGCATATGGCCATATTAAAGAAAGAAGTGAGAGGTCGACAAATTTGTGCTCGCTCTCGCGGGGCAAAAGCGCATTGAGACTTCTCTGTCCCCGGCGAACGAGCTGATATGGCACTTCCACCCAAGGCAGACGCATAACCGAGCGAAGCCCGGCAACACATGCTCCAACTGAGCTGGCGTGGAGTTCCTCGTCTTCCTCCCACATACCGGAGTCCGGGTCATGCCAATATTCAATTGACTCCAAATATTTAACAAGTTTGTTAATAATGCGTTCGTGCTCATGTGTCTTGATTATGGCTCGTTTATGGCGAATTTCCAGCTCGCCCAAACGAAAGAGTATACATCCCACTGCGTCATTTTGCTTGTTGCCCCACTCTTCCCAAAACTCACCAAAAGTATCTGGGTGGAAGCGCGCGTGAATGTATTCATAGCTGTGGGTGGGTTTGTGTTTTATGGCTGTGTCAATCTTTGCCTCGTGTTTTAAAAAGATGGCTAAAATTGATCTGTAGGTGCGCTCCACGGTGTCCCAGTCGCCTATTACTTCAAATGCTAGGGTTTCATAAAAATTATCTCTGAGCCAGCTTTTGTCATAACCCGTGGAGACATCTGCTTTTGAGGCTAAGAACAGGCCCCTTTCAGTCTGAAGGGATTTGAGAATTTGCAAGTGTTTGGCAATGAGCTCCTCGTAAAAAACTCTGGGCATTACTTTAGATTAGCACGAAAAACTAGTTTAGTGCCAAGCTGGCAAAAGCTTTCTGGGAGCAGACCGGCCAGGCTCCATAACCATCCCGACCCATTTTAAAGGCCGCTGTTTTTATGGCCTCTTCGAGGTTATACATCAAAGCCGGGTCATCGTCCAAGCCCATTTCCCGCCTGTTTGATTGCCAGGTGGAAGTTACGAACTGATATATGCCCTTATAAGCACCCGACGGGCTTGTGGCGTTGGCCTGAAAGCCGCTTTCACAACGCGCAATTGCAATCATGACGTTGGCATTGGCACCGTACTCGGCCGCATATTTTTGGATTAAACCAACAACATCCTGGCTGGCTTGAGCAGATTTTACCTCAACTACCGGTGGGAGGGTGTTATTGATTGTGTCTATAAATATTTCTTCCTTTTTGACCTCAGTTTGGCTTGCCACTCTTGGCTTTCTAGCCTCAACAGCTGAGGCAAGCTTTACAGGCTCACTGGACTTAGCTTGGGTTTGGTATGAAAAAAGCTCTTTTGAGCTCGGGTCGGTAACTCTAGTGGAAATCTGAACTTGATTTGACCCGCCCGCCGGCGAGGCAGGGGCTAAACCGAGCTCGGTTTTTTGCACAAGAAGTGAGGCTGTTGAAACTAATAAAACAGCCAAAAGAACCGGGACTGTGATGAACTTTTGTAACATATTTTCCCGCAAATGCGGGATAATTAAGTTATCGGAAGTAGTATACTAAGTTATTGGGAAATTGCAAGTTTTTCGCCTCTTAGAAACTCCAATATGCCCTCTGAAATTGCCCGGGCCGGGATCTCGGGAGTGTTTATCAAAAGCTTTTGATCGCCTCTGTTTGTGAGAAAGCCCGTTTCGGCGATAACCGACGTGGTCATGGGGTGAACAGAGTGCTCGTATCGCCACCACGAGAATGCATAGTAGCCGCGCATATTGCGGCTGATGTTTTCGTCTTTAGCGAGCCCCGTCGCCTCTTCATAGTGCTTTTCCAATATTGAAACTAAATCTGCTGATTTTTTGGAATAATCCCGCCAGGGTCCCGCGAATTTATAACCTGATTTCCCGCGGTCTTCGCTGCCATCGGCGTGGATTGATATAAACACATCTGCCCAATATTTCGGTGGTATGGTCGTGGGTAACATATCAACTATGATATTCTCCTCTCTTAGTTTTTGCGCGATTGCCGTGGCAATCGCGAAGTTAACCTCCCACTCCCACTTTCCTCCACCCTCGGCACCGGAGTTGTTTTTGAGGCGTTCAAGTTCCTCAGGGACTTCGTCGTTTTTGTAGTGACCAATTTGAATGCCGACACTGGCCGGGCCATCAGGCCGTGTCCAGTTATTAATAATTGAAAAAGGGTCTGTGGCAGGGACTTCCGATTCACCTTCCCCATAAGGGGGAGCTCCACTGGTTCCGTTTATATTGCCGTTATTGGTGCTTTTTAGACTGAAGATTAGAGCGCTAAAAATAATTAAAGTAACCAGGGCAAGTTTTTTCAACACAACACTCAATTATACATTAGCAGCCAAGGGCTTGGCGGCATTGAGTGGAGGCGTCGCCGGGAAGGCTATCGCAGGCCCCGCATTGAATGGCTCTTGTGTCTGAATCCCCCTCAGTTGTGTCACCTTCGATCACATTCCCTGCTCCCTGCACCATCGCTCCAAAGTCATTAAATTCTATATTAGGCAAATCAAATACGGAATTATCCACTGCCCATGGGCTGCATTCAAAGTCCATTGATTGATCAAGGTCTACGGACTTTTGTCCGTCTTCTCCAAAATCAGTGAACTTTTCTATATCTGCCAGGGAAACTTTAAATCCGTCTGGCGCTTCGTCAAACCACATGTAAATATTTGCACTATCCGAAACCATGTGTGTACCGGTTTCTATTTCCGATACACTGGTAAAGTCGCCTCTCATTTTGCCGCCACCTACGTAAATTGTACCAGAGCTATCGTCTTCATCAGAAAAAGTACACATCTGGTTCGCGGTCACTTGCATGAGTTCTCGCAAAGAAGCGGGAGTATTCTCTTGGGTAAGCTCATCTATCATAGCCCCGGACGGGCTTGGAGGACTTGAGGTTTCCGGCCTATTCATCAGTGCGTAGCCGACCGCTGCCAAAGCAACTATAATAACTGCAGCCAGCCCGAGAAGAACTCCTTTGTTCATGGGTTTTATGCTACCATGAAGGAGCCCCATGGACAAGAGCAAAAAAAAGATAAATCTGCCTTCGTACAAAATACCTAAAAAACCACTCACGATTGACGAGATTCATGCTGAGAGTTGCAAGCTCCCCGAGCCCGACGGGCGGCTTAACAGAATTAATGAGGAGTTTCGCCGTGGCTTGGCATTTGTGAAACAGTATCCCCGCTCGGTCACTTTTTACGGCTCGGCTAGATTTCCCGAGGACCACCCGCTTTATAAAAAGGCCAGAGAGTTGGCCTATAGGATCTCAAAGGAGCTCGGGTATGCAATAATCACCGGCGGCGGCCCGGGTATTATGGAGGCGGCGAATCGCGGGGCGTTCGAGGCGGAAGGAGTATCCTTGGGGCTTAATATTGAGCTTCCGAGTGAGCAGAGGACAAACCCGTATGTTAAAGACTCTGTGGAATTTTATTATTTCTTTTCAAGAAAAGTAGCGTTGAGTTTTTCGGCTAACGCATATGTTTTCTTCCCCGGAGGTTACGGGACAATAGATGAGTTCTCGGAAATTTTAGAATTGGTTCAAACCAAAAAAATACCGGAAGTACCGATTATGTTGGTTGGTTCTGAGTTTTGGAGGCCACTTGATATGTATTATAAAAATACTCTTTATCAGGAATATAAGACCATAAATTTGGAAGATACAGAATTATATACAATAACCGAAGATACGGACACGATACTCAAGATTATTGTGAACGCGCCTGAGAAGAATTTAAATCC
>Ga0209541_10000506_pt1 | contig 76620 bp, 71 predicted proteins | sample RifCSPlowO2_01_FD_184027 | JGI IMG/M metagenome (GOLD analysis project Ga0209541, IMG submission 184027) | Groundwater microbial communities from Rifle, Colorado - Rifle CSP2_plank lowO2_0.1 (SPAdes) (version 2) | ecosystem: Environmental > Aquatic > Deep subsurface > Groundwater | place...
CGGTCGCTTAGACGAGCCGCGCTAAGCCGGCGCTGTATATTACTGTGCAGATACGCGCGGACGCCCGGAGCCAACTCAAAGGTCTGTTCCATATATTTGTAAAACTGCCCGATCAGCGCGATCAATTCGGCCTTATACGCGGTTGGTAAAAAGCGCGTCGGTTCAACCAACCATCCACATACCGCCAATGACGGCGTACTGCCAATAACGCGAGTAAAAAATGCGCGCTTAATCTCCGCGTCATACCTACGCTGTGCCGCGTAATGCGAGCTCCCGACAGATTTTCCATGCAGACGCCGGTAATGCAAGGTCTCCGAAAGATTTGCAAATTTCGTGCGTTCAAGCAATCTGCTCCAGAGTTCCGTATCCTGCCCGCACAGGAATTCTTCATTATATCCGTGAACTGCGTTAAAAAGATCAGCGCGCACCATCACCGTTGGGTGTTGTAGCGCTAATCCGAAAAAGAATCGCCAAAAAATCAGTTCATGCGTTTCCGGATATACCAGTTTTGACAGCACACGCCCGCGTGAATCGGTTTGCCGCACCGCGGTACCCAGCACTCCGACTTCGGGATTAAGTTCAAGGAATTTAACCTGTTTTTCCAATCGCGTCCGGTCGCTTATATCATCCGCGTCCATGCGCGCAAGATATTTCCCTTGCGCCGCGCTGGCCGCGCGATTCAATGACCGAACTAACCCGAGATTTTCCGGGTTACACAGGCGCAAAATACGACTGTCGTGAAATTGATCCAAAGTAGCGGCAGTGCGATCAGTTGAGCCATCATCAATAACAATCAATTCAAAATCGCGATAAGTCTGTTCCAGCATGCTCTGCACAGCTTCCGCGATAAACTTCTCTCCGTTGTACGCTGGCAATAATACTGATACGGTTGGCTTGGTCATACTAAAATCACTGGAAAAACGACTTACACGGATGGTTATTTACCGTTTAAAGATTTGATTTTTACAAAATATTCATAAATTTTTCTTCAACCAATGCATCAACACATAGAATGCCCATACCCGCGTCGATGTAATTCTATTTTTCCCCGCAAGAAATTGTTCCCACAAATTACGGCACGCCTGTACATTAAGTCCTACCGGATTATCTTCAGGAAATTCAGCAAGCAATGCTTCTATATCAGGGCGAAATACGGTACGCAGCCAATATTCCCAAGGAAAGGTAAATCCCATTTTCTTGCGTTGATATATTTCTTTGGGCATTTTATCCATTACCGCAGAGACCAAAAGCGGTTTGGTTATACCACGGGCCATTTTTTCTCCCAGAAGCACTCCCCATACATATTGTACCAGACGATGATCAAGAAGCGGTACACGCACCTCAAGACTATGCGCCATACTCATCATATCTCCATCACGCAAAAGCATATTACCAAGATATCCTCGTAATTCCAAAAAAGAAATCGCACTGAAGATATCGCTGTCCTTAATCTGGGCGCGCAAGAGCTCGCGCACTTCTGGTGTAATTCCGTCGTCGGATAGCTGCGGACCGAATCGTAATTCATTTCTTTGAATTGGCGGAAGGAGTTGGCGCGCAATCATATAAAGCGAGAGTATATCTCCTCCCGATCCAATAAGCTGCGACAGTTTTGAAACTCGAATATGCCGCGTGGGTAACTGTGTCACGATTGCGTTACGTAGTGTGGAGGGCAGCAGCGCAAAAAACCGTGCCAAGCGCCGCATAGCGGGAATTTTTTGAAACGTGGGATATCCACCAAATACTTCATCGCCACCTTGTCCGGACAATACTACTTTAATTCCGGTTTGTGCCACCGCATGCGACACGACATACGAATTTAAACCGTCAATCGTGGGTTGATCCATAGCCGCAAGTGCGGCAGGGAGCATGCTCTGTAAATCAGAGGCCGAAAGAGAAATTTCATGATGCGCGGCACAAAACTGCTTCGCGATTAACCGCGCGTACTGCTCCTCCGAGAATTGTTTTTCCGGAAATACCACGGAAAACGATTCCAATCCTTTACCACCGCTTACCTCATGGGCCGCAATGGCAATCGCGCTTGAATCAATGCCCCCGCTTAAAAACAAGCCTACCGGCACATCGCTTACCAAGTGATGTCGAACACTGTCATAGAGCGCCTCTTTGCAAGAGGTAAATTGCGATTCCTCCATATGCGGCTGCCAATAGATTTGAGGTGCAATCGCGCCTGAAGCGGCCTCGTAGATCATGTAGTGCGCCGGTAAAAGCGCACGCACACCTTTGATCATGGTCAACGGCGCCTGCACCGCGCCAAACACAAAAAATGAATCAACCGCCTGTAAATCAATTTCTTTAGGAACCAACCCGCTTGCAATAAGCGCGCGCACCTCAGAGGCAAATACCAAAGTTGTCCCATTGTGAAAATAATACATCGGCTTAATGCCGAACCGATCAACTGCCAACACTAATTTTTCCTGTGCCGTATCCCAAAGTGCAAAGGCAAACATGCCGCGCAGTTTTTCCAAACACTTGATTCCGTACCGTGCGTATGCTTTTAAAATAACTTCCGTATCACTATCAGAAATGAATTTATCTCCGAGCTGTACAAGTTCGCGTTTCAGTTCGCGATAATTGTAAATCTCCCCGTTAAAGGTAATCCAGTTCCCGGTTGCCGGATCCTTCATCGGCTGATGGCCCGCGGGCGAAAGATCAATAATGGAAAGACGCCGGTGTACCATCCCCAGCATCTTGGTATGCGCCACAACGGACATTCGTTCGATTCCCTCATCATCAGGACCGCGGTGCGTCAGTGCCTGCGCCATTCGCTTTAGGCACATTGCATCCACTTCACGCGCCATTATTCCTGCAATACCGCACATATAAAAATATCCAGTTCACTTGATAATATTTTTCCCCCCTATACCTTTTTGGCGATTACTCCAAAAGAATTTTTTACACCCAATACTGAACCCACCCTTTGCCATCCACTACTTTGCGTACTAAAATATCTGATGATTCGACAATTGAACCCCATACCATTAAATAAAGTTTGAATGGCGTCCTGATCAACACCATTACGTACTACATGATATTCTACGTTATCTTCTATACTATCTTCTAGGTAGAAACCTTTATTTCGACGCAACCGGCGCTTCATGCCCGCAAGAATATCACCTTGTAAAATCCTCCAACAAAAATATGTCCCCGTACTGAAGGCGTACGTTAATTTCCCCAATGAATCATACCGCAATGGATCTTGGAACGATAAAAACTGGCCATGGGGACCAAGAATATTTGCCGCAAATCGAATAAATCCTAGATAGTCAGGAATGTGGTGTAGGAATGAATTCGCAGTAATGATATTAAAATGCTGCTGCGTATGCTGCATTGACTTCATTACCTCTAAGGCATCACCACAACGGACATGCAATTTATTCCCGTACGGGGAACTTTTTCTTTGTAATAACTTCAATTGATCCTCCGCGATATCCACTGCGGTAACTTCTGCTCCCATTTCTAAAAAAGGAATAGTGGCTGATCCATCTCCCGCTCCTAAATCAAGAACTTTTGGCGGCGAAGAATAACGCAATGCCTCATTATAACAATCCTTTGCAAGACGCATATACATATCCAAAAGACTGGAGTGCTTCACATGAGGAGCACCCTCAATATAATTCTTATTATGATCCGAGCTATATGCAATTGCATTCGCCGACGCGGCGATCTTATTGGTTTTCGAATCACTATAAACCATATATAGTACGCTAAGAATCTCTGATGCCTTTATATGGCATCTTCTGTGTAATCTCCCCTCTGTAGGATATCCCCTTTTGCATAACCAAGATAGATGCATAGCCCGAATGCAACCCAAAGATAGGTATCATTAAGTAGACCGGAAAAAGATAATCTTTGGACAAGCATTCCTGTAAACCCAAGCATAACTATCCAATTGATCTTTCTAAAATCTAAATCAGTTGAACGCCTAAGATAATTGCGAAAAAGTCCGTGCATTATTGAACTGATAAATATAAAAAATATGCCGAGACCGATCACCCCGGTATAGAGGATAATTTGATTGTAAATGTTGTAAGAGCCGCCTATTCCGCCTTTCCAATTCGCGTCATTGCCAAGACCTACTCCAAAGGCCAACCGCCGATCCTCCACAAGCGGTTGAATTTCATCCCCCGCTCTGGCCCGGCCCCACGGTTTTATCTCATCATATTTATTTTTATGCAGGATCAGGCGAGTTAATACTGCTTGCGAAACCAGACTTGATTGTTTTACCTCGTCGGGTGTCATGGTACCGGCATACACAATCAAAAGAATAATCGCTCCAACTGTCAAAACCCTGATCCAACGATCCGCAAAAAATCCCAGCGCGGTTTTTACGCGCCGAGGATAAAGCAGAAGAAATAACGGCGTAAGCACGGAAACCGTCAAAATCGTGGATCTTGAAAACGTCCCAAAAAGCACCAATAACTGCAATATCAATAAGGGCCAGTATCTCCGCCATGGCACTTTATATAAAATACGATAAACCAAGGAGCTCATAATGCCTAGCAATTGAAAATTATTCAACTCAATGGGCTCGATAAATGTGACGCGGGCTCTAAATATGTACCCAAAGGTAGTTCCAAATCCGGGATACCAATAATGCGGGACCATATTGTTTAAATTAAGATACGGCAGATGGAAGTAGATTGCCGCAAGCTCGTAAAGAGCCGCGAGAGCGACGGCAACCGAAAGCCAGTGCAGCACGCGTATCGTATGCCGAAAGTATTGGCCTTTTTTTAAGATTGTAAAGGTCGTTATGGTAATAAAAATCATTGCGATCAGTTGACTGGATTGTATCAAGGGTCGAATAAATGTAGCCCGTGACTCGCCCGAAGTTGCCGCGCCAATAAGACCAAGGTTCAAAAATATACTCGCAATTCCCGTGAGCACAAAAAGCGTAAGTAATAACGCATATCTCCAAGGAAACATAAGTCCACGTGCCATAGTTCTTATCGTCAGTATCAATCCGATGACATAACTTGGCCGCACAAAAAAACCGATATCAATAACAAATGCTGTTTCAAAAATCAAGGTAATAAGAAAAAGTGTATATAACCGCTTTCCCTTTCTCATGAAAAACGGACTAAAAAAAAGAAGAGTGCCGTAAAATGCCCAGGTCAGATATGGGTACAGATTGATCTCCAGCAGGGTACTTCCTGAAGTAAATTCCATATTGGCAATGCATTAAGAATCCTTTCTCAAAAAAGTGGCAAGTTGATTTTTACAAAATATAACCGCATAGCGAATGATGGCGTAATAATATCTTACCCGGTTTACATAATCCCTGTTTTTAGAAAATGCTCGAAGCACATTATTAAAATGACGCCAACTATTATTCGCTGAGATACTTTCCGGACGATCTATATACCACACTAATGCTTCGGGAATCATAACAATATTTAACGAGGGCGACATTCTAAGCCACATCTCATAATCTTGCGCGGAAGGCAGTGTTTCGTCAAATCCGTTATAGGATAATAATATATCGCGTTTACATACCACTGCAGAAGTACCGATGAAATAATTAGTAAAGAGCTGTTTAGGAAGAGGTATGCCATGCCGATAACGTGAAGCGAGATCCGTGAGCACCTGCTTACCATTTAAAAAATGGTATACGTTGTGGCAGAAAAAATTAACTCCCGAATGCTGCTCAATCTCTTTTGTCACGCGCTCAATTTTCCGCTTATGCCACAAATCATCGGAATCAAGAAACGCGATCCATTCCCCTTTAGCCGCCTGAATCCCCGCATTGCGCGCTGCACCAGGTCCGGCATGAGTATTCTGTAAAATTTGTACAGGAAAGGGAGCCTGCCCAGTCGCCTGCCGCACTACTTCAAGAGTCATATCGGAAGATCCGTCATCCGATATGATCAATTCAAACGGCGACACGGATTGTTCAAGAACTGTCCTGATAGTTTTTTCTACAAACGCGACAGAATTATACGTAGGACACACTACAGAAATAGTGGGCGTACTCATATTAACCTTGGCTCTAGACTAGCAGAAAAGTTATCGTAACATAATCAGGGAAGAATGTCCAACTCATTGACTCAACGCAGCGAGGCGACTTCGTTGAGATGTATAGTACCAGTCAAACCCCCCCTGCAGAAGAAACTCCTGATACTTTATAGGACAACCGAGATCGATCGGGTCGCGCCATTGTGTATATTTATTTTCATTCCCGATATTATTTCCACGAATTCCAGTAAAACACGTGCGATAACGACGCTTAATTATCTTATAGGCACGCTCATCGATACTGTCTATATCCCCAAATGGATAGGCAAAATGATCAACTTTCACTTGCAACATATCCTCGATCAGATCCCCCGAACCTATGATCTCGTATTCCAATTCCTTTTGAGATCTAATCTTAGAAAGTCGTGTGTGCGTCATAGTATGAGACCCAATTGCATGACCAAGCTTCACTAGTGTGCGTAGATCATCCCACGAAGCGGGCCGTACCGCCCGCTCCAATTCGTACTGACGTAGATCCTCTGTACGTAGCAAATTATAATGAAAAAACTCTTGCCACCGGTCGGTATGTGCGCGATTAATAAATTCAGGGGATACAAAAAAGATCGCCTTCCTATTTTTGAGTGCCTGAATAGCACGATATGAGGAGTGAAATCCGTCATCGAATGTAATGGTTGTCTGTATCGCTGTAGATACATCAAGGAAAGAAAGGAAATTACGCAAGAGTGTTTCTTGGAAGGCATGAATATCATGAAAAATGATCACCCGTTGCTGTGGTCCTTTTTTTGCAAGTAACTGGGCGGTCATTCTCCATAAATAGCGTTTTAAGAGTGCGCGGTAAGTCATGCAAGGTGTGCTACTATCATTTTAGTTAAGTGAGCAAGCGTTCCATGCGCTGCCTCAAATGTGCCAACAAGTTGATAAGGGGTTCCGCGGAAACCAGACTTAAAACGAAGGATGCCCTCCGGAGTCTCCTTTGGATGTACACCCCCAAGATCGAGCAAAAGAAATCCTCTCTGCTTTAACCCAAGGAGCGCGTTCCAAAAAAGCAATCTTCCCGCATTACTCCGCCGGCCATTTTCATTCAATGTCTCAGCCAAAAATTCAGCCGTATGCCCATAGCAACCAAACAGAATACTTCCTTGACTCTGTTTTTCTTTATATCCTCGTATAATATACATCTTGAGTTCTACTGGAAGGAGCTTCTGCAGCGTGTGAATAAAGTGCGGGGTAAAATTTGTTTTAAACCTCTTCCTCTGCAAGAAAACCTGATATTCTTCATTAAGCCTTTGGACAAAATTCTCTGAACTACCAACTTCGTAACTAAGCCCGGCCTCCTCTGCTTTCTTAAGTCCACGTCTCCAATTTTGGCTCAACTGCTCTCGTAGATCATCTACATCTTTTGTAAGATCAACCCGAACAGAAATCCATTGCGAATTAGGAATACTCTGTAGACCGCATTCCTCCATCAACTGTAATGAGGAGACGCTATCCGAGAGTGTCGGCACAATGCGAAGATACATCCTCCGCTCATCAACCCAATACCTCTTGAGGGTGCGACTCATTTCCTGGAGTAGATCACTGTAGGGCGCACTATAAAGCTTCGCTAGCGGTGCACGGTTTATCCATACCAATCCTCGGCGCGTAAAAGGTAATGTCTTCACTAGTGCCTGCGCAGCTCCTACAATCTTTCCCTGCGCGCGAAACAAATGGCGGAAAACCTGCCATCCTTGAGTAATGCGTTTTGCTTCGCCATATTCCCAAAGCTGCATGAAATTCAGATCTTCAAATTGTAATACAATAGCATTCCACTCCTCCTGTAAAAAATTTCTCGTCTCCATTGTTAACATACATTCATCCCTCCATCTACTATAATAACTCTACTCTCTGGGCTCATGCGTGCACAAAGTTAAATCGCTCATAAAATCGCACTGCGGAAGGCCTCCGGCCATCTATTACAAGAAGAAGTCGTTTACATCCTTGCTGCCTCGCATATTCAAGAATTCTTACAAGTACGGAGGAATATACAAGAGTTCCGCGCGCGCTGGGGTGAGTAAATACAGGACCAATATAGGCATCTCCTTTCTTTGCTTTTCGTCGCTGGGACCATATTTTCCTAAAGGGTGATGTGGTTGCATCATGGAAAAACCATGTATAGTGAATAATTTTACCTTCTCTTTGTGCAATAAAACATTGCGCACGAGGATCTCCCAATCTTAAAAAGTAACGCTTATCATACTCATGCTCCTTTATAAGAACAGGAAACAGATCACGGGTTATTTGTTTATAATCCGCGGGGGTGGCAATATGAATTTCTAGTAAGTCTGAAATTGGAAATTGAACCAGAGGTCGATCGAGGAGATACGCAAAGCATACCAAATGTCGCTCCTCAAAAAGATGATACCGTGCATATTGTAACATTTTCCGCCCGAGATTCGTAGCTTTACACTTCCATTCTTTAATCAATAACATATACCCATGAATATTTTCCTATTGATATTCTCTACTGACCAAATTTTCCTTTTTCGAAATAAACATTGTCTCATAGTGATCACCAAGAAAAACGATGCGTCATCGTACAGGGAAAAATTGTTTCGCAGGAAACTTTCGTCGTCAGAGAAGGTATCATAACACCATAGGCAGGGCATGTCCAATCCGAAATCGTCTTATATACCCCAGTGGAATGCTGACTATGGATTCCTTCAATGCCTGAGGCAAAATGAAAAAAAGTTTCAACCGCATGGGCGCGTGTGCCGTATAATTCGTCATCCACCTCAAAAGCGGGACGATTACACCGAACTTTGAAGTGGCGTGTGTGCTTAATCATATCGCCTTGGATCCGAAGAAAACCAGTATGGCTGATTGAAAACACAAATTGATCTCCCGTCTTTTGCCACTGCGTGAACACCTCACGCTTCTGATAAAATGCCGGGAGCTTCTGTGCACGGTCATAAGGAAATGGACCAAAACTATCTATAGTAAGTGACGTATGTGCCGAGACTCCGCCGCTATAGATATGCAAAGGGTCGCTTGCCTTATAGGTTGGCCTTCCTGGGTCAATAACTACCAGCACTCCGGAAGCAAAAAATACAAAGGAACACGCATCTGCATGACCATGCGATGCGCGGTGAATCATGCATGCTTGCGGGATGTGCCAAAAAAGCGTATGAACACCATGGTTCAAACGAAACCAACCACTTTCACGATATGCCTGCATGCCTTGTTCTTCGGTGTCGGGTTTATAGGGGAAGATACACGGCACAAGATAATGCAAAAGCCACTCCGGCGTGCAATCTGGCGATATATCTCCGACAAGCGGTATCTGCCATCCTCCCTGTTTATCTTGCACAAGAAAAAACCAACATTGCGCTGCCAATTGCTTGACCCATGGTGCAAGAAATATTTCCATCTCATAATGGTCAGTGGTCTTGGCGAGTTCATACATCTCCATGATCCAGCGCGTAAATAAAAGATGATAATGACTTGACTCTTCGCGCAAAAATCCTTCTTTAGTAACCAGCCATGGCAGCGCCTCCTTAATAATAACCAGCGCCAAATCTGATAGCTCTTTAACCTTCAGCATTTGTCCGGCAAAAAATAATGCCCGAGCATTATTGACCACATGATTGCCGGTTCCGCGCGTTCCGTGGTATTCCAAATGCCGTGCCACATGGTATGCCATCTCACGCAGCGCGTCGCGGATATCTTCGGGAATCTTTTGTCCCCCTCCCCTAACCCCTCCCAACAAGGGAGGGGAATTCCCCTGTATCTCCCTCTCCCCTTGTGGGAGAGGGCGGGGGTAAGGGGCAAGAAACAACAACGCATTTACAATTCTCTCTCCGGTCGTATACGTAGTTCCTGCCACACCCTTGGGTACCGCACCCATCTCCGTAAGCCATGATCGTATGAGCGCGATCCCCTGTGCTATATCCATATCCTCGTAGATAAGCCAATGCCACCGATGAAGCGACATAGTTTGCTCCGGATCATCAAACTGCTTTTGCCAGTCCGGCTCGCCCTCATATTCGAGAAATCCGACGGCAAGCTTCAATACCATTTCCCTCCCCTTTTCAAGGGGAGGTGAGGAGGGGTTATGCGCTTGCCCTCCCACCCCCCCTAGCCCCCCCTCGGGCAGGGGGGGAAGCTTGCGAAACTGCCCCCGCACATTTTTTGGATAATACCACCGGGAAGGTAGATACCGATATTGCAACGAAAAAAGAAAACGGCGTACTATAAAATAAATCCCCTCCTCAAGCAGAAGCGGATTGATGCAACGATAGAGCAAGTTGCGAACCTCATAATTCATATCATTACTGCTTCTGCACGAGTATGGTAAAGCCTTGAGCAAATTGAGAAGGCCAGCGCCGAGTAAGAAACAGGGAAATCTTTTTGTCCAGTGCCTTTGGCAAATATCGCCGTTTTGGTATGGAAAGGAAATAATGACTGAAATCCTTCAAAAGAACGCAATTATACTTACGAAACATTTCTAAAAAATCTTTATGGGTATAAAACTTAACATGCGGGAAATTCCATCGATCACTATCAACATAATAATGCCATGTATCTATATTATTTGTAAACAAAAATCTTAATCTTCCGTACAACGAGAAATGATTTGGAACTTGAACAAGAAGATACCCTCCGACCTTTACAACACGCACCATTTCCGAAACCAAGTATTCAGGATCAAGAAGATGCTCAAGAACATCTTTGCATACAATCATATCAAACTTGCCATCCAAAAATGGGAGAGATTGAGAAGATAAATCCTTAACAAGTCGCACATCGTCGAATCCGGATTTCTTGGCGCCCTCCAATGCATATGTGCTTCCATCTACGCCAAAAAGTGTGCACGGGAACCTCTTTTTTAGTGCGGTGGTAAATAATCCATTACCACAACCAATATCCAATATGGAAGAAAACGAGACTTCGGCGCACACCTCATCCCATATTGGTGTAAAATAATTCGCAGAGGGATCGCCACTGATATCATCTAGATACTTATCGGGGAATGGCGTGTCCAACATAGTACTACTTTGCAAAAATAATAATTAGAAAATTATACACGAACAGCTTCCTTAATGCAAGGGTTGTCACTATAGACAGCGGGTAGCTCATCTGATAATATAACGTAAACGCAGGTATCTAGATTATATGTGCCTTTTATGAACAACAAAACAATCCCGGATTCATTACGAGTGGAATTGTATCAAAATATTACCGAGGGTCGTAACTCGGCTGTAGAGTTTAAGAAAACCATGCAGTGGTTAGAAGAACTGCGAGCGCTTCCTACTATATTTTGCGAAAAAGTCGCGTTTTCTCAAATCATGCAGGGAACACACGGAGCTCATGACATCAATGATAACAGCATAAAGGATTTTGTTATTTGTGTTAGAACTGTACTCCACGAACGTGAAATTAGGGGATGGACTCAACCCTTGATGATAAATCAGAAAGTAGAAATATGCGGTCTGGTCATAAAAAAATCTGTCAATTCTTTTTATTGCCTTGTACAGGCGCTGGAGGAACCCGGGATCATTAATGGCTATCAAATTGGCCCCACTGTTCAAACTGGCATTCTTGCTGGTCCAGATTATTTAAAAAATCAGCCATATCTAAAACTTTTCGAAAATCCTTCAGCTAAGCAACTTATATTCGACGTAGTCCTTTCTGATGAGGGTGGAAGATTTTTTAAGAACACAAAAAGATATCTTACAATTCTGGTTTCGGAAAGTGAATTAGATAACGATAATCCCAGATATCGATGGGTTTCGGTTGCAACAATAAAAAAACTGGTTGCGATCCCCAACACAGTTAATATTTTCGCCAGAACATTACTTTCTATACTTTTATGACAACGGGTGTGGACCGCCGTTTGCGCTATGGAATTATCGGTTGTGGGGACGCAACTCGTCGTCTCATAATTCCCGGACTAAAAAATTCTAATCGCGCACAATTGGTCTGTATTGCCAGTAGAGACGTCCAAAAGGCGAGAACGCTTGCAATAGAGGCGCAATGCGAATATGCATCATCATATGAAGATCTCCTTAATCAGGGTGATATTGATGTCATATATATCGCTCTTCCTATCAGTCTTCATGCGCAGTGGACAATGAGAGCTATAAAAAGTGGAAAACATGTACATTGTGAAAAAAGTCTAGCGCCTTGCCTTGAGGAGGTCGTAAAAATTCTTGAATCTGCCCAAAAAAATGATAGAAGGGTCATGGAGGGATTTATGTTTAGATTCCACACTCTTTATAAAACGGTCCAAGATCTAATTGCCAGTGGTGAGATTGGTATTCTAAAAAGCTTTGTGGGAAGTTTTGGTTTTCCACTTGAGGAAAATGATCTAATAAGGCGAAATCCTGCGATGAAAATGGGGATATTAAACGAAACAGGATGCTATACAATATCGGCTGCTAGCGGCTTCTTCAATCAAAATCCAGATAGTGTCTTGGCTAATTTAGAATATAAAAACCAGCTGGAGATAGGCGGTTGCGCTTTGCTCAAATTTGGTCCTGGAGAAAATGCGTATTGTGAATTTGGATATGATCGGGGTTACCGCTGCTCATATACGTTATGGGGTACGGAAGGACATATTGTTGTTGAGAGAGCATACACTACCCCGCCGACAATGGAACCAATAATTGAAGTGCGTAAACAGGAGGGTTCGAAATCCATAAAAATCCCGGCAGAAAATCATTTTTCAAAAATGATAGATACTTTTTGCGAAGCAATCCTCCGTGGAACCGGAAAAGAGACGTTTGAGCAAGCAGCATATCATCAGGCCGTTGTAATGGAAGCGGTGCGTAAATCCTATTATAATAAAGACGTAGTATTCCTTAACGAACTAAAAGTAAATTTCTAATTTGGATATGACTTTGACAAAGGAAAATTTATTAGATTTAGTCGGACTAACTAACCAGGATTATACCCAAAGCGAAAGGCTGCGATTGAGTATGGACTTCTTTCTATCTTCCATGCATCCACATAGCAAATACAAAACCTTGGAGGAAATTTTGGAATGGCTTCAATGGTTTAGAAAAAATAACAATAATATCGTTGAACGGATTGCTATTAAAGATCTGGAAAAATGGTATGTCGAAGAAACTAGCGGAAATATACGCCATGAGTCAGGAAAATTCTTCTCCATTGAAGGAGTGCGGATCCAGACTAAGGATCGAGAGATTAAGAGTTGGTCTCAACCGATCATGAATCAACCGGAGGTGGGAATTTTAGGTATTATTGTTAAGAAAGTGGGAGAAATTTACTACTTTCTCATGCAAGCCAAGACAGAACCGGGTAACATTGATGGCTATCAAATCTCACCGACTATACAGGCAACGGCAAGTAATTATACTAAAGTTCATGGGGGTAAGTTGCCAAAATTTGTCGATATAATCCTTAATAGACATGAAGGCAACCACAAGATTATTTATGAAGGACTGCAATCAGAAGAAGGGGCGAGATTTTGGAAAAAAAATAACCTTAATATAATATTGGGGGTTGGTGAAAACGAATTAGCTGAAATTCCTCCTGAATTTTGTTGGATGACCCTGTATCAATTAAAAAAACTTCTACTTATAGATAATGTCGTTAATGCTTGTGCAAGATCTGTTATTTCCTGCATCCCGTAAATCTAAAAAAATACGCCTAGGTCTTTACATTTACACGCCGATGATCGGCGGCGCCGAATTGTATTTAAAAGATCTTCTTTGGCATATCGACCGAAATCAATTCGAAGTAACCATTTTTTGCGAACCATGGGACGAGTTCATAAATTTCTTAGATCTCCCCCACTGTCCGATAGTTAATGTCTGCCTGATTAACATGCGCGAGGTAGGCGGACATTACGGTGCCAAAGAACTGACTAATGAGTCCGCGCCGAAGCAGTTGCGCTGGTTGGAGAAGAAATTATTGCGAGCCATCACCGCGCAAAAAAAATTGCAATCTCCCGTCTTAAAAATTCCGGGAAGAATTGTAAGGGCACTCATGCATTATAGCTTCATGGTTTTGAATACAGCGCGGTTATCTGCCGCATTTCGTAAAAATCCGATTGACGTGCTCCATGTAATAAATGGAGGGTACCCGGGAGCGCAAAGCGCGCAGCTTGCCGGATTCGTGGCAAAGCGCGCAGGATGCCAAAGGGCACTCATGAGTGTCTGTAACACTCCGGCTCCCTACCACTTCCCAAAGACATACGAGCGACTGCTGGATCGATTGGTGCGTCATTATTTTGACACCCTTATTATAGCCGGGGACTTTATAGGTAAACTTTTGATTGACCTCCGTGGATTTGACCGGACGCAATTAAAAAAAATTCCGGGGGGAGTGGCTAGTCCGGAGGAATACGGAGCCGCGCTCTACGAAACACCGATGCCGAGTAAACACTTAGAAAACCCAACAATAGCCATGGTAGCCGGTTTCCTTCCCCACAAAGGCCACCGCTTCTTACTGGAAGCCCTTGCGCTACTGCGCTCGGAATTTCCTAACGTCCGCGCAACACTTATTGGCGACGGTCCAGCACTCGGCGAAACGCTAGATCTAGCTAACCGACTTGGTGTTTCAGATGCAGTCATTTTTGCAGGATTCCGTCCACTCAAGGAAATGCTACAGATCTTGAATACCACGGATATATTGGTTCACCCCTCACTTATGGAGGGAATGCCTTATGTCATTCTCCATGCTATGAGTTTGGGTAAACCGGTTATTGCAACACCTGTTGGTGGTATACCGGAAGTCGTCCTGCATGAAAAAACCGGTTTTCTTATCCCGGTAAATAACAGCTTCGCGCTCGCAAATGCCATCCGCGAACTACTAATTAATACGAATCGCGCTAGGGAAATGGGGACTGCGGGGGAAAAAAGATACGATAAAAATTTTACTTTAAGGGTCATGGTGCAGCGTCATGCTGACCTCTATAAAATCCTCTACCAATCTGTTAATCGCCGGTAAAACTTACGCCAAATCCTACCCGGCCTTAATTTCCCAAAACCCTGTTCCAAAGTATTCCGGCGACAGGCGGAACTCGTCACAGACATCCGGATTAGGATTGAACTGCTCGGTAACAAAATAAATCAAACTCATCTGGCGCTCATACGGATTCGCCACGCCATGCGCCACGCCGCTAGGAATACATACCCTACGTGCACGTCCTGCGCCCAATACAAATCGCATGGTCAATCCCTTGGTAACCGAACCCGCTCGAATATCTTTCAAACCAACCAACAACCTATCGCCTGAGGGGACGAACCAAAAATCAACTTGCTTTTTATGAAGATGTGTTGCTTTTATCGCGCCGGGCAAGACCACGGAGTAATTAATCTGCCGCACTTCCAAACCGGAAGTGCCCTGTAAATGCCCTGCATCAAACCGACCCATTTCCAAAAATGACCCACCGTCGTCTGCAAACTCCTTCAAATCAATAATCTCAACACCCTCAATCCGTTGAGTGGATGTATAATCTTGTTTTGTTAATTGTGCTTCTATATCGCTATCAAACATACTTGAAATGGTTACTTTTTAATTATGTTGTGCTTACTAATTTGCGTCTATCGTAATGGGGATATGTTAGCACCATGTACCTGGGATGTCCAGTTTCCCGCTTCTCCATACTTCCCTCTACAAAACCCTCTTTACGACTTTGCATTAAATAATTTCTACACGATTATTTCCCGAAGCGATACGCCCTCCTGTAACGATCGCATAATTTGCTTATAGGCGTCGCGTGCACCATCCTCACTGTAGGTCCTGATACATTGCTGAATTTCCTCACGATTGTATGCGTGGGGAAGGCCAATCCTTTTAAGAACACCTAAGCGATCAATGCCCATGCCAAAGGTAATAATTGGGATGCCGGAAGCGACTGCCTCAAGAATCCCTGTAATCGCGCCAATAATAACAAGATCACATCCGAAAAAGCGATCCTGTTTATACGCCTCTATAGTATGTAGCTTAAACCCCATTCCTAGTTCGTCTTGGAGGCGTTGAAACCCTTGACGTTTCGCGTTCATCGCCGCCTTGATTGGTGAGTGATGAAAAGAAACTAGGATATTTTCGGGAGCTACTCCGACCGTTCTTAATCCGTTATATATTTCTATAAAATCAACTATCGCGCAGTCTTCCCGGCCCGCCAGGGAAACCCCATACCATTCCGGGATAAAAACAAATACTTTCCACTGCGCGCGGTTGGAGGAAAGTGAACGCAATGTCTGCGGCTTATTTTGGAATTGAGGATGGCGGATGGTCAGCGATGGCCACTTCATTTTTTCAAATTCCTCCTTAGACGAGAGAGACCACGCGAGAACTCGGTCCGGTTGGAATGGAGAGTCGAACCATTTTTTACCAAGATAACTCTCCCACACCACTCCATGAGGAAGATAAGCGGTGCCTACCCCTTCTTGCTTTGCCACGGCGTACAAAAACCGATTAAGGTCATTCTGGTCGGTGGCTCCTATGTAGTACTTCGGCTTTATCACCTTAAATATGTATCTGACACGCTCTGCAGCTTGATCAAGGATGCGCGCTTTGTAGCGATCAAAAAACCGTGTGAGTATATGATTAATGAGCACACGCTCGTCAGAAGAAAACAAGGACCAGATTGAATCCTGTATCAGCATTGGTAATCCTGTATCAATGGTATTGTCAAGATCAACAAGTATTTCCGGCTGTGGAATATGTAACATACGCCAGAGTTTCTTTTTTAGCGCGGACAAAAATCCAATTGACCTGGCCAGGCGGAACACTAAAAAATTCTTTGGCAACTTTGTAAGATTGCCATAGATCTCAATAAAAACTTTCGGCGGACGAGACAAGCTAATAATTACCCAGCGCAACGCAAAAAACCACCATGGATCATAGGCACGCGGTATACCATAAGGTGCCTGACGGTATAAAATATTAGTAGTTTGGTCAAGTGCTCCGCTTCCAATCCTGTAGGGTATGTTCATTTCCTTGGCCACCGCAACGGTTGCCGCAACCATCTCAGCGTCTTTATCCGAAGAAAGTGTCACGGATGTTGAGTTAAACTCGCGCATCATCTTGCGTAGGCATTCCTTTAACCAACAGTAACGCGACAGACGCCACTTGACCTGCTGGAGCGCAAGCGGCGCCCATTTCAATCGCGGATTGCTCCGAGATTCGTCATGCAGGTATTGGTCAATTTTTTCATGCAACTCAAGATCCATTGCTTTGCCTTTTTCATCAGACGGACCAAAGTCACCAAACAGATAATTCGCAATACGTTTTCGCTTAAATACGTGATGCCGAATGGGACACCAGGTTACGATCGCAGTAAATCCATCAAGGGGACAGTCCACCTCCCCGCATAAAATAAACAACGCACCTGGCCGAGGCACATGAAACATATGAAAGTTACTGAGCAGAGGTTAAAGATGGTCTCGATCTATCTTTGTCGCGTACAAGTTTTTTGTCGGTTCGCCTTTCACGGTGAAGCTCGCTAGGAAACTCTCAAAATCTGTTGCCGGAAGGGGAATTAGCTTTCTTTTGTCGACATCTATTACTGATATAACAAATCCAAATCCGGACAAATCATTCAAGAATTCGATCGGTTGAGTGCCTAACCTTATTAGGCCTTTGGGGTAGAATTCCATGAAAATCGTCAGGTCCGGATTGCTTATGATAGTTTTCGACATGCCTTTAAGAGCAAGTCCTTCAGCTCCTTCAATATCCATTTTTATCAAATCCACTTTTGGTGATCCATAACCGGCCAAGACTTGATCGAGTATTGCGGTTTCTACGGTTATAAAATTCCTAGTTTGGCGTTGGTCGGCAAGCGAGTGCGTTCCTTTATTGTTTTTAGTCAAAAACAGTTTACTTATCCCAGCTCTGTCGGACAAGGCTAGTTTTAAAGCAACCACATTCTGGAGATCATTTAAGGTTATATTTTCATTCAATCTAACATAATTGGACGGTTCCGGTTCGAAGCAAAATATTTTTCCATTTTTTCCGACTCGTCTGGCGCCGATCACGGTGTAGTATCCGATATTTGCCCCAATGTCTATAATAGACATACCACTTCTTACATGTTTACGGAAAAGAGCGGTTTCGAATTTTTCATAAGCATCCAAAGCAAGTTGGCCGGATACTGCGACATCCGTCTGGTCCAGTATTATTATGCCTTCTTCTATCCGGATACTCTCGGGAATTATCGAAAGTAATATCTTATCAGCGAGCAGCCGTAATAATTTTGGTCGGCAGAGGTCGGTGTAAACCCAGCGGGAAAAACTCGGGGGTAGCAGGAGAAGTATTTTCTTAAGTAGGGCGGACATTATGTTCGGTAATTGGTGAGAAATGTAACTCAAAATTAGTAAGATTAAAAACGCCCATAAAAACTGCCATCCGCTTTCCAATATTAAAACTTATACACCCGGACATGCTCATCCTTATATACCTCCTGAAGCTTTGAATTTTGTTTTATTGGATCTTCGCCTCCAAGTAATTTTTCATTCGGCCCATAGTAGACATAGTCAAGCTTAAAAGCGGGCTTCATACCATCGAGCTTCGAGTATTGTCTTATCTTCTCATCGATCAGCTTCGGGGGAATAATTCTCTTGGTTTCATCAAAATCAACAAAAAAACTATTGAGCTTATTCCCGTAGAAGGTATTCTGAAAAAGATAAGGGCTCATTTGTTCATGGTAAGGCACCCCCTCTTGGTTGGCAAATAACTGCCTGACTCCATCAGGCGAAACATTGTAGAGTTTAATGAGATAAAAAAATCTTTGCCAAATTTCTTCGTTTGAAGCGACGGTATTGATACTAAAAGGAAGAAACAATTTGTTGTCTATATAAAGCTGCATGTCGAGGTTTGTTAGGGGCGATAAGGTACCTATCACCGTCGTTTTAGTGAGATTATCGCGTATCCATCGGTAACTTGCTGCGCGATCGCTAGGTATGACATGCCGCGCCTGAGTAAGGCGTGCTATGCGAAATACATAAAATATTTCTAACGAAAAAAGTAGTACGAGGACAACCACTGATCCTACGGTCAACATTCTAAATGAGATACGTTTCAAATATCGCTCATGGAAAACGATGGCTGCCATAGTTAAAGATGCATACGCAAATGGAATCGCTGTTCGTCCCCAATGATCTGGTTGAGGATTCATACCTATTAAAACCTGCAAATTCAAAGTAACAAATGTAGGTACTAAAAACGCGATAAGATACATTGCTGAAACGGAATCACGCTTCCGGAGCGTATAATATACCATCACCGCAAAGAGAGCAATACGTAGATAAAATTTCCATGTAAAAAAACGGACACTGTGCGATATCTCTACGCCAATTCGTGAAACAATATCATGGTACTGTGGAAGATGGGTAAGAGTAAAAAAATTCGCCCAATAAAAAGATGACAGAAAAAGACCAATCGCAATAATACCGGCAATTTGTTTCGCTGCCTCCCACTTGCGCGCGACTAACAAAAATGAAAACAAAAACCCAAGACCCGTAAAAAATGATACCCAATCGTACAAATAGGTATAAAAGAGGGAGCCTGCAAATATACCCGCAAGAATCATGAACGATGTACGCCTTTTCTGTATTGCAAGATAGGTGAAATACGCAGCCAAGAGATAGAAGGGCATGGTTATTTGCGGATATTCAAATCTCCGGAATATAAAACCTACGAGAGGGGGTTTGAACAAATGGTGCAACTCCCAAAATGGTAAATTTATGACAAAAATAAAAAGCGAGGAGACGAAGAGAGAGAGAAACTTTCTTTGTGAAAACATGAAAATAAACGAATAAAACAGCAGGAATATGATCGGCGGAAAAAGAAAATCGGAAACAATAACGCCCGCCTTCATAGAACCCAGTAGTCGTGACAATGTACCCATGACAATCGGATTCAACATGGGCATAGGCGCAGGACTGCCTTGATATTCAATAAGGTTGATGTCGCCTACCTTCCACTGCCCATCGTAGACGGCTTTCGCGCGAGGAAAGTACACCGTCGCAGTATCATAATCTGCTGCGACCGTGACGGGCTGATACTGCTCTGCGCCTAAACTGCGCAAAAACACAAGGTGCTGCCCACCGAATACCATACTCACCGCCAATGCAACGATGAATACCTTCCAATGGGATTTAATAACATTCGCCATATATATTGAAAAAGATTGACTCTCTAAGTTTTATAGCATACCACAAAGTAATCCTCCCAATCAATTGATTGTCAATTATGTTCGTGGACTTGAACATTGACGTCATGTGGAGTATTTGGTACACTATGCAATAATATATCTGTATGATCGATGATACACAGATGAAGCACCACCCGTTTTTGGAGTATTTTATTGCCAATATCCCATTCCTCCAAAAGCTCCCCACCCACTTTATTTTTTTTGCCTTCTTCGGCGGTATAGCGACCATTGTTGACTGGGGTATTTTTTACATCACTCACTACCGGATCGGCTGGCATTATCTAGCGGGCGTAACGCTATCATTCGTCTTTGGATCCCTCATAAGTTTCCTTGGTAATAAATATCTCAATTTCTGTGATTCGTCAAAAAGGGTTCTTCTTCAATATGGGATATTCATTGGCGTAGCAAGCAGCGGTCTACTAATCACATACGGTATCCTTACTATTCTTATCGGTCGTCTTGGGCTTCACGCAATGCTCGCGCGAATGATTTCCACATTCCTCGTCCTATTCTATAATTATTTCTCCCAAAAAAATATCACATTCAAACGATCGCTTACACTCTAAGAATACCAATCCTGACTATGTCAAAAATCTCCTTTATATTTCCCGTATACAACGAGGAAGAAAGTCTCCATGCGCTTTTTACCGAAATGCAAAAATTAATAGAGCGTCTGCCCAATGATGAGGTAGAATTGGTGTTTATAGACGATGGCAGCGCTGACCGAACCTACATGATGCTCACCGCGCTTGGCCACGAATACCCATTCGTCAAAATGGTAAGCTTTTCACGAAATTTCGGCCAACAGATTGCCTTGACAGCCGGTCTTGACTACGCCTCTGGCGATGCCATCATTGTGATGGATGCAGATTTGCAAGACCCGCCGAATGTCGCGCTCGAACTGATCAGTAAGTGGCGAGAGGGCTATGCAGTGGTATACGCAAAACGCCGAACGCGCCATCAGGAGGAGGTTTTCCTCAGAAAAATCGTAGCACATCTATATTATCGGCTCTTAAACGCCCTTTCCGACATTCCCATACCCACGGATACAGGAGATTTTCGATTGCTCGATCGGAAAGTGGTTGACGGACTCAAACTTTGCCGAGAGCACAGCAGATATATCCGCGGTCTCACCTCTTTTGTGGGATTTACACAGACCTCGGTCCTCTATGACCGGCATAATCGCTTTGCCGGTCAATCAAAATACACCTTGCTCAAATTGTTTAAACTCGCGCTAGATGGAATCATGAGTTTTTCCGTAAAACCGCTCAAGGTTATTTCATATATCGGCTTCTTCATCTCCTTATTCAGCTTTCTTGGGGCAACATACATCACATTAAAGAGAATCTTTTTCCAGCAATACACCGTTCCGGGCTTTACATTAACCATCATCCTTCTTTCATTCTTCAGCGGTATGCAGATACTGATCTTGGGGATCATAGGCGAGTATATCGGCCGTATCTATATCGAAGCGCAAAATCGGCCTCTATACTTAATTAAACATAAAATAAACTTTCCCGATACATAACCTTCTATACTGTCGCCCGGCTTGTCAGGAATCCTCATGATCTAAAAAAATCTGAACCCAGCAAATTGTATTTTCCAAGTCGTTCTTCTTTAAGCTCAAAGGTCGTAACATCCCCTTGACGATCCCATTTAATCTCATAGGTTCGTTTAAAATTTCGCTCTAAAAAGCGCGCATTGTTGGTCCTGCCATCAACAAGGATAAAGGTGCCGGGTAAAAATGTCGGCTCCATGGTTAGAAGATCTCCGGACATTACTGTCCGCTCATCGCACTGAAAGCTCATCCCCCGAAACGTTCCTTGCACGTCTTTGGGCGCAGGTCCGTCAAGATAAATAAAATCCGGAACAATATCCGGTAGTTCTTTATAATAGTGACAGATCTGCCCGTTATATGTACCGATTTCAACCTCGCTAAAATACAAATGCACTCTATCTTTAAGCGCGGACGGAAGTTTAGCTTGCACATGCTCAAGCCACTGCTTTGAAGCGTCAACCGAAAACACCTGGAACATGAAGCGATTGCGTATCTCCGGAGAGGAACCAAGCGTTTGCCAGTCGCGCTCGTTTTTTTGCAAAGCATCCGCGATAATCACTGTGGAATATCCTACGCCAAATTCCAGCACCGTAAAACACTTGCGCCGGTGTATCAACTTGTGCAAACGCACCAGATCATCGGCCTGGGGGGGCATCGGCGCTCCGCCACCGCGCACCATATCAAAAACCCCCTCTTGATAATCCGCTCCCTCGCTAAAATTAATTAACTTCTCCAGCCCTTCTTGCTTAATATATTCTTGATGCTTTTCGTATTGCTCGCGCGTACTTGACATAGGTAAAATAATTATCTCCCAACATCATCCCAAGTGATCTGCGTGTCTTTTCGTATATCGCGCGCGGCAACTTTTCCAACGACATTATAGTAATCAGCCGCTTTTATCTCCCCGGTACCCGGCCGCTTTACCCAGATATTTTCCTTGGTGAACTGACCGCCTTTCTTAATATCCTGAATGGAAACTACGCACGCATAGGCAAAATCAATCGTCGGCTGTTCCTCTTTTAAGATCTCCTTGTGTCCGCCGAGTGCTTTATAGATCGCTTCGGATCCGACAATAAGCTCGCGAAGTTCTTGGGGGTCAATGGAGACCGCGATATCCGGGCCTGGCCATGATCGATCCGAAGTAAAATGCTTCTCTAGAATACTGGCTCCAAACGGGACCGCTCCAAGACAGGTATAGATTCCAACCGAATGATCGCTTAATCCCACGACCGCGTCCGGAAATGCGTTCTTAAGTTCAGTAATTCCTCCCAGTCGTACTTTCTCATAAGGAGTCGGGTAAAGCGAAGTACAGTGCATTAGCGCAAAAGGAACATTCGCTCCTCTTAGTATGGCGACGCTCTTGGCAACTGAAGGAATATCGTTCATTCCGGTGCTCAAAATAATCGGCTTTCCAAATGCCGCGACATGTTCAACCAACGGATAATTATTACATTCTCCTGATCCGATTTTAAACCACAACACTCCCATCTCGTTTAGTATATCGGCTGCCGCTCGAGAAAACGGTGTAGACAGATAGATCATCCCTTGCGCTTCAGTATAAGATTTCAGCTCTTCGTGCTCTTTCCGAGTCAAGCCGCATCGCTCCATAATCTCCCATATCGACTCTTTCGTATGTACGGGAACTATTTTTTTTGCCACTTGCGCCATCTCATCCTCAAGCACGTGCATTTGAAATTTCACGCACTCCGCGCCGCTTTTTTTCGCGTCGCGGACCATCTGCTTTGCTTTTTCCACATCGCCTTCGTGGTTAATGCCGATTTCCGCAACCACAAAAGGGCTATACTCGGGACCGATTTTTCTGTCGTGAATTTGAAGGAATCCGGCCATGTTTACATGCACAAAAATTAATCTACAAACCGCTTTTGAATCGGGATATTTGAAAAATCTAGACGCTTCAGAATCTTGATGATTCGTTGGGCAGACCGGCCGTCGCCATACGGATTCTTAACCTTAGACACCACCTTCCTAAAAGACGAATCATATAAAGCTTTCTCCAAACCCTTCCTAATCTCTTTATTGCTATACCCAACATCAATGACATTTCCCGGTCGTTCTCGGCCCTGTTGGCGTGTACCAATGTTGACGACTGGAATTTTAAATGTGGCTGCTTCATGAATTCCGCTTGAAGAATTTCCAACCAGGCAAGCGGTGTGGCGAAAGACATTTGCGTATTGCTCTGGCGACAAACTCCGAATGTATTTCATTCGAGAATTTTGGACTTCGCGTACAATGGCGCGAAAACCAGCATCATTATTGGGACAAAGTACAATCCCTTGAAGTTTTAGGGACGCAACTGCCCGTAAAGTATTTCTTATCTGCTGTCCGGAACGATCCATCTCGGTCGTAACCGGATGCTGGACAACAAGAACATAAGGATCACGCGAATTAAATCCAAATGGCGCAAGCGTGGCCATTCTCGAGGTCTTCGGAGCTTGAATCAAGGCATCAATTGAAGGACAACCTACTACAAAGATAAAACGCGGATCTTCGCCCATATGGCGGAGACGCTCTGCCGCTAGCCGAGTTGCGGGAAAATGTATATGGGCAAACTTTGATGTGGCATGACGCAATGATTCGTCAATACTACCAGTAACCTCCCCGCCTTGAATATGAGCAACCGGTATATTCATATGAGCACCGACAATCGCCGCGGCAAAATTGGCGCCGATGTCAAATCCGGTAAGAACGAGATCGGGGGAAACACGCTCGAAACTGTCAGAAAGCCGAGCTAGTATGCGCGCGTAACTGCGCGTCATTTCCGCGCCAGTATCTGGCGCTCGCTTACGATACATCGGCAAAATACCGCTAATTCGAAACCCGTCTTGACGAATAGTGCGAATATCTTCACCGTGACTCTTAAGCAGGCTTATTCCGGTTACGAACAAACGATAATCAAAAAACGGGTCGCGCCGCATCAGGGAGAGAATTGGCTTGAATCGAGAATAATCAGCGCGCCGCTCTGAAACGATTGCCACCCGAAGACGATGTCTGTTTCGATCCGCTTGCATATGCGTCAAGGTTGACTATAACTCGCACTCACACTAGCCGTACCGACCGAAGGAAATGGAATTTCCGCGCGATTAAGAAGCGCGGCGATTTCTTCCTTACTTAATCGTCGGACCGTGTCAGAATGGTACGCCTGCGACTGTAAAGGTCTGGCGCCCGGGTAGTGGTAGGCGGGGAATCCGGGAACATTAACTGAGGGAGCAATAATGAAATGGGTATCAGTCTCAAGCGCATTCGGAATTTCAGCCGGATTCAAGAGCGCTTCGGTAATATTCTCTCCGGCCCTAATCGCCCCATATGTAACCGGAACCGGTTTATCGCCGTAGCGCTCAACGCATACCTCGGCAAGATCCTTAATTGCCACGGCCGGCATTTTTAGAACGAAAATCTCTCCGCCTTGGGCATGGACTACTGCCGCAAAAACCAGCTGAACCGCATCATTGATGGTCATAAAAAAACGGGTCATATCGGGATGGGTAACAACCAAAGGATCGCCCTGCCGAATCCTTTTGATAAAGAACGGCACTACTGACCCGGCGGTTCCCAGCACATTTCCAAAACGAACCGTGGTGAACACTTTTGACTTTGACCCCTGGACATACTGGGCGGCGCAAACCAGCCGCTCGGCCAGGAGCTTGCTGGCGCCCATCGTGCTTGACGGTTGTACTGCCTTATCGGTTGAAATCATAATAAAGCGGGATACACTCGGAGTCTTTAGCGCGGCGGTAATAAGATTTTGAGTGCCAATTACATTCGTCTGAACCGTTTCAAAAGGATTGTATTCTCCTTGAGGCACATATTTAAATGCCGCGGCATGAAATATAATATCAATATCCTCACAGGCCATCAGAATCCTTTCAGAATCGCGAATATCGCCTAAAATGTAACGGATGTTAATTGAGTCGGCGAGTTCTTCCTGTAGCGCGATCTGTTTTGTGGTATCGCGCGATAATATGCGTATCACGCGCGGCTGATATTTAAGCAAATTTTTCACGATGATACGCCCTATCGAGCCGGTGCCGCCGGTTACGAGTATGCGCTTATCCTTGATCAATTCGCCAAACTTTTCATTGGTCATATTCAGATGAGATTATGGGATAACTTATCCAAAATTGTTCGCATTTTTGCCTCCGCTTCAACCCAGTCCCCCGGATTATTTATGTCGCTTGAATATTGGGGATCCATCGGGTATGCATGAACGTTATTACCATATATACTTGGATTGGAATCAAAAACAAGCCCGGGTTTAAACACATAAAGAACACCGTTGCGCTGGTACGTTTTGGGTAAATCCTGGCGACGGGAGACTGTCTTCCCTATGGAATCACCGGTAAACAGTGAAAGCCTATCGTTCTTACCGATAGTAAACTGCCAATACGGATGATACTCCGCCGGCACTTCAACCATACTTATCACTGAATCCGCCCCGGTCTTAATAAAAAGATCTATCGCCTCCCGAATGTGGAACGGCTGCACGGAGGGCGAAGTCGGTTCAAGCAGCATAGCCATGTCAGGATTGTAATCCTCCTTTTGATGAAGCCACGAAAGCGCATGTTGCACAACCGGAAGCGTCGGAGTAGAATCCTCCGCAAGCTCTGCGGGGCGCAAAAAAGGCACCTCGGCGCCAAAACGTCTCGCCACCTCGGCAATTTCTTGATCATCGGTTGAAACTACCAAACGATCAATAACTCCGCTTTTGATTGCGGCCTCAATCTTCCAAGCGATAAGCGGTTTACCACAGAATATTTTTATATTCTTTTTAGGAATAGATTTCGAACCGCCACGCGCCGGAATTAAGCCCAATACTCTACCTTTCATAGAATCAGAAATTTACGCGTTTATCGCGTACCAACCTTAACACAATAGTGTCAAGATCACCAGTGGATAAATTGTCTATCATTCCTGCGTAAGCCAATATGGCTTAATGTGATGCATTTCATCAAAATATACCAGCGTTTTTTTTCGCGCATCCCCCTCTGGAAGCGCGTCATAGATCCGCTTATATTTGCGGCGCATAATTGCCGTATAGAAGAGATAGGGATACCAATACAGCGCTTCTTTGAACGCTCGCTTTAAGGGCTTTTTATAAAACAGTACGCCGTGTCTCCGCTTAAAAAGTTTTAGATCAGGAGAAGTCTCCTCGTAATATTTCCGAACTAAGGGATATTTGGTAAACCCTAGATCATGCAAAAACGCGGCGCGCAGATGATGCAAAGATGGGGTTTGCGCGGCGTTCGCGTGTAAAAATCCGAAAGACGGCTGATATTGCCATGGGAGCTGATTAAATCCCGTAAAATCCCCGTAATGATTAAGCGTATCTTTAAGCGTAGTATAGATATGCAGCGCGCTCTTGGGTACACGCTCATGCAAAAAACACATCAGTAGGTAGTGTATCCCGCCCATATGTCCGAAATGCGGACTAAGAAACCGCGCGGTTTGGTCGTAATCAAACACGCCGTATTCTTTACACTTGGCAATATTCAAGACCATAAAATGATCATCTGTAAGTGGTACGCGATTGCCAAAATTCAACTCCAGACCGGTCAGCCACCATAACCGCACCGATACCGCCGCCGCCTGCACTTTCGGATCGGAAAACAAAGCGCGCAATTTTTCCCCGGAAAGTAGCCAGGCATCAGCATTGGTAACAAGCGCAAAATCATGACCATGTTGCTCGGCATATCTAAAAGCGTGCTTCATTCCTTCAAGCAAGCGCAGGATTGCTTTTGACATTTGGCCTACTTTGAGCATCGGAAGTCCTTCCGGATAGGCAACGTTAAAATGCCCGTCAAGATATCGCGTATACTCTTTTCTCGGAGGATCAGGGTAACCGCCTTGGGAAATCAAACGTATTTCCTCAAATATTTTCTTCCCCTCATTTTCCAATCTAAAGATCTCCGATCCCAAAGCCGTATCAGCATAATTATTCCAAACATTCCAGGCGACTGTAATCTTCATATCTTTCTCTAGGCTTGTATTAAACTATTCCAATCGTTGGAAAAACTTTTTAATCCTGCGTCAGTTAGATCATGGTTTATATTAAATTCTCGCCATGATTTTGTCAAATCAATTTCTTTGTATGGTATGGGCTTGAGATTTTCGGCCCCATACTTGAAATGTACATCCGGCACGGAAAGGCTGTTGCTACTCCATTGGTGTAAAATTTTTGCCGGCGCAGTAACAATATCTGCCTTAAGCGCAATGGCATCCAACAAATGGTCTAGAGTTCTAACGCTGGCGGTAAGCACTTCAACATGATTATCGCCTTGCTTATACATCTTGATGATATTCCCAATTAAATCCATCCCATTTTCTCCTCGGTCATCAAGCCGCCCCACAAACGGTGATACCAATACCTGACCGCGCCGGGCACCTAGTGTTGCCGCATATACCGCGGCCGCTTGCGCTTGGGTAAAACAGAGCGTCATATTGACACGCATTCCCTCTTCCACCGCGTGTTTAGCAGCCTGCAAACCTTCGGCTGTGGTGGGAAATTTTATGTGCGCGTTGGGGATCCAATGATACATCTGCCGTCCTTGCGCAAGCATCTCTTTTGCACTTGTATTTTTATCAGCGTATACCTCAATGGAAATTGACCCCTCCGGTATAAGTGCTGCTAATTCCTTCACCACCTCTCGGTAGAATTCATAGATTTCTTGTACGCTGAACTTTTTATTTTTGCTAAGCCGTGCTTTCACTTCAGCATTTCTAGAAATAAGAGTGGGATTCGTAGTCTGGCCGTCTAAAAATCCGAGCAACTCAAGAATTTCCCGCGTTTCCTTAGGATCGCCACCATCGAGAAATATTCGCGTATTCAGCCCGGTTGATCGCATATCCTAATCTATGAAGGGTAAGCAAGCTTAAGAAAGCTACAAACAGCTTCAAACGCATGCTTCATTTTCTGTTCAAAACTAGCGGGGTTTTCTATTATTCTTATATTCGGATGTCCTTGCCATATCGCCCGAAGATTTTTTTCATTCCAGCGCGCCTCCTCAAGACCGGCATAACGGGCGGGCATGTCTAAGTTATAAAATTTCTCCGCGCCCTCCGCCGCCGTTACCATATGAACTACTAAATCATAACTATCTCTTAACTCCTCAAAATTCCAGCCATGCTTTTTTATAATCGCATTGAATTCCGGAACCGGCATATAAGCGGCGAGGTCTATAACGCCGCGATCGAAAATAATAATCTTTTTATCACCTTCAGCCTCTTGGGCCATTTTATCAAAAATACTTTCCCAAAAAAGCTGCGTTTTAACATAGGCTCTTTCAAAAGGCCCGTATCTTAAGGGGCGTATCTTATTCGGTAAAAGAGCGGCGTCAATAAGTATTGCGCTTACTTCAGCCGGAAGAACGCAATGAAAACCCAGCTCTTTAAGTTTTTTCCCCACATAGTTTATCGTGGTAGTTTTACCGGCACAGGGTCCGCCGGTAAAAACAATTCTAGGAATTTTTGTCATCGCCTGTGATTTTTTCACCTTTTTCATGCTACAAATGCGGTTATGCCGCAAATAATGATTTAAATTTATCAAGCTCCTGGGGAGTACCTAAATTAAAATGAAATTCAACTGGAAAAATCCTAATGTTGGCACCCTGTTCAATTAAAATATTGTATGTCGGGGCGACATAAAATTCTCCTTTTACTCTTATATTATTTTTAATCATATATTCAGCAGATTCTATAAAGTATTTTGCTTTAGTAAAATAATAACAGCCGACGGTTGCCTTATCGGAAATAACTTCTTTTTCGGCAATCCTTTTGGCATATCCTTTTTCATCCGCCTCAACATAACTTAAAGCGCTGGAATTTGAAGCAAAATAAAAAATTCCCCCTTTATCTGCGGAGTCCAGTTTGCCCTTAACTTTATCCATGTCAATATAAAATAAGTTATCGCAATTTACAATCATTAACTCTTGTTCTGGATCTAATTTATCCTTTGCCAAAAGAACCGTGCAAGCCGCGCCCTCTGTAAATTGCTCAACCGCTATTACTTCGCACTTTCCATATAGATCTTTTAAACGCTGATCAAGTTTGTTACTATCAATATGCTCTTTTAAAGCCAAAAAAATAAATCGGGGATCCGTGATTCCGCGCAGACCATCCGTTGACCATTTGATCAATGGCTTTCCTAAGACTTTGATTAGTGGTTTAGGTTCGGAGTAACCGGACTCTGAAAATCTCTGTCCCCGGCCGGCAGCCGGAACGACTATTTGCATAATTTCATAAAACTTCTTAATTCCAAGGGACGATCAGTGCATATTCCGTCCGCTCCCCATTTTATTAAATCCTGCCAGGTTTCTTGATAGCCATCCTCGGCTTTTGGATGACCAACTGCTCCGGCTAAATCAGGTGAAATGCAATATACCAGCTTTCCTTGTGCATGGCACATATCTATAAATTTTTTGGAATACAGTTTTCTATATTCATCAGCCCAAATAATATCAACGCCATCTGATTCTATGGCCTCCTCCAGGTCATAAAATCGGTCATGATATTTTTTATCGCCAACTGATACTCCTATTTTTATATTTTTATTCCTCCTTTTTAATTCCCGGCAGTAACTCCGAGCTACATCAAATAAAAAAACTTGATTGGTAAAAGGAGTAAGGAGAGCAATAATCTTGTTAAGTGAAGAAGTTATCTTCCAGTCATCATATTTACAATGAATGGCCATATATCTTGTACCATAGCCCTTTAATATAGTCAATGCATCTTTTAATTCCAGTAAAACTTCGTTAGCCGAAGGCGGATCATGCTTAATCACAAAATTACCGTTTTGAATACGAATATCGGTTTCTAAATCAAAATCTGCCTCCAAGGCTTTCTCCAGCGCTACTAATGTATTGGCTTCTTGCTTAACCTTCCATAATCCTTTGTGGGCAAAAATTCTCATAAAATATGGCTGTAGATATTATCCTCGCGGCGAGGATCTTTGGGTCTGGGACCTTTTGGATATGCCGCCTCAACCCAACTCTTTACTGCCGGCCTTAAAAGATGTCTCCTTTTTAATAAAAAATCTAAAAAGAGACCATCAATCCTTTCTTCGTTATGTTCGTCATAAAATTTTAGATTCCGCATCGCCTGACTAATCTTTGCGCTTCGCAACCCCTCAATCCTTTTAATCATCGGTAAAAATTGCTCAAAAGGCACTTTTGTATCTCTCACCAGTTGAAGTAGAATCGGACTACCAATACACCATCCCGTATCAGCTGGGTCGTCAATACTGTAAGCTTCCCCATAAGCGCCAAGCGATAAAAGATAATCGCTTTTAAAACCTGGACCGCATAAATGATAATCAATAAAATAAACCTGCTGATTGTCGCCTACTATATAATCCCCATCCTTGCGGTCATAATTACCAATCCAAATATTAAAAACCAGATTATCCAAAATTTCTCCAAGATTTATTATATCGCTCAACTGCCGATGATTTAAAAATTCCGAAACCGAAATACCTCTAAAAGCAGTTAAGAAAACAAGGTCGTCTATCCTTTGAGAAATATCTGCTAAATCTAAACCTGATATTCTTTTAGCTGGAATTACTTGGGGCGCTAAAACCTTATGCTTAACTAAGGCGGCTAAGCGATAGGCCAGCATAGCTCGGGAGTTAAGGTCTCTAAAATCCACACCCTTTTCTAAAAGAGATTTGGAAATCTTGCCCACCAACCGAGCGCCAGTTAAATTTCTTTTTAGAAGGAAATTCCGATTATAGGTCTTTCCGATGTCTTCTATATACGAATAATAAAATAGCAATTCTTTCAATCTTCTGATATTTCTGGAAATAAAAGAATTCATGCTATTTTTCCAGTACTTTCTCCAAAATAAACTTCTTAATGGACTCTTTATCTAATCCGTAATGGCGCATGAGCATATCGGGCGTTCCGGACTGACCAACCCATTCCTTCTCTGGAAGATGACTAATTTCCAAATCGGTAGTTCTTTCATCCTGGATATATTCGCAAATCGCTGAATAAATTCCGCCGTAAGGGGAATGTTTTTCTACAACCAATAATTTCCTGGCGGTGTGAAATACCGCGCGTAGAGTTTCTTTGTCTAAGGGTTTAATGGTAGACAAATTAATCACCCCGACATCTAGAGCATGTGTTTTGTAGAGGTCTTTGGCGGCTTCAATCGCAAACCAGGTATACGGAGAACCAGCCACAATAATGTTGGCGTCCTTACTAAGATTTGCTAACCAGCCCGTCTCGGTGCGATCCTGCCACTTTTCCGTCCGCGGATCCCAGGTTTTATTTATCCCGATTTTACATCGTACATTTTCCTCAAAAACAAGCGGCATTTCCTCTCTGGCTACAAAAAGGAATTTATAACCCGGGGTTAACAGGGCCTCACGGGTCAGCGCTTTTGCTTCATTATAATCCGCGGGCGCCAGAACAATGGAGTTGTAGAAACTCCGCGCAATAGCGTAATGATTGTAAGGAGTGGCGGACATACCATCCTGCAATAATCCGTCCTGCGTCCCAACAATAAGCATATTCTTGCCAAACGGGGCGATATTTTGAAAAATCTGATCAACTGTCCTTAATAGGACAAAATTGGTAAAAGTCATAATAATCGGCGTCTTGCCGGAAAACGCCAGACCCGCGACCGCATCCATGGCATGCGGTTCCTGCACTCCAAAGTTGTAAACCCGCTCCGGAAAGGCCTCTCTTATTTTGGACGCCCTGGTGGAGATAGCCAACTCCGGAGCGATAACCACCAATCGATCATCCCCTTCTCTCATCAGCTCCAGGATCGCTTCTGCCGGCGCGGCGCGCGGCGCCTTTTCCCGTGGGAAAAGCTTCAAGGATTCTTCCCGCGCGCGTTTTTCCCGTTCCCTGAAGATCTCGTCTTTTTCCTCGTCGCCAATTCCGAGTTCCCGACAGGCCTCCATAAACTGCTCCTTATCGGGAGGGGCGCCATGAAAATGATTATTATTCTCCATTAAAGAAATGCCTTTCCCCTTTATGGTCCGGGCAACAATGATCGTTGGTCGTTTTTGTGAGATCATCTTCAGATGTACTCCAGACGGAATTAAACGGCGATCTAGTGATGGCTCATCCCGATGGAACTTTGCCCACCACAGGGAAAAAAGCAACGCCTCCACATCATGACCGTCATCAACAGTAATAACATTCCAACCGCAACTTGACCAGCAATCCACCAAATTACCGACATCCAAAGTTTTGCTGGTTTCGCAATCGTTGCCAAATCCATTATCGTCGCAAAGAACTGTCAGATGAGAAAGCTCATGAAAGGCAATTTGTTTCGTCGCTTCCCAAATTTGCCCCCCCTGCATTTCAGTATCTGATAAAATGCAAAAAACTGGTAACGGATTTTCCGGATTATCCAATCTCTTGGCAATCGCAGTCCCGGAGGCCAAGGAAAGACCGTGGGTCAAAGAACCAGAGGGATAAAACCCTGGAATACCAGGGGTTTCGTTTGTCGGGGGTTTAACATGCCCCTGAAATGGACTGCCCAGCATTCGGTACTTATCCAGCTCTTCCCGCGGCTGACGACCTTGCTCAACAAGCCAGGCGTACAAACAGGCCGCCGCGTGCCCTTTAGAAATAACTACAGGAGGCAAGCCCATCTCGGGATAATATGTCGCATGGTGTTCGAAAATTGAAACTAAAAGCTCCACCATTGAAAGCGCGCCGCCGGCATGTCCAGAATTGGCCACAAAAACCTGCCGCAAAATATTCTTTCTCATGCTTTTAGCCAACAGTTTCAATTTTTCTAACTTATCACCGTTCATTTTAAATTGTTCCATATTCTGATGACCAGTTATGTTCCTATTCATTTTATTAAAGCGTAAACTCGGCTAATAGCGGAAAATGATCGGAAAGCTGATTGGTTTCCTCGGTTCGCAGTATTCGCGCACTTTTTAAACTGCTACGGAGAGGATCGGTAATAAACAGATAATCAAGCCGCAGTTTTGTAAAATGATTCTGGTCTTTACAATACGCGGTCGGAACGGAATACTCAAGGGCTTTAGCGGGCTCGTGGACGGCATCAAAAAAACCGGCATCCATTATTGTTTGAATAACTTCCTTGCGGAGTTTTTTCCCCCCAAACTTATCCATCCCGGCTTTCCGCATATCCTCCAGGAGCTGGCCGTCATTATAGCGATCCAATGGCGAAAGAGAATTAAAGTCGCCCATAAAAATAGTCGGCTCTTCCCTCTTTACATATTTGGAAATGACGCCGACTTCTTTAAGTCGGATATCCTCACTAAGGTGTGATAAGTGCGCCACAATCACTGCAAGCGCTATGTTATCAAAAACAATCGTTACTTTCACTTTGGCCATCCCCAGGCCTTCGCTTATATCCGCCGTCTGGTTAAAGGGATGTTTTGAAAATATCCCGACATGGAAATTATTCGCCGATTTGTAGAATGCCTGAACGGGAAAATTCGTCTGTTTTACAAACATTTTCAATTTTGCAAAATCATCCTTATCCCAATCATAAAGCTCGGAGAGCCCCAGCACCTCGGGATTCTCGCGGTTGATAAAGCTGACAATCCTCTTAAATCGTTCGGGTTCTTGGCAACCTTCAAAAATATTGAGGAACATTATTTTCATAGTCGTCTAGGATTTGATATTCAACCAGTTTGCAAATTCCTTAAACGATAAACAATTTTTATTTGGGGCTTTTACTCGCTGAATAATTTTATCTACTTCTCCGCAATCAAATTTATCTTCAAATAAACTCCGCATTGGAGGGAAAGCAAATAATTCTTCGTATTTAAATTTTCGCTCCGGATTTTCCTTGGAAGCTTTGGCCGGATGGAGCGATCCCCAGTTTCCATAAGCGACGGGGATGAGGTTGGCTCGCAGTCCAAGTTCCTTCATGGCGTAACCCAGCATCAAAAGAAAGCGGGGCAGATGATAAAGCGGCTCTACCACAAAGACCTCTTCGGGAGAAAGCGCCTTCAACACATGCGACAATATCAAACCCTGATGTCCCGTATGCAGAGAAAGCGAATCAATCAGTACGCGCCGCTTGATGTCATCATCCTTCCAGCCCATAGATAGCAACTCTTGTTCTAATCCTTTGTAAAGATCAATTGCTCCAATGTCATCAATGACTCCCTCTCGTCCATAAACACCCCCGCTAATAAGAAGAGTAGCGTTGTCGTACCGCGAAAGCAATTTTTTTACATTTTCCAAACCTAGTAACCCGTCGGTTTCTCCCCAAATAATTACTTGACTCCACTGTCGGTCTTGCTTTGGCGGAAACGGTTTCTCCTTCATGATCCACTCTACAAGATCGACTAAATCTTTCCAGGTATCATTGATAGACTCGAGTCCGGGTTCAAGGCGTTTTTCGTTTTCTGCTATAAGCGGGGTGATCATGATATTTCTTGAGTTGCTGAAAAATTAATTTAGCATGTTCTGTTATCTCTTTCAAATCCCCTTCTCCACATACAAATTGAGCCATTCTGAAAAATACACCAGACGGTTCTCATTTCTATGATACTCGCGTTCGGGATATTCTCGATGCCGTTTTGGTTTATGCCAATATAAATCAAGAGACGCCTGATCAACAACAACAATGTGTTGAGCATAGGTCTCCCATGAATCCTCGAGAGTCCCTTTTAGCGTCCGTCCAATCCGCTTGAGAAATTCGGAAAAAAGATAATGTTCTGGGATGAATATTTTATCTCTTGGCTGATCTCTGACCAATGCAACATCGAAATACAATAACATATCTTCGATAGCGCCAGACATAAACGTATCCGAGGCATGATAGAGTTTATACTTAAATGTCGCAAAGCACAGATTAACGATACGCTGTTTTTGAAGAGGGTAATGATGATTAAGCGGAAAAGTTTTTATTAAGTTCAGAAGGAACTTCCGACTATTGGGATTGTAAACTCTTTGATCCGTGCGATTCTTTATCACATAATCAACTCCGCTGTCCTTTGCGCGCTGGATGCCAGCGGCCGTGGAAATAATTTGAAAATTTACATTAGACGGCCCGGGGTAAGTCGGTTTTTTATTCAAAAGAACTTCGGCGCCTTCTTTTCGTAATCGATCAAGATATTCCGCGTCTTCATCATCCCAGGTTGAAACAATAACCGGCGTGTTTGGAAATATTATCCGATAAAACTTTAGGGTTTCTAGGGTAAAATCCGCCTCTTTCACAATCGGTCCCTGCAAAACTACCGCGAGGTGTGCATTATCAGTAGACGCATCGCGTACTAACGCGTAATCCTTCGCATACATCGGACGACGATGCAAGGTCGTTAATTGACCTCGCATTCTCTCAATAATCCGCCATAAAAAAAATAATTTTTCCTTCACCCTAATCAATACGAAAGTCCTTTTCATACTGAATTAAATTTTTTAAGAAATATTTCCAGGTCTTCTGGCGTACCAAGGCTCCACATTTTATTTATCGGGAACATGCGGATCTTTTTATTCTCCTGAATAAGTTCATTGAACACCGGGCAAATGTAAAACTCGTTATTGACACGGAGATTTTTTTGGACCATTGTCTTTGCGGCCTTGACAAAATCCAGACCTTGTTTGTAATAATAGATCCCCGCTGTTGCATCATCGCTAATCGGACATTTCTCGGCAACTTCCTCAACAAATCCATTTTTACCTCGTCGCGCAAAACTCCAGCGGGGATGAGTGGATTTAAAAGTTACGATACCGCCATCGCATTCCTCATGTGCCATGGCGTAAAAAAACGCATTGCTATCCCATTCGATGACTTGGTCTGCATTCGCAATCACGAGTGGCCGATCATTATTGATATACTGCTCGGCTAGAAGCGCCGTACACGCCGCCCCTTCCGTAATCCCCTCCGTCTGTATAACTCTACATCCCGGCGCAATAAGATTCAACAAGTACCCCATCTGATACTTTTCAAAATGTTCCTTTCTTACAATGAACACAAAATTGCCTTCCGTATTTAAGTTTTCCACGACCCATTGAATCATCGGCTTACCCCCAATTTCAATCAAGGGTTTAGGGAAAGTGTATCCGCGTTCCTGAAATCGTTTTGCCGCGCCGGCCATTGGTATTAGAATTGTGGCATCGCGCCCTTGCCACTTTGGCATAAACTTACGCGTTTCCGCATGATGTTCGGCCTCTGCTATTGCTTCCTTAATACGCTCATACACTACCTCTTCTACGCCCTTTACAGCGCAAAGATAGGCGCCCGCGTCTATAGCCGCCTGACGGCCATAATGCGAATCTTCTACTACCAGACATTCCTTCGGTAGCGCTCCCGCCCTGATCATGGCCGTTAAAAATACTTCCGGATGAGGCTTGGGACGGCCGACATCTTGATTGGAAAGATAAAAATCCACATATTCCAACAATCCTCGGCGTAAAAGCATCATCTTGGTGGATTCTCTAATGGCATTGGAACAGACAATAATCGCGTATCCTTCCTCGCGCAGGCGCTTAAGCACCGAGCGCATCCGCTCATCCGCGTCCATTTTATTAATAATCTCCCAGGTCTGTTTTTGTTTTTCCTTCCAGATGGAATCATGAAGTTCGCTTGGAAGTCCTTTCTGCTCGGTAAGCATCTGGAGTTTCTTTGAGGTGGGCAAGGCGTCGTAGGTTGAAAGGTGCTCCTCGCGAGTAATTGCATACCCAAACTTTGCCAGGGCATTATTCATGGCCTCATAGTGTAACTCCCGCGCCTCCACCAACACCCCGTCAAGATCAAAAATGATATACTTAATCATAGCTTTCCTGTGATTATTGGAATTTCTATAATACCAAATCTCCATACGGCCAGTCAAGTCAGGCCGTGCAGGGTGGCTGTATTTAACACTACTAGAACATATCTGACGCGGAAGCTCTTTTCTTTTTTAAAAACTTAACCTATACTGTGTATACTTATGTTACTAATCCCATCCCGTATCAAAATCAAAGGAATCTTGATTGACCTAGACGACACACTCTATCCTTATCCGCTTTGCAATGAGGCCGGGATTCAGGCAACCGTAAGTTATCTTGCCAGCAAGCTTAAAAAACCGTCAGAACAGGTCCGGCAAGCATTCTTGGATGGCCGCGCGGCGACAAAGGAACTCCTCAAAACTGCGGCCGGGGAACTTGCGGCTTCACATCATCGTCTGCTTTATCTTCAAAAAGCAATTGAAGGGATGTCGGGCAGGACCAATCCGGAATTTACCCTTGTTGCCGAGCAAGTTTTCTGGGAGGCGTATCTTGCCCGCATGGTACTTTTTCCGGGAGCACTGGAGTTTCTTGAACGCGCCAAGGCGCAGGAAAAAATGATCGCCATCATAACGGATATGACGGCCCAAATGCAACTTAAAAAAGTGGTTCAGCTGGGCATTGCACACCTTGTAGATTTTCTGATAACTTCCGAGGAAGCCGGGCGTGATAAACCGGATCCTGCGGCGCTTCATCTCGCGCTCAAAAAAACCCGCCTGTCTCCCCACGAGGTAGTTATGGTCGGCGAAGATGAGGCGCATGATATTGCCGCGGCGCACGCGGCGGGTATTACAGCAATTGCCATCCACAAAAATCCCACTGACGCATCAGTTCCTTTTGCTAAAAATTTTCAAGAACTTATTAAGATTCTGGATGTATGATTATTGTCCGCCATCGCATCAACACTATCAAAGAATTAAACAAGGTGCCGGAACAATATGGCGTAGAAATTGATGTGCGCGGCTACGCCGACAAACTGATACTCAACCATGAACCTCTCCGCTTAGGAGATGAATTGGAAGAATATCTAAAGCACTTCCATCACCGCTTTATTATGTTTAATATAAAAGAAGCTGGCGTAGAGGAAAAAACGATCGCGTTGGCAGAAAAATATAATGTGCAAGATTACCTGCTGATGGATGTTGAATTTGACTTTATTTACAAAGCCTCGCGCCAAGGATTTCGTAAAATGGCAATCCGCTATTCCGAGGAAGAATGCCTTGATACGGTACTAAAGTACAAAGAAAAAATAGATTGGGTCTGGATGAATACTTTTACAAAACTTCCCCTTGATGAAGGGACGGTTGAACAACTTCAAGGATTTCAAGTAGGGCTGGTGTGTCCAGAGCGCTGGGGCAGACCGCACGATATTCCGGTGTACATTGAGCGCATGAAGCGGCTCAACTTTCGCCCGGATCTGGTCATGACTGCCGCGCCGTATGTTGAGCTTTACGAAAAAAGCGGGCTATGATAATTGCTACCTATACTTTATCGCGTACTCACTCTTTGCAAAAACATCCAAATCTTCGGGCGTGCCTAGCGTAAGCCATACTTCTGCGGGGACGGTTTTTACGCGCTTCCCTGCTGCAAGGAGTTCATTATATGCCGGACACATATAAAACTCTTGATTCGAACCATGTCTAAGATTTTTTTTAATCATTTGTTCGGCCGCCCAGACAAAATCCCGGCCTTGCGTAAAATAATAAATCCCGACGGAAGCGTGAGTAGAGATCAGCTCCTTCTCCGCGGTACGAATTACCTGGCCGCGTTCATCCGTCTGTGAATACGAAAAAGCCGGGTTAGTAGATTCAATGGTAGGAATGAGTCCGGCGATCTCCCCTTTGAGCGCTTGCTCGCGCGCTTGTTTAAATTTCTCGCACAAAATAAAATGGTCGCAATCCATAAACAAAACATCTTCCTCCGTATCAATTAACGGTTTGGTTAAAAGCGCGGTACAAGCTGCGCCTTCAGTTACCTCGGGGGTAAAACATACTGCAATTTCCGAACCAATTATTTCCCGGAGTTTTTTACTAATCTGATTTTGATCTTCTTGCTCTTGCAAACAGACAAAGATGCAATCTTTGGGGTCAAAATAAACCATTCTTTGAATAGTTTCAATCGCCCAGGCCACCATGGGTTTTCCCGCCACCTCAATAAGCGGCTTGGGTAGCGCAAATTCCGGACGCAGATGCGCGACTTTCTGAAACCGACTCCCCCGACCAGCTATTGGAAACACTACCTTCATACCATGTTTACTTAATCACGGTGACTCCCCCGTCCATATTAACTTCATAGATTCTGTCGGCATGCTGTTTCACAGAATCACGGTGCGACACCACGATTATGGTTTTCTTGCGTTTCAAAGAAAACAATAAATCATGAATAAAAATCTCGGTGGCGGTATCCAAATTGCTGGTTGGTTCATCAAGAATTAAGAGTTCCGGATCGCGGTAAAGCATCCGCGCCATCAGCAGGCGCTGGCGCTGGCCTGCGGAAAGATTGCCTCCGCGCGCGGAAATTTCAGCATTGATTCCACCGGAGTATTCTTTCACGTGCTCAAGAAGTCCAACATCATTGAGTAATCGTTCAACTTTTACAAGATCAGGGTTATCCTCAAGAAATGCCACATTCTCAATCCAAGTGCCGGACACCACTACGCTCTCCGGCCTCAAAAGGGCTAAATTTTTCCTCCACTGCCGCCAATCCAACTCATCATAACCCACCTGTCCCAACCGCACCAATCCCTTGTGCGGGTTGCAGAATCCGCAGATTACGTCCAGGATGGTACTTTTACCCGTACCGCTTTTGCCGACGATACATACTAGCTCGCCGAGCTTTACCTCAAAATTCACATCCTGAAGCAAATTTTTTGAATCATTGTAGCGCAATTCCACGCCCTTAAATACCACACTGGCGTCTTTGGGTAAAAATCCCGGTCGCGGAGCAGGTATCAATTGCTCCCATCTCATGATATCCAGTTTGATGTCCGCCGGGCTTTTCACTACAATTTCGCTAAATTTACTGATCGTGGTATTGATTTTGGGAGCGGCGCGGTAAAATGCATAAAGTATCAAGAGAATAGTCGCATTGGGTATGTTAAAAATAGTTTTCCAGATAAACACGGTTGACAAACTAATTAAAAACAACAACGGCTGATAGGATTGATGCATTACGGCATCGACCTGGGCATTGCGAGTTAGGGATTTGAAGGCCTTTAAAACCAACTGTTCCGCGCGATCTAAAAAAATCTTTTTTTTACCGAGAAGCAGTCCCCGCAGATCCGAGAAAAATTCCGAGATGTGCTGGGCAACTTCCAGATTTTTTTGCTTGGCGATCTTGGTATAGCGCACGCGCATCCTTAACGTGACCGATTGCATTAAAAGCATGATGACCGCCAGAGGTACCAACAAAAAAATCGCGTAGTAGGAAATGAATAGCACGATCATTATGTAAAATAAGCACAATATACTATCGCTCAATAAATTTGCGACGGCGTGACGAATACTGGTTGAATACGACAGATTACGCACAATCATGGTTTCGGCCTCGCCAGGATTGAGTTTTGCGCTTTGTTTAAATTCAACCGCTAAAATATTGCCCAAAAAATCGCGAGTTAATTTTTTTGACCACTTAACCATGTCATTTAGAAAAATCGTTTCGTTTAAAATACCCATCAGCAGCTGCACTACCACCAATACCAAATAGGTCCCAATAATAACTGTCGGGCTGACGCCCTGAACTAACTTAATTACCGGCGCGGGAAGGCCGGAAATTTCCTCCCCCAACAATATCCCTACCGCGGGTACGAGCGACGAGATCCCAACAAGTTCCAATATTCCAATTATCACCGCCACAATCACCACCCGCGTATAAGTACGCGGATGTTCTTTAAAGTACGAATAAACGAGTAGCAACCCGGTTTTCATGATAAGTGCGTTTTTTACGTTTTATCGGTATATTTTTTATGAATCTCGAAATTCACTCGGCCAAGCGCGCTTTTTAATAGGCCCCCGATACCTTGAGCCAAGCGTAGAAGAGGCGCTTCTTTAAGAAATGGGAAACCGTCCACACTACGACCGGCGGAGCGGTTCTGCGAATGTGTTTTTACATATTCGGTAAGCAAGCGGGTCTTATCCGGACCGTTTTTGCGGAGCAAAACCGCGCGTAGATAATGCAGGCGCGGATCACGCCCGGGATCGCAGGATAGAAACCCGCGCATCGTATCAACAAGATAGGGCGTCGGGGCAAATCCGCGCGGACGCGTACGCCCGTAGAGATCGCGCAACTTACTACCGTCATCATATACATGCACGGCCCCGTAAGGCATAATCGCTTCCAAAAATGCAATGAGCTCCGCCTGCACACCGCCTGCATCGGTAAAGTGGGAGTAATACGACACCCTCCCAATCCGCTCCGGAGCGCCAAGTTCAATACACCGCTTTAAATTAATAACAATAAAATCCGCGTCAATATAAGGCGCTTTTGGACTGAACAATCCGGCTTTGGCATATATTTTTCCGACGCGAACTGAAATTGCCGCCTGCTGTACTCCTTCGCTTTGAATTAAATTTTTTAACGCTTGCGGACTAATTGCCCAAGCGCTGCGATAAGATAATAGACAAAAATCCATCCGGCACTCCCTAGCGAAATTAAATATCGCAGTAAAAGTTTCGGCCATGCCGGAAACTTTGAGCTGGAGAGCATCTACTAAATCAAAATATTCTCTAAATGATTGTCCAGTGTGCACAGCTCTAGCCAACTGATATTCCCCATCGCTAATATTATTCCAAATCATCCCGACATTCATATCAACGTTTTAATAAGGCCTCGGTAATGTATAGATCAAGTTCACTATCAATATCGATTGATCTTTCGGTCGGCATAATATAGCCGTAGGAATTCTCCGCGTACAAAGTCTTGTGCTTTAGGAGATACTCCCACTCCGCTAGGTAAATCGCTCCGTTTAAACGAAAAAACTGCTCGAGGGCTTGCCGCGGCATATTGACATTCTCCTTAATAAAACCCTGCAGAGACAGATCTGGCGGCAAAGTATTCGCCCAAAGCGGAGAGTGTTCAACCTTGCAGACCGAAACGACTGATTGTGCCTGCTTATCCTCCATGAACGCTAGCGCCCCGCGAATATCTTCCGCGGTACGTAGTGGCGAGGTCGGCTGTAAACACATCAGCAGATCGTATTGCTTATCATGCGCGGCGAACCAATCCATCGTGTATAAAATTACTTCCATCCCCTTTACCATGTCCGATGCCAACTCGGCCGGCTCCATAAACGGAACTTCAGCCCCGTATTTTTTAGCAACCTCGGCAATCTCTTGATTGTCAGTTACTACTGCGACACAATCAAAAACTCCGCTTCGAAGCGCGGCCTCTATTGTCCAGCCGATAAGCGGCTTACCCGCAAGCATTCGCACGTTTTTCCGCGGCACTCCTTTGCTCCCTCCTCGAGCCGGAATTACGCCTAAAATACTATGCTGATTATACATAGCCGTTATTCTCCAAAGTTTTCGTTGATCGTTTGTAGGCATCCCATTGCCCTAAATCAAGCCAATCCCGGCCATATACCGGATACACACTGACATCTTCTTTAGCCGCAACCGCGTTGATTAATTCATTCATATCCATAAAAGTCCCGGGGGTAAGATATGTAAATATCCTCGGCTCCATTACATACATACCCGTATTGATAATCACGTCATGGGAAGGTTTTTCATGAATCTTATCCAGCTTGCCGTTGGCAAGCGTTAATACCCCAAACGGAATATCAATCTCATTATGACAACCGACGGCGGTAAGCGCCGCGCCGCGTTCCTTGTGCCACTTCAAAACTTCGGCATAATCAACATCGAGAATTGTATCACAATTAACCACAAAAAATGTATCCGTAAGGCGGTGACGCAGTAAAGAAAGACTGCCCGCGGTACCTAAATAATCTTCTTCTTCAACCCAGTCAATTTTATAATCAGAAGGAAATTGTTTTTCTTTCAAAAATAATTTAACGTATTCTTTTTTATAATTTAGCGTAAAAAGAAATTTGTGAAAACCATACTTATAAAAACGGCTCATTATAAACTCTATCGCGGGCTTATCGCCCACCGGGATGAGCGGCTTTGGAAATATCTTAGTAAATACATCGAGTCGCGTACCCTTGCCGCCAGCCATAATTACTATCTCGTGTTCTTGAATTTCATGCACTTTCTTAGTATCCGCCGAAGCGATAATATCCGTCCATTGAATAATATCACGTACTTTCCCCTGCTGATCAATCAAAGGAACTAGCGGGATATTGCGCTCCAACATCAACTCTCTCGCTTGTTCTTTTGCCGTCGAATCCTTAAAATCAAACGCAATATATTCGCAAAACATAATCTTCTCTACGGATTCATTAAATCCGTATCCCGCGAGCAACCCGCGGCGTATATCTCCATCAGAAATGATCCCCATCAGCCGCTCGCCTCCATCAACTATAAAAAGCATTTTACGGCCTGTATCATTGAGATGTTTAATAACATCTTTTATTGTAACAGTAGAGGGTATACAAATCGCCCGTATCTGATCTTGTGTCATACAATTTCTTTTATCATCATAAATGCCTCGGCGTGATTTACTCCCGCAATCGCGCCGCGCAGTGTCGCAAGCGCTCTGATATTTTCTTCACTCCTTGGAAACGGCGGATTGCCCAGTTCGCCTTTATATAGTCGCATAATTTTTATCTTCTCTTCTAAATAAGAAGATATGTCAGAAAAACTGTTTGGTACGAATGTGTCGGATTGGTATGGCGCGGTAAACTCGGTTTCGGAAAGGACCTCATAGGAAAGTACGCGCTTAATGCCTGGCGCGCGAAATGTTTTGATCGCGCCAAACACCGCGGCAAAAGTAATCCGATGATCGGAATGAGCATCCGACCTATTGGGAAGATATACCGTTTCGGGTTTTACCTCCGCGACTACTCGCGCAACCTCGGCTATGATATTCCGCAACGGAATCGTATCAAGGGTAGTAGTTGCGAAGTCGAGCATAAAGGTTTTTTCAAATTTATAGGACTTGGCTATGGATTCAATCTCCTCCTTGCGCGCGCGTATACGATCCTCGCTATATCCAACCTCCTGTGTCATCTTGGTTATAATCAACCAGTACACTTGATTGCCAACCGCCGTGTGTTTTAGAAGAGTTCCTCCGCAACCCAGCGTCTCATCATCAGGGTGGGGAGATACTACGAGTATGCTAGCCATATAAACGATTAGCTCCCCCCTCTTAAGGTAAGAGGGGGCAGGGGGAGTTATGAGATACCGGCAAGATTCTTTTTAACTAGCCATTGCTTATCGCTTAGATCTACTGATCGTAGCACATCTCTAATTTTTTCCGAAGTCCGGCCATCGCCGTAAGGATTTTTAAGATTGGCCACCATTTTCCGATACTCATCATTTCCGCAGGATTTGTTGACCGCCTGTATTATTGCGGCGTGTTCATCCGGCACAAACTCAACATTTCCTGCATTCAATCGCCCTTGTTGTCTATTACCAATATTGATAACCGGAAGTTTATAGAACGGCGCCTCAAGAATACCCATACTGGAATTACCCGCCAGCGCTCGAGCGTGTCGCATAAGATTTACGAAGACCTCTCGCTCAAGGTTTTTATAAAACTTTATGAATGGCTTATCTTTGTAGGCTTGAATCGCCTCTATAATATCGCACGCACCCGGATCAGTGTTTGGATGGATGGCAATTACTTTATATCCTGATTCCTTGCAAAATTGTTCAAGCGCTTGGAGGGTGATATGCATTTGATGTCCGGCATCTTTCCATTCCGAAGATAACGGATTTCTAATCAACACTATATATTTACCGTCATTGATATCGACTCCCAATATACCACTCATCTCGATTAAACTACGCTGGGGAGTCGTGCGAATAGTATCCAGTGCCGGATCACCAACATTGAAAATCCGAAATTCCTCTTCGCCAACCCGTTGCAGATTCTTTGCGTACGCGTCTGCCAGAGTAAAATGAATATGCGCTAGTTTTGAAACTGCGAATCGTATAGGGTCGTCGGCGTTTCCATATACCGGATCTCCTCCGCCAAGGTGTGCAACTGCTACATCCATATAATTTCCAACCAACGCGGCAGCGATACTCTCTTCTCTATCTCCGACTACAAAAATAACATCCGGGTTTTCCCTCTCAACCGTCTGCGCAAGCGCATGTGTCAACATTCCAACCCCTTTGACGCGCTGGGTCGTCCGATTAGTCATTAAAAGACTATCGAGCTTATCAACAACGTGAAACCCGTCCGCTTCAATCTCCCGCAGAGTAAGTCCATGCCAGTCGGACAAATGCGCTCCCGAAACAACGACGCGAACGTCAAACTGCTTATCTTGACGCAGTAAATCAATGACCGGATATAAAATATAGTATTCGCTTCTGATACCAGTTAACGCTAGAATTTTTTTTATTGACATAAATCATCTAATTCACTTTCATTTAATTTGGATTGGTCGGAAACGTCGCCGGGTATCTCCTGAACGCGCTCGACGCCCCCTTTTACAAGTTCTTCTCTTTGAATATTTCCCTCCATTAAAATCTCCAAACTCTTACTGCCACAATTGAATAAAAGATCGACAATGCTTAACTTCGAGATGAATTCTCCCCACTGTTGAGGATACTTTGGATAATGATAATCTTGGAAATACGGCTGGACGCCGGCGCCTCTGAAATCGTCCATCTTGGCGTACCGCTTGCCAAAAGCTCCAAAAATATAAGAGATAGCTCCTAGTTTTTTACACATATCGAGCACCAGATCAGATCCCTTGCCCTCAAATTTCATCTCCGAGGCCTTGCAATACCTAACCTTGATGCCAAGCTCTTTTAAAAACCATGAAAGCATATAATCAGTAAGTTCGGAAAAATATTTCCAGTCGCGCTCATACGTATCTTTAAAAAAATCCGCGTAGCTGTCCCAGAATGGAGCATGCTTATAACTAACCATGAGCGATTTAAAATGTTTTGATCTCCAATCAATTGAATTGTTAATCTCCATCTGCCCGATCTGTTTTTCTCTATAGCCGTGGGTCAAGAGCGGAACAGTGAGAAATTGTTCTCCTTGCGAAGTTTTGATAGTGTTCCGATTAAACCCCCTTCTCCGGTACTGGGCGATATCAAAAGAACAAAACGCATCGCTCAAAGCAATCTTGTGAAAAAACGCAAGCCAAGGAAGATAAGTTGGCTGATGGGCAGTAAGAATCATAGCACTGAATTCTTGAACTGCGCGGCTATAAAGTAGGCCGCGTCTTTACTAATCCCGAGATGAATCGGCAAACAGATATGTCTCCCTACGCGACTCTCCGCGTTCGGATACGGACCTTCTTTTGTGTCATACAGCTTCTGAAATGCCGGCTGAAGATGAACCAGTGGCTGATACGGCCAGTCAATAGCAATATCTTTTTCTCTCATTCTCTCCCGCACCTTATCACGATTAAGGCCCGGCTGCAAGAATACAATAAACCGCCAGTAAGCATGCCGAACTGTACCTGGAAACTGCGGAAATGCAATCCGGCCTTCTTTTTCAAGCGAACGCAATTCTTCTTGATATATCCGGGCAATCATGTTGCGATGCGCCACAAACTCATCCAGCCGTTTAAGCTGAAAGCGTCCTAAAATTCCTTGGAATTCCGTCATGCGCCGATTGCCGCCTATTTCCGAATACTGCTCTTGAGGCGCATCCACATCAATTCCTAGGTGAATTAAGCTACGGCACAGTTTCGCGACTGTCTCATTATTGGTCGTAATCATTCCGCCATCACCAGTGGTCATTACTTTCGTAGAAAAAAAAGAAAAACATCCGGCATCTCCAATCGCGCCGGCGCGCACTCCTTTAATTTCCGCTCCGGAGGCATGCGCCGCGTCTTCAATCAGCAGTATATTACGCTCTTTAAGATAATCGCGGATCGCAAAAATTTCTGGGTGAATCAAGCCGGCAAAATGCACAACAACGACAGCTTTGGTCGCCGGAGAAATCTTGCGCTTCAGATCCTCAAACGAAAGCAGGAAATTATCATCCGTGTCACAAAACACCGGCCATGCCCCAACGGCAACCGCGCTTGAGGCGCTTGAAAAAAAGGTCTGTACCGGGACAATTACCTCATCACCTTTGCCAACACCAAACGCCTTAAACACTACTTCCAGCGCGGAGGTGCACGAATTTGCCGCGACCGCGTATGGTACTCCCGTATATGCCGCAAACTCGCGTTCGAATTCCTTGACCTGCGGCCCTTTAGTAAGCATTCCTTCGCCGGCAAGAATCTTCCCGAACTTTTTCAAAATTTGTTCAATATCCTCTTGGGGGAAAAATGGTAAGGCGGTAGTGTATTTCATACATCGCGGAGTATATCTTTAATATATTGTCGTATTCCTTCTTCTATCCTCATTGGCGCAAATGCTAATCGGTTTTTTGCCTTTTCAGTATTAATACGCACATCCCATGGGGGTGAAGATGGTTTATCAATCGGCACGATCGGAGAGGATGAACCCAAAGCATCTTTTACATGTTGCGCAATCTTGGCCATCGGCAAAGAATTCGCGCTTCCGGCCAAAAACATTTCAAACTGCGCTAACTTATCTTTATTCTCTGCTACCTTACATAGTGCCTTAATTGCGTCACCAACATATAGAGCATTGCGGGCGGTCTGGCCATTGCCATATACCTCAATTGGCGTGTTGGCTCGGGCTAGTTGGACATAGGTGTAGATCATGCCTCCTAGATGATTGCGGCCGTAAAGCGATGGAAAACGCACTACTATTGCTTGCACATTCGTTCGTTGCAGTTCAATCTCAATCAGCCGTTCGGCAATATACTTGGTAAGACTGTAATAATTGTTGGGGGTGGGAGGCACATCTTCGCAAAGCTCCTTGTCCAGTGCGCCCCATACCGCGATTGTTGAGGCATAGATAAGCTGACTGGCGGACTGCTTGGCCAGCGCAATCACATTGCGCGTAGTTATAACATTGCCTTTGTAAAAATCGTCAAAGCTAATGTTGGGCGAGGAGGGCTGCTGCGCGGCAAGATGAAAAATTGTGTCAACCTTATACTCTGAAAGCGCAACTTCAACATCCTGTGTTAAATCAAGTCTACGCAAAATAAACTGTGGGTCTTTTACCACTCGATCGGATAAAAATCCTTGGTCGCGCCGTCCAATGCCGATGACCCGCTTTCCCTGATCAAACAGCGCCTCCACCAGCGCACTCCCTAAAAATCCAGTTGCTCCGGTAACCAATACGGTCTCCATACTTTCTTCTATATTTTTACAATTAAACATTGTAGACCAGACATTTCAATGATTGGTTCTGGCTTATCTTTGAAAAAATCATCAAATGCTTTTCGGACTCCCGGCGCATTGATATAATCATGCGATATTATGATTCCGCCTCTGTTCATTCTGGGATAAAAAAACTGCAAACTAGCTGCTGTGGGCTCATGCAAATCTAAATCGAGATGTACAAATGAAAATGTCTTATTCTTTATCGGCTCGGCAGTGGAGGGAAAAAGACCCTTATAAAAATACACATTTTCATATTCCCCAAGATAATGTTTCACCTGTTCCAGTTGAGCGGAAAATTGTCCTTTATGAAATTGGTTTGGATTATCCATAGCATGTAACTCGGGTAAACCTTCGAAAGTATCAAATAAATAGAGAGTTTTGTTTCCTTTGGCTTCACAGATTAATTTTGCAGACCCGCCCCTATAACTGCCCACTTCTGCAATATCTCCATCTATCTTTTCTGTTCTTTTGACCGCCATAAATATCTGATAGGCCTCATTATCACCTAACAGCATTTCATTTTCCTTTTTAATCTTTCTAACTAAACGCAATACTTCTGACCTCTGCGGATCATTGTAATAAATAATCACTCCGTTCTTCAATGCGAAAGCGTAACAAGCGAGTCCTACGATAATCTTTCTTGGAAAGGCCAGCCATTTTGCTGTTGCTAACCATTTGATGATTTTTTTTGCAATTTTCTTTATCATAACTTAGTTAGACTCTAGAATCTAACGCAACACCTATGATACCGTGGCGGTATTATCGGTAACGCGTTAGATCTATGAATTATCATCGTTTAAGTGAGGGTGAGCGAGAGGAGATCAGCAGAATGCTCGCTCAAGGATGTTCGTTTGGAGATATTGCCCGTTTCCTGGGCAGGTCTGTGAGCACCGTGAGCAATGAGGTCTCGGCCGGAGGATGCAATCGGTATGTATACCGAGCAGCCACTGCTCACAGGCGTGCCCAGAGAAAAGCCAGAAAGAGAAAGCTGTGGAAACGCAAGATCCTTCTGGAACCTCGTATGCGCAGGTATGTGCAGGCGAAACTTCGCCTGCGTTGGTCGCCTGAGGAAATTGCTCGCAAGATTGCCAAGGAGTATCCTTTAGATATGACTATGCGCATATCTCCGGAAGCGATCTACTCCTACCTCTATGTCCTGCCAAGGGGTGCGCTCAAGAAAGAACTCCTGGCGTGCCTGCGACGGGAACGAAAACGACGGCATACACGGAGAAGCCATGCGCAAGAGGCCGTAGGGAGAGGCCAAATCCTCGATATGCTCTCCATTGAAGAACGACCGGCAGAGGTTGCCGACCGGATCATCCCCGGCCACTGGGAAGGCGATCTCCTGATTGGCAAGAACAGACAATCCGCGCTCGGTTCACTGGTAGAACGCACGACCCGTACCACGATTCTCGTACCTCTCAAGGACAGAACTGCGGAAACGGTACGGAAGGCGTTTGCAAAAGAGGCCAAGAAGATTCCCTTGCATATGCGGCTCTCTCTGACGTATGATCAAGGCAAAGAGATGGCAGGACACAAACTCTTCACTAAAGACACGCGGATGCAGGTGTACTTTGCTCATCCGGCGTCCCCTTGGGAGAGAGGCACGAATGAGAATACCAACGGCCTGATCCGACAGTTCTTCCCGAAAGGCACTGACTTTTCAAAGATCTCCCGTCGAGAGGTAAAGCATGTGCAACACCTGCTCAACGGCAGACCTCGAAAGGTGCTTGATTACGCAACACCCTATGAAATATTTAACGTACTATTGCGTTAGATTCTAGAGACCACCTTATTTAAATAGTTTCCTGGCGTGTATAACCAAGGCAAACCCCGCGAAGCGCCCAATGACGCGCTCAAAACTACTCAAGGACATAACATCGGCATCTCCTAAATGTACCCGGCGCCGTTTCCATATATGATAAACTCCCGGAAACAGATCAGGCCAGTGGAAAGAATGTTTACGCAAACCAATAATTTCAAACTCCTTAAACAACTGTCGCATCTGCCGCCCGGAATACACTTTCGTCATTGGATTTAATCTATCTTCCTTGGTATTCCAAGCCAGTTCAGTCGCATGCCCGAGCCAATTGCGGCCGTGCCGAAAGATTCCGCCAAAAATAATACCGCGCATCAAAAGTAAGCTGACCAGATACTGAAAAGACCACTTTGCGTAAAGCATCACAACCGCGTTCCCTCCCGGTTTAAGCACGCGCCGTATTTCGTCAATTGTCTTTTGCGTGTTGGGAGTATGATGCAATACACCGCTGGAAAATACCACATCAAAACTATTATCGGGAAACGGTAAATTCTCCGCGTCGGCCTGTACCGCGTTTCCGGCAAGACCAAGCAGATCAAATTTAGCTTTGGTAATCGCAACCGCCTCATCCGTTAAATCCGAAGCGGTTACCTGCGCTCCATCAAGCGCAAAAAGTATACTGCTTGATCCCGCGCCGCAACCGATTTCAAGGACAGCTTTACCCTTTAGCCCAATCTTTTGCATTTCCCGTACTTGCTCCCCTTCTTCCATCTCTAAAAGCATTCTTATCGCGCCGAGCTCTTGTAAAAATCGCTCACGGCTTTGTACACTTTTATCCGCCTGGCCGCGTTTTCCCCATCCCTTTCCCCAAAATTCCTTCATCTCTTGTTTTAGTGTATTCATACTGTGAAAAAATTTAGGCGGGCGAACAAAAAGTCCTAACCGCCGGGTGATCTTTTGCTTCTCTCTCCATCTTATCAAGAGCTGCATCAACCCGCGAATCTTTCAAACGATAAAAATCCCTAAGCGTCCTAAAATTGCCCCGCTTATAAAAGCGGCATTGATTCCTAAAATAATATGCGAGCGGTGCCAGCCAGAGCGGCACTTGATGAGGAATAGGAAGGGATTCTTTCCAAACCTCCTTCCGAACTTCTTTAAAATCTTCCAAATCGTGGAGCACATCATCCGTGATGACTTCATGCGCGGCTTTTTGATAAGGCCAATTATAGAGATCGCTTAAAAGCCGCGCGACTTCTTCCTTTGATTGTGGCGCGACGGACAGTTCTCCCGTATGTGCCGCGCGTATTTTCTCAAAAAGCTCGTCCTCGGTTTCCGGCAAATGAAACGAGGCGACAAATTTCTCAAATCCGCCCGCGACCTTATCAACATGGCGAAACAAATGTTCCTGATCCATGGTACCCACAATTGAAATTACCGGTATGCCTTCAATATACGCCTCCAGCCCGGTTGTTGACCAAGAAGTCATGAGCAGATCTATTCGAGATAACCACTCCGACAACGGAACGTTTAACATCACTTTCACCCGCTTGGGGTAGCGCTTTTGCAGAAACATATACTCTTTTTCATCCTCAAACGGACTTGGCCGGAAAATAACCTTTCCGGGAAAATCTTCAAGAAAACGCTTTAGATATCGCATCGAAAGCCGCAGCGTTGCCTGATCAAGCCAGCACATATCTTCAAAATGCCGGCGCGGAGGCAACCAAGGAAACGAAAAATCTTTGTGGAAATCGAAAAGGGCTCGCGCGTAATGCGGTTCGCCGTAATACGCGCTGGTGGTTTTCGCGGAAAAGGCCACGCCAAGGGTAAACTCTTTTGGATCAGTCGGAAGCGCGCGCGTACGGACATGATGGCGATAAACATCCAACCGAGGACTTCCCGCGACCGTCAGTTGATCGTCCCGAAACATGCCGGTCTCTAAAAGCGAATTGCGAACATAGTCACTCCAAACATAACACCTGCGTACCCATTCAACGGAATCAATACGTTCGTAGGCCTCTCCCTTAAAAACCGCCAACATGCTTTCCTTGGTTAGATACGCGCCTTCAGCGGGAAATACATAGATACGCGAACACTTGGAAGCCGGTTTGGCAAATGACATATTGGCACGGTTGGCCATTACGCCATGCGGTTTAAACCGCCGTAGATTCGGCACCATATCAAGAAGCGTGGACAGCCGCGCGTCCGCTCCTTTTTTCAAAAACGCGCGCTGCAACATCCGGGTGGCTATAAAATCTCGACGAGCATTATCGGCGACCAAAAGAATTCTTTTTTTCATAATCAATTCAACCTAAACATTGTAGATGTCATTTTTATAACGATTGAAATTTTCGGTTATCCGGAACCACTCAATAGTCCGGCGCAATCCTTCCTGTAAAGAAACCCCGGAGGTCCATCCGGTCAATTCCTTAATACGCCGACTATCGCATACCAGGCGCTCCACCTCGCTTCGCTCCGGCCGTTGACGCACGTCGTCTTTTGCAATCATCACCTGAACTCCCATCAGTTCAAATATCTGTTTTGCAAGATCGCCAATGGAAATCTCCGTACTTGATCCGATATTAACCTCTTTACCCACCGCGGCATCGCAACTTCCAAGCGCCACTAATCCCCGACAGGTATCCTCAACATAGTTGAAATCCCTGGTTGGAGTAAGCGAGCCGAGCTTAATCTCTTTTAACCCGGCGAGTACCTGGGTCACAATCGTGGGGATCACCGCGCGCGCCGATTGACGCGGACCATAAGTGTTAAACGGGCGGGCAATCGTAACCGGCGTTCCAAATGAACAGTGAAAAGATTCGGCCAGACGATCTGCTCCCAGCTTTGCGGCGGCATATGGCGATTGGGTCTGAAAGGGATGACTTTCATCAATGGGTACATACCGCGCCGTTCCATATACCTCGGAGGTGGACACGATTACTACGCGCGATAAATCCAACTCCCGAGCAGCCTGCAATATATTAAGCGCTCCCTTAATATTCGTATCCACATAAGCGTCCGGACTATGATATGAAAAAGGGATCGCAATAAGCGAAGCCAGATGAAAGACCGCGTCAACCCCTTTTACCGCGGTACGCACCCCGTGCGGATCCCGTATATCGCCTGCAATAACTTCTACATTCTTGAGCAACTCCTTGGGAAGAGTATCCAGCCACCCCCAAGAATTAAAGGAATTGTAAAACACGAATGCGCGCACGCGACATCCTTCCTTGAGAAGGAATTCCACGAGATGACTCCCGATAAAACCGTCAGCACCAGTTACCATGACTTTTTTTTCTTTTAATTCCATAGATGAGCAATGTTACAATGTTACTCCTCCCTAAATAAAAAAGCAAGGGGACCGTGTCTATACCGAATTTACACGATACCCCTTGATCTCGCCCTCTACATTTCAATTAGTTCATCGGCGTTAAAATCACGCCTGGCCCTTTGACCAAGCACCCAATCCCACTCCATCGCGCTTATCCCGCTACCGGGCCGTTTAGTAGTAATGTTATCTTCGCTAAATACCTCGCCTTTAACAATGTCATAAGAAGCAACGATACTTTTTCGCGCCACCGCTTTTAGCACTTCCTCCCGTGCGGTGGGGCGCTTTACCCCATCGCCCAGCGCTTTTTCAACATTGCGAATTGCGCAAACCATCGCTTTAAGTTCTGCCGGCTCCAGCGAAGCTTTATGGTCTGGGCCTTCCATATTGCGATCAAGCGTAAAGTGTTTTTCAATTACTTGCGCGCCCAAGGCGACTGCCGCAACTGAAATTTCAATGCCAAGCGTATGATCAGAATAACCCACCTTCACTCCCAGCACATCACGCATCGTTATCATCGCACGCAGATTAACGTCTTCCATGGCAGTTGGATAATCAGTGTGACAGTGAAGCACCGTGATTTTGTCTTTGGGAGTACCGGCAAATACAAGCACATCAAGCGCGGCACGCGCCTCTTCAAGCGTTGCCATCCCTGTTGACATAATAATTTCACGACCAAGCGCTCCGATTCTGCGCAAAAGCGGCAAATTGGTAATTTCGCCAGAGGCAATCTTGAATATAGTCATGCCCAGCCCAGCCAAAAAATCCACGCTTTGAAGATCAAACGGCGTGGACATGAACATGATTCCTGTCTTCGCGCAATGCGCAGCAAGCTTGCGATGTGCGTCAGGCGAAAGTTCAAGAGCGCGTAGCATCTCGGCTTGCGAGTCATTAGTCCCGGTGTTGGCCACCTGATAGGACGCTTTCTTGGCCGTACGCGTCACGAGCGTCTCCGCCCGAAACGTCTGAAACTTCACCGCATCAGCACCAGCTTCCTTAGCCACATCAACCATGCGCTTGGCAATCGCAAGCTCACCATTATGATTAACCCCGGCTTCGGCAATGATAAATGTTTTCATACTGATTTTTTAGCCGGTACGCCAACATAGGTGCCGGGCCCAAGACAATCTTTCGTAACTGCCGCGCCGGCGCCGATAATACAATGATCGCCAATGGTTTTATATTGAACCACTGACGCGCCCACGCCAATAAGTGAATACGCGCCGACTTTGACACCCCCGCTTAAAGTAACCCCCGGCGCAAGATGCGTAAAATCTCCGACCACGCAGTCGTGATCAACAGATGCTCGCGTATTAATAATTGCATAACGCCCGATGTGCGTGCCGGAATTAATCACCACTCCATCCATGACTACGGTCCCTTCTCCGATTTGCACCTCTTCATTTATAACCGCATGTGGCGAAATAATCGCTGGCATCGTGAACTCAAGCCCGCGCAATTTCTCAACCAACCGCTCACGCAAATCACCATTTCCTAGATATCCAATGCCAAGCACTGCAGAAAGTTGCGGATGGTCTTTTTTAAGACGCGGCAACACCTCATCCTTTCCAAGATAAGCCATACCCAACAGTGGGCCGCGGGTTTCACTGTCGGTATATCCAAGAATTTCAAAGGTGCCGAGTTTTTTTATCATACTGGCAACTACTTTCGCGTGCCCTCCGCCTCCAATAATTACAATCTTCTCCATAGTATTTTAAGTAAAATAGCTTTTGACCGCGGCGGACACCGCTTCTAGCTGTTCATTAGTAATATTCACACTGCAAGGAATATTAAGACAACTTTCCCACGCCGCCCTGGCACAAAGAGCGTCTCCGCCATATACCATAGATTCTTTATACATCGGTAGCGTATGAATCAAATTCCAAATCGGTCGGGCCTGAATACCTTGAGCAATCAGATAGGCAAGCAACGGCTCTTTCATATCTGCCGCAACCTGAATAGTTGAAAGCCAGTAATTGCTTTTTGCCCATGATGCTTCTTGTAAAACCTTCAGCTTCCCGGCGAATCCGTCAAAAAGTTCGCGATAGCGGTTGGCAATTTCGCGTTTGCGGGCCGCATACTCATCCAGTTTTTCCAGCTGGGCTACCCCGAACGCCGCCTGGATATTTGTAAGCCGATAATTGTAACCAATCTCGTCATGATCGTAGCGCAGGGGATCTTTTTTAGCTTGCGTGCTTAAATGGCGCACGCGCTTGGCCCATTCTTCATTATTGGTAACGATCATCCCTCCGCCGCCGGTGGTAATAATCTTGTTGCCATTGAATGAAAGGCATCCGATGTCCCCAAGCACGCCGGCCTTTTTCCCCTTATATTCCGACCCCAAACTTTCCGTCGCGTCTTCAATCACGCATACTTTATACTGGCGGCATACTTCCGTGAGCGCATCCATATCCGTAGGGTGTCCCAAGGCATTTACCGGAATTACCGCGCCGACCCGTTGGCCGGTCTTTTTATAGTAGGTCATCCCGCTACCGCGTTTTTCACATTCACTGTTTAAAAACTGCGCGATTTGATTTACATCCAGGCAGAGTGTTCCCGGGTCGCAATCAAAAAATATCGGAGATGCTCCAACATAGCGCGCAACATTGACTGGGGCGACAAAAGTCAAGGTAGGTACCAGCACGATATCGTCTTTTTTAACTCCCGCGATAATCAGCGCGAGGTGCAGGGCGGCCGTGCCATTGACTACTGCCACGGCATGCGCGACGCCGAGATACCTGGCCACCCCATCTTCAAAGCGATTCACAAAACTACCAGCCGAAGAAACCCAGCCGGTATCCAAACAATCTTTAATATAGCGCCATTCATTCCCGGCCATTACTGGTTCAGCAAGCGGAATCATAATTCTTACACTTATTAATAAGTCTTGAGATCCAGCAAATAGTGATTGGTTTCATGCAGTTTAAATCCGACTTTCTGATATAAACTATTTGCCGCAACGCGCTTGGGATTAGTTGTAAGCTCTACCATCTCCACCCCTTGTCCCTTAGCCCAGCGCAAAAGATCATGCAGAATTTTTTCGCCCAGCCCTTTCCCGCGCTGCGTTGGATCAACAATCATATCCTCAACTACGGCTTGCCGGCGGAGCATCGTTTGCCGCGGAAAAATCCAGCCCATACCAACAAGTTTCCCAGCTTCATATACTGTGCTGACATATCCATCCCGTATGGCTTTGTAGAGCGATTGTTCATTAACCGTGGCGCTGGCGTCAAGCTGTCCAACAAGTGCGCGTACATCTTTAAGGTCATATACAAACCTTTCCTTAAGGTACGCCAGTATCTTTTGATTTGAATCAAACGCAATGGTATTAAGCTCGCGCAGTGGAATCCAGGAAACTTCGGAGTTTTCATGATTCAGCGTTATATTCCCTTCAATCTCAACAAGATAGGCAAAGCTCAAAACTGGAAACTCATAAGTTTTGTACGCGGCGTTTCCGGAAAATGCCCCCAGATAGGTAAGCTTACTTTCAACATTAAGCTCTTCTTTAAGTTCCCGCTTTAGCGCTTCCTCTGGCGTCTCATTCTTTCCCACATATCCGCCGACAAAATCCCACTCCCCCTTAAACGGTTCTTCGTTGCGCTTGGCCACTAGTAATTTTCCGTCACGAATCACCACTGCGGTCGCGCTCAACTTCGGATTTTCAAATGAACATAAAAGGCAGTCGCACTTCATAGACATTTGTAAATTATATTGTTATGCGCCTTAAGCTCTTTAAGATAGTGGCTCTTTACATCCACCAGTACTCCGCGGGCATTGCCGCTGTAATGATTAACCAGATCATTGAGCGGCATGTCTTTAAATTGTCGATGGAGCGTGGCCAAAATAATTCCGTCTACTTTTCCCATGGCACTCAAATCCGCCACATACTCCACGCCGAACTTTTCTACCTCTTCTTGGTAAAGATTTGGATCATGCGCCAGCACACTTACTCCGTAGGATTTAAGTTTCCTAATCGTATCCCCAATTTTTGAATTCCGCGTATCACGAATATTTTCCTTGAACGTAAGCCCCAAAACAAGCACTCGAGATCCCTGTACCACTTTACCCGCTTCCACCAGTCCTAAAATAGTAAGATCAGCAACATACTCCGGCATCCAATCATTAATGCGTCGACCGGCAAGAATAACCTCCGGGTTGTATCCTAACTCTTGCGCTTTGTGAGTAAGGTAATATGGATCAACTCCGATACAATGTCCGCCAACCAGACCCGGCTGATATTTATGAAAATTCCACTTAGTTCCCGCGGCCTCAAGTACATCACGGGTATTAATTCCCATGCGGTTAAAAATTAAAGCCAATTCATTCACAAGCGCAATATTAAGATCACGCTGCGTATTTTCAATTACCTTCTCCGCCTCGGCCGTTTTGATATTGGGGGCTTTGTGCACTCCGGCCTTGCATATTTCGCCATATACCGCCGCAACTAACTCAAGCGTCTCCTTATCTATGCCCGAGACCACTTTAACCGTGGTGGTAATCGTGTGTTCAGTATCCCCCGGATTAGTCCGTTCGGGAGAATAGCCAACATACCAATCCCGGCCACATTTCAGTCCTGAATTTTTCTCAATAAGTGGGACACAGACTTCCTCGGTAACTCCCGGATACACTGTAGACTCATATACCACCACCGTACCGGCTTTGATATGCTTTCCGATTGTCTCCGAAGCTTCAATCACAGGAGTGAGATCGGGCGTCTTTGCATTTGTGATTGGAGTAGGTACGGTTACAATAATAAAATTAGCGCGCGAAAGTACGGAGGGGTCAAGAGTATATTCAACTTTAGCCGCGGCCAAATCCTCATCCGGGACATCTTTGTTCGGATCGTGTCCTGCTTTGAGCGAATCAATGCGTCCTTTGCTTTTATTCAATCCTATAATCGGCGCAAAATGTGATTTCCCAAATGCCACCGCCAGCGGCAATCCTACATAACCAAGCCCCACAATAGCAATTTTTACTTCTTCCAATTTCGGCACCATATGTTCATTAAAACATGAAAGCATTAAATCATTGTTTTCATGCTCTCGTGTTTTTATGTTTTCATGATTAGGTTCCTTCTTCCCATGAACTTAAATACTTTCTTTGTTCATCTGTAAGTTCATCCTTGCGTATTGCCATTGCATTGAGCTGAAGTTGCGCAATAGTATCGTCAATTTCAGGGGGAAGGGTATAGACTTTCCCCTCACCTGACCTTCGGTCTTCCTCTCCCCCAGGGAGAGGGCGGGGTGAGGGCGCAAAATTGCGTACTAACCATTCGCATGCCAAAGCTTGGCCGCAAAACGAAAGCGACATTACTTCCGACGGATGCCCCTCTGCCGCAGCAAGATTTACCAGTCGCCCTTCACCGGCAACAAAAATCACCTTCCCCTCACCTGACCTGCGGTCTCCCTCTCCCGTAGGGAGAGGGAGGGGTGAGGGAATTGTATACTCATCTAACATATCTCTCACCCTTCTGACATTGACCGCCATCTCACGCAAACCTTGCAAATCAATCTCCGCGTCAAAATGTCCGGAGTTCGCCAATATTGCTCCTGACTTCATTTTTGCAAAATGTTCCGGACGCAAAACATGTTTATCGCCGGTGACGGTGATAAAAATATCACCAAGTGCCGCGGCATCTAGAAGCGGCATCACCCTAAACCCATCCATCACGGCTTGCAGGGCGCGAAACGCATCCACTTCGCACACAACTACGTTTGATCCCATGCCTTTTGCACGAAGTGCTACACCCTTTCCGCATGAACCGTAACCGCAAACCACCACAGTTTTTCCTGCCCACAAAATATTGGTGGCGCGCGTAATACCGTCCAGCGTTGACTGCCCAGTGCCATAATAATTATCCATCAAATGTTTGGTTTTGTTGTCATTTACCGCCACCACCGGATATTTAAGCGCACCATCGCGCTCCATAGCGCGCAAGCGGATCAGTCCAGTCGTGGTTTCCTCCGTACCGCCAATAAGATGTGGGATCAAATCCGGATGCTTTTTGTGAATTTCCCCCACCAAATCGCCTCCGTCGTCAATGGTGATGAGACATTGTCGTAACCCCTCCTCGCCTCCCCGCGCCCTTTGGGGAGGAACCAAACCAACATCCCCCCTCTTAAGGTAAGAGGGGGTAGGGGGAGTTATGTCACTTGGCATTTGGTTATTGGAATTTGTTTGTAATTTGGAATTTGTGATTTGGAATTTCAAAACCTCAATCACCTGATTCAAGTTCTCATAGTACTCCTCATTCGTTTCGCCCTTATGTGCAAAAACTGCCACACCTTCTTGTGCAAGCGCGGCCGCCACATCATCTTGGGTTGAAAGCGGATTGCAACCGGTAATTGCAACCTGCGCGCCTCCGGCGCGCAAGGTACGCACCAGCATCGCAGTTTCTTTAGTTACATGAAGCGCCATGCCAATCGTAAGCCCGGCAAACGGCTTTTCACGCTCAAAACGCTTACGCACCTCTAAAAGCGCGCCCATGCGCCGCTCGGCCAATTCCATCTGCAATTGCCCCTGCGTCGCAAGTGCAATATCTTTTACTTTATATGCTTCCATATAGTTGGACGATTCTATCAAAATCACGCCTTATGGTCAAACTGCATCGCCTTTTTGCAAATATCGCATAATTTCTTTTGCATACGCCGGGGCGCCACTCGCTCCCGGAGAATTATAGTTTAGGATATGCAGTGAATGAGCAGTTTGCACTTCCACCACTTCTGGCACAAACTGTCCCTTCTGATCAACAAGCGAGGCGCGCACGCCAGCAGTTCCACGCGTCACACAATCCTCCACGCGCAGATCAGGAAGAAATTTCTGCACGCGTGAAACCATTGCACGTGGAGATAACACACTGCGCCACTCCTGTGCGCACAAACGCAAAAATTCCGGGTTCACACACAATCTCAATTTATTTATAACTGGCCGCTCGGCGATTTTGCTCCACACCTTGCCCAACCCGCGATAGGCATACGCCCCAAACACCGGCACCGCGGTCGGCCCAATCTCCGTTCGCCCATCGTGGCGCACCACAAAATGGGGGTCCAAAAAAGAAAATTCGCTGTGGCGCGGTACGCAGTAGATATTGCGGCTCGCCAACCGTGCGCTTGCGCCTCCCACAATTAAATATTCTCCGCGGAAATTAAGATCCGCATAATCACGCGCCACTCCCATCCAATGGGCAATCTTGAGCGCGGACCCGCCGGCACAATTTATAAGATAGCGCGTGCGGGTGATCTCTCCATCGCCGCACTCAATCTCAATGCCAGTGTGATTTTCGCGCACCCGATTGACCGCCTTCCCCATTATAAACTGCACACCCTGCTGTTTGGCATCATCCCGCAACGCGCGGGTGAATGCTCCAAAATCAACAGCTGTGTCTGTGCTACATAACAGCGCTCCGACACAACGCACTTTCGGCTCAATCGTGCGTACTTCCTCCGCACTTAAAAGCCGCGCCTCCTCGTCAGCCATGCCGTTTTGAAGCGACCAGTCCTTATATTTTTTTAATCGCGCATATTCTATATCATCAAGCGCCGCCTCCAGCGTACCTACCTCTTTCCACGGCAATCCTTTTGCGCGGGCGTATTCTTTCCAAAATCCATACGATTCTTGCGCGCAACGGGCAAATTTTCCTTTAGTTTCTGGATCAAGATAAAACGGGCGATGTAGAACGCCCGTATTTCTGCCGGAAGTATGTTGCGCCACCTCATTTTCTTTTTCAAGCACTGCAATTTTCGTTCCATCACTTTCTTTTGACAACTGATATGCCAATGCCGTCCCCAAAATCCCCCCGCCAATAATTGCAAAATCATACATACACGCCATTCCGCATTCTTCATTATGCATTTTTCATTCCCGCAAACCATTCCCTCGTCCGTTTCAACCCTTCTGCAAACGGCACCTGCGGTTCCCATTCTAAAAGCTCTTTGGCGCGCGAAATATCCGCCAGCGTATCGTGCGGCTCAATCCGCGGCGCAATATGCTTGGTTGGCCCGGAGATGAATTCGGCTACTTTATTGATGCTGTAATTTTTGCCTGTACCGATATTGATCACCTCCCCTTGGCCCACCCGCGGCGAGGCCATTGCAATTAAATTGGCGCGCACGACATCATCTATATAGGTAAAATCGCGCGTCTGGGTTCCATCCCCCGTAATGGTCAGCGGTTCTCCTTTGGCCTGCTGTTCTAAAAAAACCGGGATGACCAATTTATAGGCGCCTTCCAGCGGCATCCGCGGACCATAGATGTTAAAATAGCGCAGTGATACAGTTTGAACTTTCCAGATGCGGGCCGTAAGCTTCAAATATTCTTCACCGACATACTTTTGCAAGGCGTACGGACTTTTGGGATTGGGCAGCGTATTCTCCGGCGTTGGAAAAATTTCAGTATCACCATAGATTGACGAGGAGGAGGAAAACACCATCCGTCGCACGGACGCATCACGCGCCGCAATGCAAACGTTTAGGGTTCCGCCAATATTGATTTCATTGGATTCCAGCGGTTTTTCAATGGACTCTTGCACGCGGGGAAGCGCGGCCGCATGAAACACGCCATCAATGTCCTTAAAAGCCGACGCGATGGCGTTCGAATCAGTAATGCTGGCTTCCACCATCTCCGCGCCTGGCGGAACATTTCCCCGCTTGCTGGTTGCAAAATTATCCAGCACGCGGACTTTATCGCCACGGTTAAGCAAGGCCTCCACAATATGCGAACCGATAAACCCTGCTCCGCCGGTAACTAAATAGTGCATGTTGGTGAATTATGAATCAAGAATTATGAATCATGAAATTGAATTGTTTTTTTAACCAACCCAATTCATAATTCCTAATTCCTAATTCCTTATTCTCGCCAATGTGATTCCTAATTCATACTTCCTGATTCCGCGTGCTACACGAGACTCTCTCCATAATTGGTTTTATATCTTAGCAATACTTGTCTCCACGTAAATCCGTGCGTTTGCGTTCCATATTTCTCCACGGTGTATACCGCCACTGTTGACGCGAGTTTACCTACTTTATCATACGGCAATCCAAGTAGCAATCCTTTAATCAATCCTGCGCGATACGCGTCTCCTGCGCCGGTAGGATCGCTCGTATTCTTCGGTTTCGCCGGAGGAATAATGAATTTCATAATTCCACCATCACCCTGCCCTCTCCCTAAGGGAGAGGGAAGCCGCAGGCCGGGTGAGGGAAATCGGGAGGGGTTACTTGCTTTAATGATCGAACCTTTGTCGCCTAAGGTAGTGACGAGTATGCTCACCTTCTGTAATAATCCGCGTTCTGTCAAGCCAGTTTTTTTCAAAACCATCGCCAGTTCATAATCATTTGAAATAAATACCCGCGCGCCCGTAACTCCTTGTTGCAAATCTTTTCCGGAAAGCGCGGGGATTGCTTGTCCCGGATCATAAATATAAGGCACGCCATACTTTTTATACAACACCGGCAAAGTTTTCATATCCTCCAAATTCCCCGGGCTTACAATCGCCATCTTCGCCCCTTGCGCTACACGCTTCACGTTACACGTTACACGATTTGCCATCGCTCCCGGATAAAACGCGGTGATCTGATTATCGGATTTATCGGTCATAATATACGCCCCTGCCGTTGGCAAATCTTGCACTTGCCGCACGCATGAAAGATCAACCTCGTAGCGCGGCACTTTATGTGCCGCCAAGCGGGGCATAAAGCCCCGCGCTACGCGATGAAGTGATTGAAACCACTTCCTATAATCACCAAAATCCTTTCCTACACTTGCAAGAATTGTCGGCTTCTCCCCAAGCAAGGCCAAATTATACGCGATATTTCCTGCGGTGCCTCCAAAATTCCGCTCCATTTTATCAATCAAAAAAGAGACGGAGAGCACATGGAGTTTTTCCGGCAAAATATGATCCCGGAAATATCCGGGAAAATCCATAATGTAATCGTAGGCAAGTGATCCTGACACCAGTATCATAAAAACATAAAATCATTAAAACATTAAAACACAAAATCACTCGTCCATCTTTGCTCTAAATTGCTGTTTGTAATCCATATCATGTTCTTGTGCTCTAGTGTTTTAATGCTCTCGTGCTCAAGGTCTTCCAACAGAAATATAAGTAAAGCCAAGGTCGCGCATTGATTTTGGATCTAAAAGGTTGCGGCCGTCGAGTACGATCGGCTGGCGCATTTTTTCTTTCATGGTGCCCCAAGGCAAATCCCGAAACTCAGACCACTCCGTAAGAAGCAAGAGTGCATCCGCATCTTTGGCAACTTCTTGCGGAGCCGGACAAGTAATAAGTTCAGGCAGGGCGGCGCGTGCATTTCCTTCCGCGTGCGGATCATACGCGCGCACCTGCGCTCCTTCTTTAATAAGCCAGGCGGAAATATCCACCGCGGCAGATTCCCGCACATCATCAGTATTGTTTTTAAATGCAAGGCCAAGAATGCCGATTTTTTTGCCTTCAAGCGTGCCAAGCGTTTGCCGTATTTTTTGCAAAAAATGCCGGCGTTGCGTTTGATTGACTTCAATCACAGCTTTGAGCAATTTAAAATCATAATCATGCCAAAACGCGATAGAATGGAGCGCTTTGGTATCCTTGGGAAAGCAAGCTCCGCCATAGCCAATGCCGGCTTTTAAAAATGCCGGACCAATGCGCGGATCCATTCCCATGCCGCGTGCCACCTCATCAACATTTGCCCCGACTTCGTCGCAAAGATTGGCGATCTCATTGATAAAGGAAATTTTTGTTGCCAAGAAAGCATTACTGGCGTACTTAAGCATCTCCGCAGTGGCAATATCGGTAACCAGACGCTCACCCGGCAATCCTTCGTGCACTTTGAGGAGCATATCGCGCGCCCGATCCGAGTCAACGCCGATTACGACGCGATCGGGATTCATTGTGTCATGCACGGCCGAACCTTCGCGCAAAAATTCCGGACACGACGCCACATCAAAGTCACATTTTACATTTTGCATTTTTAATTTTACATTCTCCTCAATAACCTTCCGCACCTTCTCCGCTGTCCCCACCGGCACTGTGCTTTTATCTACGATGACTTTGTATGTCTCCTCACCCGATCTCGCCTTCGCTCGATCACCCTCTCCCTTAGGGAGAGGGGAGGGTGAGGGTCCCCAATTTTCCGCAACTTCCTTCGCGGCCGCAAATACTTGCGACAAATCCGCCTCGCCAGAAGGCAAGGGCGGAGTGCCTACGCACAAGAAAATCACCTCGGCCTTTGGCACAGCTTCGGCATAAGAAGTAGTGGGAATAAGCCGGCCACTGGCCACGCCCTCGGCCACGAGCTCAGGCAGTCCGGGTTCATAAAACGGCACTTGCCCGCGTTTGAGCATTGCCACTTTCTCCGCGTCTTTGCGCACAGCAAAAACCGTATGTCCAAGTTTGGCATACACCGCGGCTGAAGTGAGCCCGACATAACCGGCGCCGATAATTGCTATTTGCATAAAATGATACGAATCTACTAATTTTTGGCGAATCAACGAATATGCGAATTCGTATATTTGTAGATTCGTCACTCATTCGCTGATTCGTATCATCTACTGCGTTACGATGTTGATTAACTTCCCTTTCACAAATATCACATCCTTGACTTCTTGTCCATGAAACCACTTGGCAACTTTCTCATTTTGAAAAGCCAGCACCTTGGCTTCTTCCTCTGAAATATCTACCGACACGCGCACAAGATCGCGCACTTTCCCATTGACTTGAATCACGAGCTCAATTTCCTCATCCTTCACAAGCGCGGGGTCATATTTGGACCACGGTTGCTGACACAACATACCCTCACCCTCCCCTCTCCCTAAGGGAGAGGGTGGCCGTAGGCCCGGTGAGGGGCGATGTATTCTGTTCCACAACTCCTCCGTAATGTGCGGCGCAAAAGGATGCAACAAAGTCAATAATAACTCATAACTCGTAACACTTAACTTATCTTCTTTACTCATCTCATTCACCAGCGTCATCATTGCAGCAATCGCGGTATTAAACTTCATTGCCTCAATATCCCCAGTTACTTTCTTTATTGTCTTATGCAGAAGTCGCTCAACACTGGTCTCGCTTATCTTGCTGGTCTCGCTTATCTTGCTTCCCAATTGCCACACTTTCTCCAAAAACCTCTGCACCCCGGCAATAGATTTTGTACTCCACGGCACGGCTTGATCAAACGGCCCCATAAACATTTCGTAAAGCCGCAGGGTATCAGCCCCATATTGTTTTATGATATCATCGGGATTTACCACATTGCCCCGCGACTTGGACATTTTTTCGCCATCTTCACCAAGAATAATCCCGTGGCTGGTGCGCTTTTTGTACGGCTCGCGCGTCGGTACCACTCCAATATCATACAAAAACTGATTCCAGAAACGTGAATACAACAAATGCAGTACCGTATGCTCCATCCCGCCGTTATACCAGTCCACCCCTCCCCTAACCCCTCCCACAAGGGGAGGGGGATTTCCTATTGCTTCCTCTCCCTTGATGGGAGAGGATTGAGGTGAGGGTGATCCCATCCAATACTTCAATTTCTCCATGGACGCAAACTCTTTATTATTGTGCGGATCACAATATCTTAAAAAATACCACGAAGATCCAGCCCAATTCGGCATTGTATCGGTTTCCCGTCGTGCCGGTCCGCCGCAGCGCGGACACTTTGTCTTGACCCACTTTTCCATCGCCGCCAGCGGCGACTCACCCGTATCTGTGGGTTGATATTTTTCCACCTTCGGCAGTTTTAATGGTAATGCACTTTCTGGAATAGACACCCACTCCTTACATTTGTCACACCACACAAGTGGAATCGGTTCGCCCCAATACCGCTGGCGAGAAAACACCCAATCACGAAGTTTGTAGGTAACTTTTCGCGTTCCACCAACCGACTCCGTAATTTTCCATTTTGCAGTTTCATGGGCTAGCCCATTGAACCGCCCAGAGTTTATAAGAATGCCCGGGCCAGTGTAGGCACCACCATCACCCTCCCCTCTCCCTGAGGGAGAGGGAAAGTTTTTAGATCCGCCTCTACCCGCGGGAGAGGATGGCCGTAGGCCAGGTGAGGGGGAAACCACCTCGCGCACCTTTAATCCAAATTTCTTCGCGAACTCAAAATCGCGCCCGTCGTGCCCGGGCACGGCCATGATGGCGCCAGTGCCATAACCAGCCAAAACATAATCCGCCACCCAAATCGGGATTTCTTCTTTGGTGGCAGGATTAATTGCTTTGATTCCCTTTAATTCCACTCCTGTTTTTTCACGCTCCACATTCATCCGCTCTTGTTCTGTTTTCTTTTTCACCGTATCAATATACTTTTCCACCTCATCCCAATTTTTAATTTTTAATTTTACATTCTTAATTATCTTGTGCTCCGGCGCCAGCACCATATATGTTGCGCCAAACAAAGTATCCGGCCGCGTGGTAAAAACCTCAATCTTGTCTGTGAACTGTGAACTGACGACTGTGAACTGCAAAAGCGCACCAGTGCTTTTGCCTATCCAATTCTCCTGCTGAACTTTCGCACGCTCAATATAGTCAACGTCTTTCAGTCCTTCCAAAAGTTTGTCGGCATATTTAGTAATTGCCAGCATCCATTGTTCTTTTTCACGCTTCTCCACTGCCGTACCGCAACGCTCGCAACAGCCATCCACTACTTCTTCATTGGCCAATCCGATTTTATCTTTGGGACACCAATTAATAGTCATCTTTTTTTTGTATGCCAGACCGTGCTTAAAAAATTGCAAAAAAATCCACTGCGTCCATTTATAATAAGAAGGGTCGCTGGTCGTTACTGCTCTGTCCCAATCAAAACTAAACCCAAGCATTTTTAACTGCTTAGTAAAATTGGCAATATTTTCTTTAGTAATCTCGGAGGGCGGTCGCCCGGTTTTGATGGCGTAGTTTTCCGTTGGCAAGCCAAACGAATCAAACCCAATCGGAAAAAGCACGTTATATCCTTCCATTCTGCGTTTGCGCGCGATAATATCCATCGCGGTATAGGAACGCGGATGCCCCACATGCAAACCTTCGCCGGAAGGATAAGGAAATTCTATCAGCGCGTAAAACTTCGGCCGCGGATCATTGTCCCTCGCAACAAATACACCTTCCTTTTCCCACTTTTTTTGCCACTTTTTTTCTATTTTGAGATGATTATACTTTTTCATACATTTGTAAAATTGTATCACTAAATTGATAAAAAAGAAATGTCCGGCCCTATTATGGCATATTTTGCACTACTGTACTATGCAAAAAGTCCCGATTTTGCTTACTACAACATGCAAACTGGTCTAAAGACTGCATAGTAATCCACAATAAAGCCCTTGCATTTATTATGGCTATATACTAAAATAAGCTAAAGGACGGAATTATTACGACCTTTAGACTATGAAATACGAAAAAAAGTCTATTTCTGACATATTGCGATCTGCCAAGACGGTCTTTACCTTTAAAGACATTTCTTTGATTTGGGGAGACAGCGATAAAAAAGCCACGATTGACGGAGTTAATTACTATGTAAAAACCGGTGAGTTGTACCGTATCCGCCGGGGTATTTATGCCAAGGATAAGAACTACGACAAATTGGAATTGGCGACCAGAATATTTACGCCTTCCTATGTGAGCTTTGAGACGGTCTTAGCTCAAACCGGCATCAACTTTCAGTTTTATAAAAAGATTACGGTTGCGTCGTACCAAACGCGCGAGATTGAAGTTGACGGGCAGGTATACTCCTACAAAAAAATTAAGGATTTCGTTTTGACCAACCCTGCCGGTGTTGAGCATAAAGACGAAACTTCCTTTGCCGGTCCGGAGCGCGCATTTTTGGACACGATCTATATTCACAAGGATTATCATTTTGATAATTTGGGCTCTTTGAATTGGGATAAGATTTTTGAAATGTTACCTATCTATAAAAACAAGCGAATGGCGAAAAAGGTTAATGAGTTCTTCGATCACTATAAAGCCACGAAATAATTATGACTAATACTACTTTTGATATATCGGTTCACAAAAATATTCTCTTCCAGATTCTGAAAGATATTTATTCCGATACCACGATCGCGCCCTTGCTGGGCTTCAAGGGCGGTACGGCCGCTTTGATGTTTTTTGCGCTGAACAGGTTCTCTGTTGACTTGGATTTTGATTTGTTGGACAAAAGCAAAGAAGATTATGTTTTTGACCGAATTGAGCAAATCGCCAAAAAATACGGCTCGATCAAAGAAATGGGGCGAAAGCGTTTTAATTTATTGTTCGTGCTCTCGTACGAAGACAATGCCCGCAAGATAAAAATTGAGATCAATCGTCGGGCATTCGGGTCCCGCTATGAGTTAAAAACAAACTTGGGAGTCTCCATGCTGGTCATGGCGAGAGAAGATATGTTTGCTCACAAGTTGATGGCTATGCATGAACGGGTCGGCAAAACCAGCCGTGATATTTATGATGTCTGGTTTTTTCTGGAGCATCGATGGACTATAAATAAGGAGATCGTAGAGAAGCGGGCTGGTATGACATTTCCCGAATTGATGCAGAAATGTATTGGACAGTTAGAGAAAATGAATAACCGTAATATCTTAGACGGCTTAGGAGATTTACTGACCGAATCTCAAAAAGACTGGGTGCGGGCAAAATTGCGAACCGAGACAATCTTTTTATTAAAAGCTTGGTTAGAAAGCGAAAAATAAAATATGCCAAAGGAAATCGCCAACAAAACCAAAGGAGAGACCTACTACAAATGCACTCATTGCGGAGATGAGATTTACTGGAATACGCACAAGAAAATGATTATGTGCAAATGCGGGGCTCTCGGAGTGGATGGATGCGAATTTTATGTGCGGCTCATCGGCGATGAGGCCGATCGAGAAGAAATTAAAAAGGTAAGAAAATTATGAAAATAAAAGATCTGCCAAAAATTGTTCCCTGTTTGTCCAAGAGCAAAGCGATTGGCAACAAACAGCAATCCGCCTCTGGCGGAATAGGCCACGAGAGAAGCTTGTCGCAAAAGAAGATGACGGGCGTTGAGATTATGGATCATGTCATTGTTTCCAAAAACAGCCGCTTCAGCTTCAAAGAAAAAAAATTACTATGAACGTTTTGTTTATATCTACCCTGCTAATGTAAACAAAAGCGCTGAAAAAGTTTATATTACTCAAATAGAACAACTAATTGATAATATGCACATATGAACGAAGAAAATAATAGTATTGTAGAAAATACAAAAATCGCATTGTTTAAGGGCAAGAAAATCCGCAAAATACTTTTTCAAAATGAGTGGTGGTTTTCAGTTATTGATGTCATAGAAGCACTTACGGATAGTGATCGCCCCAGTGTTTATTGGACAGCAATGAAGGCGAGGGTTAAAGATGAGAGCGAATTTCAACTATCTACAATTTGTAGACAGTTGAAATTACTGGCAGAGGACGGCAAAATGCGCGAAACAGATTGTGCGGATACAGAAGGCATTTTCCGTATCATTCAGTCAATTCCATCGCCAAAAGCCGAGCCATTTAAATGTTGGCTGGCAAAAGTCGGCTATGAACGAGTGCAAGAAATAGAAAATCCGGAATTGGCAACGAAGCGGACAAAAACACTGTACAAACTCAAGGGGTATCCGGAAGATTGGATAGAAAAAAGGATGCGCGGTATTGCGATTCGTGAAGAACTGACTGATGAATGGCAAAAACGAGGAGCTAAGGAGCAGAAAGATTACGAGATTTTAACGGCGGAAATATCCAAAGCCACTTTTGGTATTACTCCAAGTGAATATAAAAAAGCCAAAGGATTAAAACGAGAAAATTTGCGCGACCATATGGATGATTTTGAGCTGATTTTTAATATGCTTGGTGAACGCGCCACAACCGAAATTCACCGCACGGAAGATTCAAAAGGCGTGCCAAAGTTAAAAGCAGATGCGAAAGCAGGAGGAGATATTGCCGGTGGAGCAAGAAAAAAGCTGGAAGAGCGGCTTGGCCGGTCTATCGTAACAAAGAAAAATTTTATGAAAAACCCCGAAGGTAAAAAGAAGTTGAAATAATGTTATGAATACTCAAATCAAAAACCTGGAGGACAGACTATGGGAGGCGGCGGATCATATGCGCGCCAATTCTCCCTTGCGCCTCAACGAATTTGCCGAGCCGGTTTTAGGTTTGATCTTCCTGAAGTTCGCTGGCGTGAAATTCAGCAAAACCCAGAAGGAAATCGCCAACAAAAATCAAAGAAGAAACTTACTACAAATGCACTCATTGCGGAGATGAGATTTTTGACCATGGCGAATTATTGAAATGACTATGGATTTATCACAATTACCATTTCAAGCAAAAACATTAAAGAGAGCCATAACTCCTGACAAATATAGTTTGTATCGGGCGGCTCTTGAGTGGGACCTGGTAGAACCCATTGTCATTGAAGATAGAGAAGATATGCGATCGGAAAGTAAATGGCGCGATCGTGTTGAACCATACCATCATCAAGTTACAAACCTTATTTCTTTTTGTCGTCGTCTTCCCGTTACTTTATTAGCAGATGATGTAGGGCTTGGAAAAACAATTAGCGCCGGACTGGTTGCTAGTGAACTTATTTCGCGGGGGAGAATTTCAAAAATATTAGTCGTTTGTCCTAAAATCCTTCGTGAGCAGTGGAAGGAGGAATTGGATATAAAATTTGACATCCCTTCAGTTATCGTGACTGGCAAAGAGCTTATTACAGCAGAACCTCCGGAAGAACCAGGAGCCGTAATAACAACTTATAACACTGCTCGATTATACCTCGATAGAATAAAGCAAGACGGCTTCGACATGTTGATACTCGACGAAGCACACAAATTACGCAACCTCTACGGTGTTGACCCAACACCCCAAGTTGCGCAAAGATTTCGGAAGGCGCTATCGGACAGATTATTTAAATACGTGTTGATGCTAACAGCTACCCCGATACAAAATCGGCTTTGGGATCTTTATTCTTTGGTAGATTTATTGACTATTGCACGAGGACATGAAAATCCCTTTGGTAATCAAGGCACATTTGCTCGAAAATTTATAGCTGATAGTCGGACTACGGCGCGTCAACTTAAACCCGAAATGCGTGATGAATTCCGGTCAATTGTATACGGGTATATGTCGCGTGTACGTCGGGGTGATGCAAAACTACACTTTCCAGAGCGAAAAGTGCAGCTCCATAAAGTTGACCCATCTGACAAAGAACTTGAGCTTTTCAAAGTAATTGCTAAGCCGATTCAACAACTCAACTATCTTTCACAAATAGTAATTCTGCAGGCGCTTATCAGTAGTCCTGAGGCTTTAGTTAAGTTACTTGCAGGGATGGCGGCGAAGGATACCGCACCAAAATCATTAGCAAAGGATGTGAAAGAGATCGCAAAAGATATTCACACCACGACGAAACTAAAAGGACTAGGTGCCTTAATTGAAAAATTAAAAGCAGAGCAACCAGACACATGGCGCGTGGTTGTATTTACTCGATGGAGAGAAACACAAACTGCGATTCAGAATTTTCTTGAAAAGCAGAAAATTTCATGCGGACTTATAAATGGCGATTCCAATACAAGAAACCAAGAAACTATTACAAGATTCAAAAAAGATTTGCCAGAAGTCCACGTTATTGTCTCAACTGAAGCTGGTTCTGAAGGAGTTAACTTACAAGCTGCAAATGTTCTGGTCAATTATGATTTACCCTGGAATCCGATGATAGTTGAACAGCGAATTGGTCGCATTCAACGTTTGTCCTCTAATTTTGCAAACGTATCTATTTTTAATATCGTATTGAAAAACACTTTTGAGGAATACATCGTTGGCCGACTAATGGAAAAATTGCAGTTGGCCTCGCATGCAATCGGAGACATCGAAGCGCTACTTGAGGCGTCAGGAATAGATGAGAGTGAGGAAAACGGTTCCAGTGGTTTTGAGGAGAAGATTCGACAGTTAGTTGTCGCTTCGTTGGCTGGTAAAGATGTTGAGCAAGCAACACGCAAAGCAGAAAAAAGTATTACGGATGCCAAAACAGAGCTAGAGCGAGAAGAGAAGAATATTAATTCACTGCTTGGGGGTATGGGCGATACATTAGATTCCAGTCCTCGTTGTCCGAAATTACCACAAGCAGAGCGGTCAATGGATGCTCGAGCTTTTGTGTTGACGGCATTAACCGAGTTGGGAGCAAAACTAAAGAAAGAACCAGAAGGCTTATATATCTCACAACTCGCTGGGAAAAGAGAACTGATCCGTTTTGATAACAACAACCTAAGTGAAAAAGGCGAAAGTGTTTTGTATGCCCCTGGCACTGCAACATTTGAGCGTCTTGTGAGTAAAATTACAAACACAGGTTTACACTTAGTTGACGACAATGATCAAAAACCACTTCTCCGCACCGAAGATATTGCAAAAAAATGGTCTGAAAGTTTTGGGGCTTCCTTCAAAATAATGGACGTTCAAGATGTATCAAGGTGTTTTACTGGTAAAGCTCTGTTACGAGTTCGCGCAACTGTGGCTCACGATAGTTACGAGCGACTGGTTGAAGTAGAATGTGCCCCAAATGAACATTTTAATTTCGTCACAAAGACTGGGCTTGAACCGATTGGAGACCAAATAGAAAATCCTACGTCTATTGGCGCGCTTTCCAAGAAACTAGCAGAAAAAGCGATGCAGGATCCAAATATTTTAGATTTTTGTCGTTTTTATACCGAAAGAAGAGAACAAGAAGTTGCTTCGGCTGGCAGTGACATACGCAAAAAGAAGAAGCTCGAAGATGAATTTACTCCGAGACTTGAGATTTCTTTAGTTGGTCTTGAGGGAACGGTTCATAGAGATTTAAAAACTCGGGTATTTTACAGATTTGATGCAGACGGTGAATATAATAGCTTGCTGACTATAACTCCTTCATTGGAAAAAGTGATTGCGCCAGAAATGGGTAAATGTATGAAAACAGGAAAGATAGTGCCGCGGGATTGCTTAAGCCAGTGTGCGATTACTAAACAAATAGCGTTACGACATCTACTTGCTCAATCAGAAATAAGCGAACGATTTGCTTATCCAGAGCATACTGTTTTATGTGCGTTTAGCCACAAGCGTGTTTTGATTGATGAGGCGGAAAAATCAGCTGTTACAGGAGAAATGGTTGCGAAAAAATTTCTAAAAACGTCTCTTTTGAGTGGTAAACACGCTGAGCCACAATACTTTGGAATATGTGAATTTACTAAATCAGAAGTTCTCGAAAGTGAATTGGCGGTGAGTCAAATTTCTGGAAAAAAGTACCGAATTGATGAGCAGTTAAAGTCAGTTGTTTCGGGAAAGACTGGTCATAAGCAAGAGTTTGTATCAAGCAATATATCTAGTGCTCATCTTCTTGAAGCGGAAGCTATACGCTCCATTATCGGCAACTTTTGTTCTCCGCCGGAAGCAAGACCCTGCTCATGGAGTGGTCGCAAATGTCATCCAGAAGATCTAAAGAACTGTGAATTAACAGGTGTATCGATATATTCTGAATATATATCTGCGCAACCCCCTTCTCGCTTAGAGTTATTATTTAATCTTTTGAATGGAACTAGGAAAAAATCGGATAAGCCCGAATTATGGCCAACGATAAGTAGTTATGTATCTTCTTCACTTAAGGGTGGTAAATGCAAAGTTGAAGCCGCGGAATTATCGCCTGGCGGCAAAAATTTAGCAGTTACGCTAGAAGTTAGAACATGGATTGGTCTAAAAATCCGTCATGCGGGCTTGATCTACTCTTTTCAAGATAATGCGACTATTGGGCGCATTGTAACCGGAAAACGAGGAGATAATGGGTGGGTTCAATCTTAAATACTATGCCTATTACACTTACAAAAACCGACTATATTCTTTATAGGGAATGCCCGAAGAATGTTTGGTATAAAATCCATAAGCCGGATGTATATTCTGAATCGGAATTGTCGGAGTTTGAGAAATCAATTATGGAAACCGGCAATGAAGTTGAGTTGGTAGCGAGAAAATTATTTCCAACCGGAATTTTGATTGAGCGCAGGGATGCAAAAGCACAAGAAACCACTCAAAATTACATCGCAAAAAAGCAAGAAGTATTATTTCAGCCAATCTTTGTTAAAGATGACTATTTGGCGGCTATTGATATATTAAAGTTTGAACCAGAGACAGATAGCTATTCAGTATATGAGGTTAAATCAACAAATGATGTTGACAATAAAACTCATTATCACGACCTATCTTTCCAAATAAATTTGCTTAAAAAACATGGTTTGAAAATAGATAAGGCATATATTATTCATCTAAATTCCGGATATGTTCGTTCTGGCGAGATTGATATTACAAAACTTTTCAAAATTGTCGATGTAAGTAGCGAAGTAGAAAGTATCGCTGAAAGTGTAGCCATTGAATCAGTAGAAGCACTCAAATATCTTTCGCAAGATAACGAACCGAATGGTTATTGCTGTTGTATATACAAAGGTAGATCAAAACACTGCTCGACATTTCAACATGCCAATCCAGATGTTCCAGAATATAGTGTTCACGACATAGCACGCATAGGAAACAGTAAGGCAAAGCTGAAGGAATTAATTGATAACAATATTTTTCATCTCAATACAATCCCGTCCCATATCAAGCTAACCGACATTCAGCAGGGCCAAGTTGACACATATATTTTGAATAAGGTTTTGGTTGAAAAAGATAAAATCAAAGCAGAGTTTGATACTTTAACATTCCCCCTATACTTTTTAGATTACGAAACTTTTCCGGCAGCAATTCCAAGATTTGACGGCTTTTCTCCTTACAATCAAATACCGTTCCAATATTCCGTTGATGTTTTGAAGTCGCCAGAGAGCAAACCGGAACATTACGAATTTTTACACGTTGCTTCCGATGATCCGAGTAAACTATTTGCTGAATCGTTGCAAAAACATTTGGGTACAACTGGGAGTATTATTGTTTGGCACAAAGGGTTTGAGTGCGGAAGAAACGACGAGATTGCAATTAGAATTCCTGAAATGAAATCGTTTATGGATTCCTTGAAGGGGCGCGTTTATGATTTGGAAGATATTTTTAGAAAACAATATCACATACACCGAGACTTCAGGGGTGGCACTTCCATAAAAAGAATTTTGCCCGTTCTTGTTTCCGAATTATCCTATAAAGAACTTGAAATACGAGATGGAGGAAGTGCCGCAGATACCTGGAATAAAATCGTAAGCGGTAATTTTAACGACACAGACAAAGAGAAAGCCGTAAATGATTTAACAATATATTGTGGGCTTGATACTTATGCAATGTATGCGATATGGCGAGCTCTTCATAAGCTTCTATAAAATATGGTCAAAGATTTTCAAAAAATAGTATGTCCGACTTGCAAAGCTGAAATCTCGCTTAATGAGGCTATTACTCATCAGTTACAGGAAACGATAAAAAAGGAGATGATGGAGGAACAGCAAGTTAAAAATGTTGAGTTTGCAAAAAGGGAAAAAGAGATTACTGAAAAAGAAAAAACGGTTACTGAATCAAGAAAATCAGTAGAAAAAGAAGTAGCCGAGCAAACAGAAAAAGCCAAGATTGAACTAGAAAAAGAAATCAGAAGCAAACTCTCAAAGGAAAAAGACGGCGAAATTAGTGCTTTATCTGAAGAGTTAAAAACAAAAGATAAAAGCCTTGCCGAAGCTCGACAATCCGAGCTTGAACTTCGGCGCGAAAAAACAAAGTTTGAGGATGAAAAGCAAGCTTTTAAACTTGAAAAACAGCGTCAACTTGACCAAGAAAGAGAGAAAATAAAAAAAGATGCTTTAAAGGTTTTT
>Ga0209541_10000507_pt1 | contig 76570 bp, 70 predicted proteins | sample RifCSPlowO2_01_FD_184027 | JGI IMG/M metagenome (GOLD analysis project Ga0209541, IMG submission 184027) | Groundwater microbial communities from Rifle, Colorado - Rifle CSP2_plank lowO2_0.1 (SPAdes) (version 2) | ecosystem: Environmental > Aquatic > Deep subsurface > Groundwater | place...
TCTAGCCTTTGTGCTTGGCTAGATTAATTGCTTAAAGAAAAAACTTGATTTTTGCAAAATCACAGAAATCTGTGAGTTTTTGCGGTGCGTTGAAAATTATCCACAGATGGAGTTTCGTAATTCAAAGTCACCTAATACCGTTTTAATTTTACCAAAGAAAAATCCCCGTGCCAAGTTTGCAATTTTACAAACTCGACACGGGGAAAATCGAAGGACTAAGTTCCAAGAATCTAAAAGACCAAAGATTCTAAGCGCTAAGCGCTAACTTGCGCGCAAAGCCGCGGGATAGTTGTCGTTCCAATCGTTGCCGAGCCAGTAGTAGTTCGAGCGCCACTTGCCACCGAGGAAGAACAGGTAACGAACGAAGAGAGGGCGGTCAGAGTTGCGATAGATAGTTCCCCAGAAGAAGATATAGCGGGTGTTGTCGTTTTCATCTTTCTTCCAATCCTCTGGTATAAGGTGAAGATTGGACAAAAGAGCGTCGAAAATGTTGGCATCAAGAACCGGTTTCCCAGTCAACTCTTCGCGAAGCTCGTGGCCTTTTAACAGCTTTCCGTTCTTTTGGCGCTTGGACAGATGTAGGATGACTTTGCGGCCATCCACATATAGTCCGTCCGTGCGCTTTTCAACGATACTCCAGCCTTTGCCGATGTGCTGCTCAACTTCCGTTCCATCGAATGGCGGTTTCGGCACAGCACCGAGATTCACCGCGATGGTGGTTTCGTTGATAGTAATCGTGCGAGCAACATCCTCGCCAACAGGCTGGATTTTGGCGGTGCCGTTAAGCACGGCTTTTATCCCAGCAAGATTGGAGTATTGCCTGAGTTTCGTAACGTCGTCGGCTGTAAATCCTTCTACTTCAAACGAATCGCCGAGTTGGTTCATTTGACCCACAGAGTAGAGATTGGACATCGTCCTTCTCCTTCTGGACACGTTCTGTCAGGAACTCGTCCGTTTGCTGTTTTAATTTGGTTTTTGCCACAGCCCCGACATGACTTTTCATAAGCCGGTTCGGGGCTATGGCAAAACGCAGGTTAGCATATTTAGTTAAACCTTCTGCCCACATAATACATCCATAAGATAGCTTTGTCAAGCACAAAAATTTTCTTATTCCACAGTTACCGATTTCGCCAAATTGCGGGGTTTGTCGACATCGAGCTCCAAAAGATCCGCAGTGTGGTATGCAAAAAGCTGGAGAGGGATTACCGAGAGAAAAGAACTCAATATTTCCATCGTATGAGGTATAAAAATCACATCATCCGCCAGACGGCTTATTTTTTCGTCACCTTCCGTTGCAATCGCAAGCACTTTGCCGTTCCGCGCCTTTAATTCTTCGATATTTGAAATAACCTTATCGTAAACAAGATCTTTTACGGCAAGAGCTACGATCGGAAATTTATCGTCTATTAACGCGATGGGGCCGTGTTTCATCTCTCCCGCCGCGTATCCTTCAGCATATCTGTAGGATATCTCTTTTAATTTCAAAGCGCCTTCCAACGCCACGGGAAAATTATATTTTCGTCCCAAATAAAGAAAATTTTTGTATTTGAGATATTTTTGGGCAACCAAGCGTATCTCTTCGTCTTTTTTTAAAATCTTAGAAATTTTTGACGGAAGCTGTTTTAATTCGCGGATTATCTTTTCAATATATGCGTCCGGCGCGGTTTGCCTTATTTTTGAAAAATGCATAGCAATCAGCAAAAGCGCGCCCAACTGGGAAATAAATGCCTTCGTTGAAGCAACGCATATTTCGGGGCCGGCATGGTTATAGACGCCCGCATCGGATTCGCGCGAAATCGTTGACCCAACCACGTTCACAACGCCGAGCGTCAAAGCGCCTTTCTTTTTGGCCTCCCGCAAAGCCTCCAGTGTGTCCGCCGTCTCCCCCGATTGGGATATTAATATTACAGCATCCTCCTCCCCGACCGCCGAATTCCCATATCTAAATTCCGAAGCGTATTCGACCGAAGTCGGGATTTTTACCAATTCTTCAAAATAATATTTGCCGACAAGGCCGGAATAATAAGACGTTCCGCAGGCGGAGATCACTATCCGTTTAATATTTTTTATTTTTTCATCCAGATTATTTAATCCGCCCAGTTTTACTCCGGCTTCGGAAATTCTCCCCCGAAGTACATTTTCCAAAGATACGGGTTCCTCAAATATTTCTTTTTTCATAAAATGCTTAAACCCGCCTTTTTGCGAAGCCGAGACGTCCCAATCTATCTTGTCAATACGCTTCTCAAGCGCTTTTTTTGCTAAGTTAAAAATCTGCAAATTATCCGGAGTAAGCACGGCGAGCTCGTTGTCGTGCAGATAAACGACATTTTTCGTATATTCCACTATCGCCGCGGCATCGGACGCCACCAAATATTCTCCTTCGCCCAAACCCAAAATTATCGGCGAGCCGCGCCTGGCAACCACTATTTTTGAAGGATCGCTTTTCGCGATTGCCGCAATTCCAAATGTCCCCGTCACATGCCTTAGCGCCTCAAACACCGCCTCTTCTAAAAGAATATTGTTTCCAGCCAAAAACGGCCTCTCCACAAGATGCGCCAGTACTTCGGTATCGGTTTCAGAGGCAAATATATGCCCCTCGCGAATGAGCGCCTCTTTTAATTCGGCATAGTTTTCGACGATGCCGTTATGCACCAAAAAAATATTTTCCGTGCAATCCGCATGCGGATGCGCGTTCCTGTCGGAGGGTTTTCCGTGCGTCGCCCAGCGTGTGTGAGCGATAGCTGAAAAACCCGTCCATGGTTTTCTCATTATCTTGGATTCCAGCGCCGATACCCGGCCGATGGTTTTTTCAAGACGGACCCTTTCTCCATCCCAAAGCGCGACTCCCGCCGAATCATAGCCGCGATATTCGAGCTTTTTTAAGCCGTCAACAACTATGGGAAGAGCGTTCTTTTTGCCGATATATCCTACTATTCCGCACATGCCAAATTTATATGAGCGTTAATAATTAATAAAACAAAAAAAACAGGTGATTGGTCACCTGCTTCTATGCTCCCTTATGCGTTATGATCTTTATTTTGGAGCCCAAACGCGATTACGGCGTAATATGCCAAAGATAAATAAGCCGATAACAATGCTGCGACAATAATTAAAAAACCGTAATAATATCCCTGAACACCAAAAATAAATAATGCTACGCCGGCATATTCGGCATTTATCTTGATCTTTCCGAGCCAATTAGAAGGCATCTCCGCGTAGGCCCTGATCAACAGCATTAATATTTCGCGCAATAAAAACATTGTCGGCATAATATATGACCAGACGCCTACGCAGGCTAAATACCACATTACCGGCAAAACCAAGAATTGATCCGCTAAAGGATCTAAACGCGCCCCTAAGCTCGTAGCCGTATTTGTCTTTCGCGCAATATAGCCGTCCAACAAATCTGTAACCGCAAAAAGCAAAAAAACAAGCCAAGCATATTCAAATCCGTTTTTGTAGAGAATAATAGTCACCGGCGCTCCGAAAATCATGCGAACTAATGTGATGATGTTCGGCAATTTTTGCGCATCTCTCCAAAAGTTTTCCATGATCATTCAAAGAAAATCTCACAAAAATGTAGCATATTCGAAACAAAAATTAAACCCCGACACAAAGTCGGGGCATTAAACTATATCTATATATTGTCTTAAAACTTCTTCGATTTCTTCCTTTAAGAACGGCTGGACGTGCTTAACTTCCGTGAAAACCAAACCTTTATACATCATCGGGCAACGCAATAATTTTTCGACTAATTCATCAAAATCTTTTTGCGTCATTCGGTTTCTTGTTTCTCCTGATACGTCAAAAGGGCGTGGCCAATACAATGCTACAGCAAGACCAATCAGTCCCGCAACTATAAAGACAAATCCCACAAAACCTCCTAAACCACGATATTGATGAGCCGTTTCGGCACAAAAATAATTTTTCGCAGTTGTTTATTGTCTAGCGCAAGTTTAACTTTTTCACGCGCTAAAGTCAAGTGCTCGGCTTCGCTTTGCGAAATATTTACCGACACGCTGAATTTGTCGCGCGTTTTGCCGTTTATCTGGACAACAAGATCATAATTTTCCTCTTCCAGCATCTTCGGATCATATTCCGGCCATTTTTCCAAATGGATTGATTTCCAGCCCTTGGCTGGTCCGCCTTTGGCGGACTTGTTCATTTTTTGCCAAATTTCTTCGGTTAAATGCGGTGCAAACGGAGCAAGGATTTTGAGAAACTCGACATATTGCTTATGGCTTATGGCATCAGACTGTTTCTCCACTTCATTCAATAAAATCATCATCGCCGATATCGCAGTATTAAATTTAAAATCCTCAATATTTTCCGAAACTTGTTTGATTGTTTTGTTTATGGTTCGTACAATACTTGCCTCAGCAGCAGATTTTTCAAGACCCGCATATTCGCCTGCTGGCGAATTGCTAAGTCTCGCGCCGTCACGCTGCGAAAAGTCTTGAAAAACCTCTGCCTTCAGCAAATTTTTTGTGCTCGCCATCGCCCACACCCTGTCCAAAAATCGGCGTATTCCCAAAATGCCGTGCGGGTCCCATGGGTATGAGCCAGCCTCGCTGTATGGGCCGATAAACGCTAAATACATACGTACGGTGTCGCTTCCGAACTTTGCAACATATTCATCCGGGTCTATGACATTACCCTTGGATTTGGACATTTTCTGCCCATCCGGCCCCAAAATTATCCCTCGATTTCTTCTCTCACTATACGGCTCATCCGCCTCGGCTTCGCCTAGGCGAGACGGGTCTCCCAACTTGGCGGCTTCGCCGCCAAGTAAGCCCAAATCATACATTGCTTTGTACCAAAAACGCGAATACAAAAGGTGTATGGTTGTGTGCTCCGCCCCCCCCGAATAAAGGTCAACCGGCATCCATGCCGACATTTTTTCTGCATCGGCAAAACTTTTTTTATTTTTCGGATCGCAATATCGGAGGAAATACCATGAAGAATCCACAAACGTGTCCAAAGTGTCTGTTTCTCTTTCAGCATTTCCTCCACATACCGGACACTTAACGCTTAGCCACTTAGTTGCCTTGGCCAATGGCGACTTGCCTTCTCCTGTCGGCAAATAATCTTTTATATCAGGTAATTTAACCGGCAGATCTTTTTCAGACACGGCAGATACTCCGCATTTTTCACAATAAATTATCGGTATCGGCACGCCCCAATAGCGCTGGCGCGAAACCACCCAGTCGCGAAGCTTATATTGAGTTTTAATTTCCCCTCCGACAAATTCTGTTATTTTTTTCTTAGCATCTTCGGAATCCATTCCTTCGAATTTTCCGGAATTAATTAACGCCCCATTACCCGCATACGCCATATTCGTCCCGGCCTTTAATCTTTCCAACCAATAAGGCAATTCGGAATTGACCATTTTTCCTGGGACAAAATCCTTGGCGTCTATCCACAATATTTCATTTCCTTCGTTCTCTCCATCTTCAGCTATTGCGACGCGCTTATCGCTTTTTAATTCAAAATATACCGCGGTTGTAATTGCTATCCTATTTTCATCTTTATGCTTCGCAAAATACACCGCTTTCGCCGGCCCTCCCAAAATCCGTTTAAATTCCAGGTCAACATAGCCGGTTTCTTCCATTAGCTCGCGGAGTGCCGCGCTGATCGCTTTTTCGCCTTCTTCCACCCCACCGATGACAACTGTGTCCCAGCCGAATTTTTTGTTTCTAATTATCAAATATTTTTTATTTACCGGATCATAGACCAATGCGTGCACATTAATTCTTGTCTTTGAGGATTTATCGGGCCGGGGAGGATTTACGTGATCAACCACCGAAGGAATAACCACATGTTTTATCGGCAGACCAAATTTCGAAGCAAATTCAAAATCGCGTTCGTCGTGCGCGGGAACTGCCATTATTGCGCCGGTCCCGTAGCCCGACAAAACATAATCCGCAATCCAGACCGGAATCTCTTCTTTGCTTGTGGGATTTATCGCCTTAACACCTTTTAACTCAACTCCCGTTTTTTCTTTGGTTTCTTGTTGTCGTTGTAACGGAGTTTTCCTTTTGGCTTCTCCGATATATTTTTTTACCTCTTCTAAATTCTCGATTCTAGAGTCTAGACTCTGTACAAGCTCATGCTCCGGAGCCAAAACCACATATGTTGCCCCGAATAGCGTATCGGGTCGCGTAGTGAAAACACGGACAGAATCAATACAGTGTCTTAAAATTTCTGGCTCTATTTTTCCGGAAGCATGCGGCTCTGAAGCGGTGAAATCAAATATTTTACCCCCAATTAATTTTTTTATGTTTTCAGCCTGAAATTGCGGCACCACATCATCAATTGTGTCTCTCAAAATACAGACTTTGCCGGCATTTTGTCTGATTTTTTTCACATTAAATTTCCAGTCAAATGTGTGCACTTCAAACGGCTCGTCTATAAATTTATTTTCAGTGAAACCGGCTACTATTATTGTTTTCCTAACAGGCACTTTTAGCTGTTCAATTATTTTTAACGCAACAACGCTCCCTAAACTATGGCCGACAATAACAGTATCTTTATTAAACGGCACAGATTTCAAAACTTCTGCCGCTTGATCATAGACGCGCGGGTCATCTGTATTCGGTAATTTTGGCGCATAAACTTTTGCGCCCCGATTTTCCAGTGTCTTTTTAAGCCACGGAAAAAAGTTATCATTTGGAGAACCGGTATATCCATGAAGCAACACGTAAGACGATGCTATGCCATTTTTAATTTCAAACTCAATCTCTGCGCCCTCGCTTTTTCCTATCCAATTCCTTTGCGCCTGCTTAATTTCGTCTTTCCAGTTCAGTTTATCCAAACCTGAAAGCAATCTCTCGGCGTAATCCGTGATTCGGAGCATCCACTGTCTCATTTGCCTCTGCTCAACCTCCGCTCCGCATCTTTCGCATTTACCTGCTGCAACCTGTTCATTCGCGAGCACGGTTTTGTCTTTCGGGCACCAGTTGACCGCGGTTTCCGCCCGGTACGCCAATCCTTTTTTAAAAAACTGCAAAAATATCCACTGCGTCCATTTATAATATTCCTGATCCGCGGTAATAACTTCACGGCTCCAGTCAAAAGACGCGCCCATGGACCGAAGTTGGCGTCGCATATAATCAATATTTTCATATGTCCATTTTTTCGGGTCGAACCCGCGTTTTATCGCGGCATTCTCCGCCGGCAATCCAAAAGCGTCAAACCCGATGGGAAATAAAATATTTTTTCCTTCCATTCTTTTTTTTCGCACAAAAATGTCCGGTACAGAAAAAGCATACCAATGCCCGGTATGCAAATTACCCGAAGGGTACGGGAACTCAACCAAAGCGTAAAAATTATCCTTTTCTTCCGCGCTGTCGGAAGTTTTGTAGAGTTTTTTTTGCTCCCAAAACCTCTGCCACTTCTTTTCTATCTTTTTATGATCATATGGAATCATATATTATTTAAAAATAGCAGTTTTCTGGCTCATTGACAACATATTTTGCGGAGCTATATTAAAGCCAGATAAGCCAAAAAGGAGGCTTTATGTGTAATGTTATGACTGAAAATATGCTTGAGGAATCCAGAAAGAACTTTGAAAATTGGCTGAAAATGCACTGCGATTTCCTGCACGAACCCACCAAAGCCGATCTTCTAAAAGGGCATGTAGAATCGATCCGCGACACTTTCATAGTACACGCCATCGCTCCGCACAGTTTTCCGGCCGGCCTTATTCACGAGGACGATTATTACGGTTCAGATGAGCAAGACAAAAAAGTGTCACCGAAAGGCTTTGATTTGTTTGACCTTAAAGGCCAGTCCGGAACGGACGGCAATTGTTAACAAGGAGGAAAAATGCAATTAAACGCGTTGCCACAAGTTAGAAAACCGGGAAACTCGCCTTATGTGGGTTTTGAAAAAGGTTCCCAAAAGAAAGAAGAGCTATTAGCAAAATTAGACGAAATACGCCGTAATAATAGCAATGTAAAAATTCTGCCGTTGTGGATTAACGGACCGGTTAGAACTAAAGAGTTAGGCAATTGCATACCTCCTCATGACATGAGTCGCCTCTTAGCTCGTTATTGTAAAGCAAGCCCCGAGCATGTTATGTGGGCGATTAAAACCGTTCTACGCGCGAGAAAAAAATGGCAATCGCTCCCATGGAGAAATAGGCTTTTAATTTTTGAAAATGCTGCGCGGCTTTTGGAAACAAAATATTTTGTTGAAATGACCGCAGCGGTAATGGAAGACCTTTCAAAAAACCCTCATGAAGCATCAATTGATGTGCAAGAAGCAATTGATTTTTTAAAGTTTAACTGCAAATGGGCTCATGAAATTTATGCGCAACAACCCGACAACTGTATTGATTCTGCAAACACCGTAAATTTTAGACCTCTCGAGGGTTTTGTATACGCAATTCCGCCGTTTAATTTCGCGGCAATCGCCTGTAATTTGCCTTGCGCGCCATTGATAATGGGAAACGTAGTCGTTATAAAGCCATGTTCCGACACAGTCTACTCATTTCATGTTTTGTTAAAAATTCTTCTTGAGGCGGGATTGCCGAAAGATGTTCTCTCTGTAGTCCAAGGAAATTCAGGAACGATTTCAGAGGTTGTGTTAGAACACAACGAATTATCGGGTGTACATTTTACCGGTAGCACCGGGGTGTTTGAAGATATCTGGAGTCATGTCGGACTAAATGTTGGCAAGCAAAAATATAAAGGATATCCTCGACTAGTTGGTGAAACTGGCGGAAAAAATCCTGTTATTGTTTTCCCTGATTACAACGCGCGCAAATCTGCCGAAATGATTTGGAGGGGAGCGTTGGGCTATCAGGGCCAGAAATGTTCAGCGACATCGCGCGTGTATGTTGACGAAAAAAAGTGGCTCGAGCTTCGCCATCATTTAATTAAATCAATGAGCGCCTTACGCACCGGTGACATTGCAGATTTCAGCAAATTTATGGGTGCTGTCATTAACGCGAAAGCACAAGACAATATTAATGCCTATATCGATCAGGCCTTGCTAGATGTTGAGCAAGATAAACTTGAAGAAGTACTTGTATTCCCGTCAGGATTCGCAAAAAATAGCGCTGTCGGTTATTTTGTTGACACGGCACTGATAGTTACTAAGGATCCATTTTATAGAACAATGGAAGAAGAAATCTTCGGACCGGTTCTGACCGTTTGCGTGCTACCAAAAAAAAATTATAAAAACAATGTCTTTGACATCTGCGATAAGACATCTAAGTACGCATTAACCGGTGCCGTGCATACAAACAACATGTATCTTTTTGAAGAGGCGTGTATGCGCGTAAGAGCTGGAAATTTCTATAACACCATGACTACCGGCGCGTATGTAGGTAAGCAGCCATTTTCAGGCGACAGAAAATCCGGCACAAATAGTAAGGTGGGCGGACCATGGAATCTGTTAAATTGGGTTTCAATACAGTCGCTGAGCTTTTCGTTCAAGCCACCACTTTTTCTGCCGATGTATCTTTCTTAGAATACGTTTAAATCCCCCTAGCCTCGCGGGGATTTTTTATTTTAAATTAAAAACCCTTATCGCGTTCTCCGTTGTTGTTTTTGCTATCTCTTCAAAATCTTTGTTTAAAATCCTCCCGATTTTTTTTGCTACTTCTTCGACATAAAGAGGCTCATTCCTTTTTCCGCGGTAAGCTTGCGGGGCGACATACGGCGCGTCGGTTTCCAAAAGTATCCGGTCGAGCGGAATAAATTTTATTAACTTTTCATATTCCCTCGCAAAAGTTATTGCTCCACCGAAAGAAAACGAAAATCCCAAATCCATCAATTGTTTTGCCTCTTCCTCAGAACCTGTAAAAAAATGGCAAACTCCCGGCTTATTGCTTAATAGTGAGCGGTGTTCCTGGAGAATTGCAATTAAATCGCCAAACGCGTTGCGGCAGTGAATCATCAACGGCTTATTGATCTCTATTGATAATTCGATGTGATTTTTGAATGCTTCCGCCTGTTTGGCTTTCGTTTCTTCGGTCAACCGATAATAATCCAGACCGCATTCGCCTATCGCCACAACCTTCGGGTCTTTCGCCAATTTTTTATAATACTTACGATCAAAATCCTCACCTCTAGACAAGAATCCTTTATCTTCTCCAGTGCCTTCAATACCCAGTTCTTGGGCATCGTGGAAAGATTTTTCGCTATGAATGGGGTGCAACCCCACGGTCGCAAAAACTCCCTCGTATTTATGCGCAGTATCAATTGCATCCTGCGAGGTGTCTTTTTGTGTCCCCACATTTATTATCCACATTCCGGCATCCAGCGCCCGCCTGATTACCGCATCGCGGTCTTCATTGTACGCCGCGAAATGGGTATGTGTGTGTACATCGATTAATTTTGGGCTCATTTTATTCTTGGGAATAAATGTATCGCCTCACCGGCGTTTCCGCCAAAGGCGGATCCGCTTTTAGCGGAAAATTCTCTCCATTCTTCTTTTGAATCAGGGTCAACCCCCAGCGCCTTCAGCGTTTTGTCAGAAGTTTCCGGTAAAAACGGTTTCAACATCCAAGCGGCCGAAGCTAAAGAATACGCAAGATGCCAAAGAATTATTTTCGCGCTTTCCGGATCCGTCTTTAGCATTTTGTATGGCTTATAATCTTCAATATATTCGTCGAGTCTGCGCAGAAAAGTAAATGTAATTTCTATTGCATTCGCTATCTGCATCTCCTCCATCGCCTTTTTATATTCCTGCCAGACGAACGAATCAACCAAAGACACCGGAGAAATTTCCTCAACAGAAATCTGCCCCTTTCCATTTTTTATAAAATCAAGATTTTTTCTGATAGGAAATCTGCCCAAGTCGTGTTCGTCAGGCTTGGGTATTGAAGGAAAAGAAGACATCATTTTCACGGTTCTGGACAAAATATTCCCGAGCCCGTTCACTAAAACTCCTTCATAAACTTCATCAAAGCGTTTCTCCGTAAAGTCCCCGTCGGCAAAAGTAGATACCTCGTGAGCTAAATAGAATCTTACCGCTTCTTTACCGTATTTTTCTATCAAGGGTTGCGGGTCTACCACATTGCCGGTAGATTTGGACATTTTTTCGCCCCTTACGTGAATAAATCCATGGATAAAGATTGTTTTGGGCAACGGCAATCCTGCCGAAATAAGCATTGCCGGCCAAAAAATAGCATGAAATTTGAATATATCTTTGCCGACGACATGGACACCAGCGGGCCACCACGTAGAAAAACGCTTCGCGTTTTCACGTGGTTCCTGACCATATCCCAGCGCGGTAATATAATTTGAAAGTGCATCGCACCAGACATACATTGTCTGAGTGGCATCATCCGGCACGGGTATCCCCCACGAAATATCTTTTGAAGGGCGTGAGAAACTCACGTCCCCTATTTCTTCCAGCATATTCAGCGTTTCGCGTTTTCTAAATTCAGGCAAGATCTCGATCTCGCCATTTTCTATTATTTTTTTCAATTTATCTTTATATCTTGAGAGCTTAAAAAAATAATTTTCTTCGTCCAACGCCTCCGGCGCTTTTTTGTGGTCTTCACATAATCCGTCCTTTAGGTCTTTTTCAGTAATGTAGGCCTCGTGGCCAACGCAATAAAGTCCCTTATAGCGTCCTTTATAAAGATCCCCGGCTGCTTTAAGTTTTTCCCATAATAATTGAGCTCCCGGCCAGTGGCGTTTTTGATCGGTAGTTCGTATAAAATCGTCGTTCGAAATATTCAGTTTTTTTAAGAGTTCCAAAAATAATCCGACTTTCCCGTCCGTGAATTCTTTCGGCGTTTTTTTTGCCGCCTCTGCCGCGCGTGCAATCTTCGCGCCGTGCTCATCAGCGCCAGTCAGAAAAAAAACGTCTTTTCCGCGGAGCCGCGCATGACGCGCCAAAATATCAGCCTGCACGAACTCAAGCGCATGCCCCAAATGCGGCGCGGCATTTAAATACGGTATTGAAGTCGTTATATAAAATTTTTCTTTTTTGGTTGACATAAGGATAGCTATATGATAGCCTAATTTCAGAATCTTTCAATGAAGGGGGGCTTCGATATGAAACTGGCGTTAGTTTTAATATTCGCATTGGTTATCGGTGGAGGGGTTGGAGTGGCTATCGAAGATTTTACACGCTTTAACCAAGTCGATAAATCATCGACTAATAAAATAGTTGGCGCCATTTTCGGTGTAGTAGCTGCAATAATCGTTGCGCTTATGGCCTATTTCGTTTTTTGAGCCGCACAAGCGGCTTTTTTGTTTTTGAAAGCAATTTGTTAACAAATAAAATATGTCACTTTTCGTGCGATAGTATTAAAAGTTGCATATTCAACACGACCTGCTACGATAAATTTAATGAAAAAATACAGCAAGCTAAAAATTGGGCCGGTATCTCAAAAAGTCCTTTTAATATTATTAGCCGGAGCCGCTTTAGGGCTTACACGTTCCCCTACCCAATATTTTCGAATAATTAAAAATACAGAAAAAGAATGGGGGCGCATAAATCGGCGCGCACTACACAATGCAATCCGCAAGCTTTATAAAGCCGGGCTGATTGATTCAAAAGACAATAAAGACGATTCAATAACGATATTTTTGACTCAAAACGGCAAGAAGAAAGCATTAACCTACAAATTAGACGAAATATCAATACCCGTTATGAAAAAATGGGATGGTAATTGGCACATCGTTCTTTTTGATATTCCGGAAAAACATAAAAAAGGCAGAAATGCTCTTAGCCAACTACTCAAACACATGGGATTTTACCGTTTTCAAAAAAGCGTTTTTATACACCCGTTTGAATGTCAAAATGAAGTCGATTTTGTAGTAGAATTTTTCTCTCTTAGGCCTTATGTTCGATTTATTTTAGCAAAACAGATAGATAACGAATTACACCTAAAACATCATTTCGGCCTGTAACCAGCCATGCGAATAATATGTTAGTTTATAAACTATCGCAACGAAACTAACACATTTTTAAATTATCAAAGTTGCCGAAAAATATCATTGTGCTTTCGGCTGTTTGTGTGCCGCAACATCATTCATATATTCCACAAGAACCGCGGAGATTGGAACGGCAAGAACAATCCCAAAAAAACCTCCGAGTTTGGCTCCAACGATCAAAGAAATAACCACCAAAAGTGGCGGGACTCCTACCGTTTTTCGGACAACCAGCGGATAGATCAAATGGTTTTCGAACTGCTGTACGAGCACGTACAAAAGAAGCACCATCAGCGCAACGAACGGTCCCTGAACAAAAGCCACGGCAATCGCGGGAATCGCCGCCATGATCGGACCGAACACGGGAATTATTTCAAAAACCGCGGTGAGAATCGCGAGCAAGATCGCGTATTTTACGTCCAAGATTGTGAGTCCCAGAAAAACAATGACTCCGACAAGCGCGCCCAATAGCAACTGGCCCTGTAGCCACCGCCCAATCTTTCTTTGAGACCTTTTCCAAAGATCCAATATGTATGCTTCGTGCTTCAAAGAAGTGATCATTCTTAAAAAATTCTCAACGCCGTGTTCCTGAACGGAAAGATAGAACGAAATAACGATCAGCATAATAAACGACAAGACGCCCCCAAAAATACTTGATCCTGCTGAAAACAACCCTTTGGAAAAAGTTGTCGCCGAGTTTTCAAGCGAAAACGCAAAGCTCTGGATAAAAGCACCCGGTGCGGAAGGTATATCCGGAAAAATATCATAAATAGCGCTTTTCCGTCCCAATATTGTCTCAATAAAAGCCGGCAGAGACGAAAAGAAAGCCGCGACATCGCCGAATAGCGGCGGAATCATAAGATAAATAATCGCCATAAAAAATAGAAATCCGCCAAGATAGATAACTATGACTCCCAAAACCCTCGGAACGCGGTACCTTTTAAACCAATGATTTAAAGGCTCGATAGCGGACGCAATAACTATCGAAAGCAATATTACGGCTACAACATCCCTCAACAGCCAAATTGCCCAAAGAAGGATTACTAAAAGAGCCGCTTTTAGCATCGTCCAAAATGATACCTCTATGTATTGATACTGCCTATCGGACATTACTCTTATCTTAAACCTTATTTAATAATTTTGTTAATCTATCCTTATCGTGATCCGCTCCCACCAAAGCCAAGTTAGCGCGTCCCGCCGTGAAAATTTCATTAGCTATTTTTTTAATTTCTCCGGCCGTTACTTTCTCAAGTTTTTTCAGATTCTCTTCAGGAGTTAAAATCGGCTTTTTAAAAATAATCTGCTCCGCGAAAAACGACGCGAGCGTGCTTGAATTTTCCAAAGAAATTTTCGCTGTACCGCGCAAAAAATCGCCGGCCTTTTTCAGTTCATCTTTCGTCACTCCGTCATCTTTTATTTTTTTTATTTCGGCAAGCACAACACCAAGCACGCTTTCAACTTTATCGTGCGGAACTCCCGCGCTTATATCAAAATATCCGCTGTCTGTATAAAGCATAGAGCCCGCGCCGATATAATACGCAAGACCCAATTTTTCGCGGACCTCGAAAAAAAGGCGGGACGAACTATTGCCTCCCAAAATGACGCCGAGCATATCAAGCGCGTAGCGCTTCGGACTATACATATCAAAGCCCTTAAAGCCTAATATCAGATTTGTCGCTTCGTTTTTTTTCTTTTCCGCCGCTATCCCGATCGACGACCGCGTCTCTTTGACATCCATCTTGCCTGCCGGACTGCCTTTTTTCAGCGACGCGAACGCGCGCTCGATCTTTTTTTCGGCGCCCGCGGGATAATTCCCCACAATGACCACAACTGAATTTTTAGCGACATATTGCGAAGAAAAATATTCCAAAAAATCTTTTCGTTTTAGGAACATTACCGTAGCTTCATCCCCCGCTATCTCCCATCCCGCCGGCTGGTCGCCCCATAACAGTTTTTCAAAAATATATCCGACCCGGCTCATCGGATCGTCGTTCCGCATTCTTATCTCCTGTATCACGACACCCTTTTCCCTTTCTATTTCTACTTCCGATAAAAGCGGTTTCGTCAAAATGTCTGAAACGATATCCAAGCCGACATCAAAATTTTCCTTCGCCGCTTTTATCCAATAGCCTGTAACTTCTTTTGAAGTAAAAGCATTGTGCTGTGCTCCGATGGAATCCAACTCGCGGTTCACCTGCCCTGGGTTTGGGCGGTCGGCCGTCCCCTTAAAAAACATGTGCTCTAAAAAATGCGAAATTCCGTTTATTTTTTTTGTTTCGTATTTTGAACCGGTACCGACCAAAACTAAGAGCGTAAATGCTCCTGTGTTTTTCATAGGCACCGAAAGGATTTTGAGCCCGCCCGAGAGTTTTTTCAACTTATACATTGAAATAATTCTAACATATTTTAAAAATAAAAAAAGGGTTAAACCAGCCCGACCTGCATTTCGTATAGCTTCCGGTAGATGCCGTCCGGTTTTTTCATTAGTTCGTCGTGGCTTCCGGTTTCGGCGATGATGCCTTTTTCCAAAACGATTATTTTATCGGCTTCGCGGACGGTGGAAAGGCGGTGTGCGATTATGAAAGTAGTTCGCCCGCGCATGAGCTCCAGCAAAGATTCCTGAATATATTTTTCCGACTTTGCGTCGAGGGCCGATGTCGGCTCATCCAAAATCAAAATCCGCGGATTTCTTAAAAAAGCACGCGCCAAAGCAACGCGCTGTTTTTGGCCCATTGAGAGCTTAATGCCGCGCTCACCGACCATCTGCTCATATTTTTTCGGGAACGCCTCGATAAATTCATCCGCATGGGCAAATTTTGCCGCCTCCAAAATCTTTGTATCTGAAGCACCGAAACTGCCATATTTTATATTATTTTTAATCGTATCATTAAATAAAATGATATCTTGCGGCACAACTGCTATATTGTAACGCAAGAATTTGAGGTCCAAATTTTTCAGATTATGCCCGTCAATAAAAATTTTTCCGCCCTGCGCCCAAAAATATCCCGACATAAGATCAATCAGCGTGCTTTTGCCGACGCCCGATTCGCCGACAAGCGCAATCTTTTGGCCAAGTTCCGCTTTAAAAGAAATATTATTTAAAATATTTCCCTGTTTTTTAGAATAATAAAAACTTACGTTTTTAAATTCAACCTCTCCTTTTATACTCCGGAGTACGACCGCGTTCTCAGGAAAATATTTTTCTTCAGGTAAAGATAAGATTTGCTCCGCTCTTTCCAGGGCCACGGCGCCGTTTTGGATTGTCCGCCAATTGTTTCCTAAAATCACAAACGGCCCAAAAAACATCGCTGCGTATCCGTTGAACATAACCAATTGCCCGATAGTCATCTCCCCTTTTTGAATAAATGTTACCGACAAAATAAAAACAACCAGCTGTACCAAAACTACGAGGGCTTTCTGCGAAAAATCCAGCTTGCCCCAGAGCTTCTCCATGCTAAACCAGACTTTATATGCTTTCGCGACAAAATTTTTGTATAATTTTTTTTGTTCGTATTTTTCAGCGGTGGCCTGCTTTACCGATTGCACATTGAGTACCGCGTCGTATGCGTCGCCGTAGGCAATATTGTAAGCTTTATGCATCGCAAGCGACATATCGGCGATTTTGGGCGCAGTACGCACCATCACAACGGAGTAAGCAGCAACACCGAATAAAAGAACAACAGCTAAAACCGGCTTAATATAAAAAGCAAAACAAAGCGCGAAAACAATGCTTAAAAATTGAGGAAGAAGATTTATGATAACATTGCCTACTATATTAGTAAGCCAATTTGATGCACGGGATATCCGGTTCGCAATCTCGCCCATTTTATGTGTTTTGTGAAAAGACATCGGAAGCACTAAAAGTTTTCCGTGCCCGTGAGTAAGATACTCGCTCTCCAAGAGCCCCTCAATTTCATTCCTCATCAAGACCGATCTCCAATCCATCGCGCTTCCTGCCGCGCGGATAATAAACCATGCGAGAATAAAATAATAAACGGAGGGAGTTTTTATTGTGTCCACGATTTTTCCCGCCAAATAAGGCACAGCGGCGTTTGAAAACGCAGAAACAACGCTAAGCGCGCTCAAGACAAAAACAGCCCTTCGGTGAGGCTGTAAGTATTTGAGGATTATCCGCCAACCCTCCGTTAAATTTTTCTTCTTTAACTTCGCCACGATTTATTTTAACACGATAATATAAAAAGAAAAAGGGCTTGACCCTTTTAATTTTGCTTTTGCAAACGCAAAAATATCACTGTAGCTCCTGCGCCTGTCGCCCCCAGAGCAATCGAGACTGTCGGGCTAAACCCCAGATAAAAATGTTCCGCAGTTATTAAAATTCCAACCGCCACAGACAATGAAATTCGCTTCCAACGAACCACAAATCACCATTTTTCTGACCTTAACCTAGCATCTCCGCAAAATATCCGTCAAGTTCGGAGATATTTTTCCTCTCCTGCTTGCCCGAATCGCTGTCACGGATGAAAATTAGCGTTTTTTTGAGCGTGGAGAATAAAACAGCACAATACCGAACATCACCAACAAAATTACTAACGCAAATATATCGAATGGTGAAAAATTTATCATATTAGTCTTTATTATTAATAACTACTACATAAATAATTGTAGCGACTACGCCAACAATAAGATAGAACAGTATCAAAGGGTTCGGATTCATTTCAGTAACTTTATACTGATAAAAAGACAAACAAAAGCCGACACCGCGCCAATTATAAAAGTTTGCGCGGTAACCAACGCCGCTCCTATTGGCAAAAAGAAACCGATAACCGTAGAAATAACGATAACTTTCGATAAATCTGCAAAGTATTTTGCTAAAATATCGATTTGGTTACTATTCCATTGCATAAGTTAAAACTAGCATACCTAACCAAAAAATCAAACGAACGGAAAAAAAGGGCTTCTGCCCTTTTAATTAATTAGTGAACACAAAAACTGACAAAAACAGTGTAACCAGCGTGGCCACGGCAACAAACATTACAATTCTTCCGACCATAAATTATCCTCCCTTCTGCCAACTACCGTAGCATCTCCTCAAAATACTTGTCAAGTCCGTCTATATTCTTCCTCTCCTGTTTTCCCGAATCGCGGTCTCTGACGGTAATGGTCGAGTCCTCCAGAGTTTGGAAATCAATTGTAACACACCACGGGGTGCCGATTTCGTCCTGCCGGCGATAACGCTTGCCGATGTTTCCGTTATCGTCAAACATCATTTGGGGAATTTTTTTCTTCAAAACACCGTAAACTTCTTTGGCTTTAAAAACTAGGTCCGGTTTATTTTTTAAAAGCGGAAAAACCGCGACTTTTACGGGAGCAATCTTTGGTAAAAGACGCAAATATATCCTTGCTTCACCGTTCATTTCATCTTCCGTAAACGCTTCCGAGAGCACAAAAAGAACCGCTCGGTCAACTCCTCCGGAACATTCTATGTCCCACGGAATAAATCTTTCTTTTGTCTCATCGTCATAATACGAAAGGTCCTCGCCGGAATATTCGCTGTGCCGTTTCAGGTCCCAATCTCCGCGGTGGTGTATTCCACACGCCTCTTTCCAGCCAGCAAACGGCGTATAGTATTCAATATCCCAGGCGTCTTTTGCGTAGTGTGCGCGCTCGTTCTCCGCGTGCTGGCGGAGGCGCAAATTTTCTTTTTTAAAACCCAAACCGTAATACCAATCTAACGCAAAATTTTTCCAATACTCAAATTGCTCTTTTCCTGTCTTCTCATCGGGCTTTATATAATATTGAAGCTCCATCTGCTCGAATTCGCGCTGACGGAAAAGAAAATCACGCGGGGTAATTTCATTCCTGAAAGCCTTTCCTATCTGCCCGATACCGAACGGTAATTTCGGATGCATCGAATCAAGAATATTTTTAAAATTCACATGCACGCCCTGGGTTATCTCCCCCCTCAAATACGCTTCTGTAGCACTCTTCTCCGACGCGCCGAGCTTTGTCTCAACAAGCAAATTAAACACTTTCGACTCTGACCACGCCATTTTTCCTTTTTCTTTTTTGTGGGTGTTCTCGTGGCCGGCTATGGCTTCAGGCTGGTCCGCGCGCACCCGCTCGTGGCAAATTTTGCATTCAACCAACGGATCGGTAAAAAGTTCGGTGTGCCCGGATGCTTCCCACACGCGCTTGGGCATCAAAATTGCGGCACTCATTCCGTAAACATCCTCGCGCTCCGCAATAAATTTATCCCAAAAATACTGCTTTATGTTGTGTCGGAGTTCAGTCCCCAGCGGGCCATAATCATAAATGCCGGCAAGCCCACCATAAATTTCCGAGCCCTGAAAAATAAACCCCCGCCTCTTCACAAGGCTCACAATTTTCTCAAGCTTATTTTCCTCTTTCGCCATAAAAATAATGTAGCACGCTACAACCTACGGCGCTACTTTTTTCTGGGAAAAGGTTATGCGCGGGTCATCGGGGAGATCGGTCGTGATGCGCGGAGCGGTGCCGGACAATTCAACGCCGGTAAAACCATCTTTGCCGGAAACTTTGGATTCTTCAATAAGTATAGGCGCCGAATCTATCTGATCCTCTGTTGCCACAAGACCTATTTGGAACGAAACCTGCATGGATGGGCGCAAAAAACCCGTGCCAGCTTGCACCCTCCCCGCCCTCCATTCAAGCTCTCCGGAATTTTCGTTGTAGGTCAGATTAGAATTCGCAGGAAGAATAATATTTTTAAAATTAATGTACGGAGGCAAAGAGGAAATTACAGTGACATTATCCACATCGTTCGACATATTTGCGAGCGACCAAGCAATATTATATGTGGTTTCTTTCCCGACATGCGGCGGAAGGGAGCCCAAATTTGATATCGGAGCATTATAAAACAATCCTTTTGAAGTAAATTGAACTTTGGACGAAACCTTAATGTCGTATGTTGTAGCACCGCCAATATCAACACCCTCGAAACCGGCAATGGAATCCACCGACCGTAGAGTGCCCGAAATTTTTACTTCAGGCCTTGGAGAAGTGGGCTCAAGCGGCAAACTGTTTTTTATCTTGAACATGAATTTCACTTTGCCGGATTGCCCCGGGGCAATGCTTTTAAATTCAGAGTAGCCTGAAGCATTCCAAACGACACTTTTTGTGCTTTCGCGGTATGAACCGTTGTCTATTCTCAAGCTTTTTAAGTCCACGGGCGGGCTGTCCAGTTTAACTTCAAGAATCGCGTTTTTGACCGATGTCGATAAATTATTTTTCCAGCCTATCTCAAACGAGATCGTATCCCCGGGGAATGAAATATAAGATGCCTTGCCGTTCGCGAGCATTGTTAATTCCAAAAACGGCGAATGTAAAACAGCGCTGACCAAAGCGGCGTCATATATCGAAAGTGTTGCGTTGTCATTCAAAAGAATTCCTAAAGAGGCCTGAAAATTTTTAGGCTCCAAATTGTTCCCGAACACTTTACCTTTTATCTTGATCACGCCGTCTTCGGATGGACCCAAGCTTCCTACATCCCAGGTCAAACTTTTTGCCGAGCCCTGTGCCTTGCTTTTATCAATCGTCGGAGCGGGCAGCGCCGAATCGAACACAAACCCATCCGGCAAAGACAATATCACGGATAAATTATCCAATTTTTTCTCGGATTGGGAATTATAACGGATCTCAAGATTTATTTCCTGCCCGATCCTCAGATCCTCCGGCAAAACAAGGGAGACGGTGACTGGCGCTCTGGCGATACTGAAAGCAAACGAGGATTGTTTGCCGAATGTTGCCGAGGAACTCTTCGGCCGGTATTCAAGCGTCGCCGAAACCTGTTTTTGGCTCGACCTTGCGCCGAACACATAAGCGTTGAAAGTAAAACTTGCCGACTCGCCCGGATTCAGCGTGTGCAGGTCTTTTTTTTCTCTGAATACTCCTTCCAATTTTTGGCCAATCACCGGTGTCGCCCCTTCCGGATAATTAAAGACCAAAACGGCGTCCTCGATCGCCGTTTTGTTGTTGTTTTGGACCTTAACCTGCCACGATACCCTGTCCCCGCTCGAAATATTTTTTTCACCAACAATATCCACGTTTATATCCTGAATATTCAAAAACGCGTTAAAACCGTAGAACTGGAAAAATAAAAAGGTGCCGATCGAAGCTATGACCACAAATATCCCCAGCCATAAAAATATCTTCCGCTTGCGCAAGTCTATCTTTGGTTTCGGATCCGGCACCCAGGCGGCCCTTAGCTCTTCCCTGGGACGCGAAAGCTCCGGCGGTATCTTCCTTTCGCCAAAATCCTCACCTTCGCGGTAAAGCCTTTTTCTTAAATCTTCAAGGTCTGCCATATTGAATATTGTAGCATAACTTTCTAAGCACCGGCCAAAGTTTGATAATATTTTGAAACTGTTCGGGGGGCAAGGTATCTCCGTGCCCCTCGTGGGCGAAAACCGAACGCAAAAATTTTATGGCGCTCTCTTCCAAAATATCCACCCGCGTCGACTCGCTAGGTGAGACCGGGGGGGTTGAAAAAAAATCAACAGTCAGTAAAAAAAGTTCTTCGTCTTTCGAGTGATGGAGAATTATCAGATCGAGAACCTGAAGCACTCTTCCCGCAACGGACAAAGATTGCGAATTCAGAAACCAATCGTCATACCGCGAAATTACCTCGGCGTCGGTTAAAGTTGGTATCCTATCCCTCGCTATGTCGCTATTCTTTACGAAAGAAATCCGAACATGATTTAAAATATCCAAATGCAAATTGAGCTTTGACGCGGATTTTCTCGCACCCTTCGCCAGGATATCGATCTTCCCGAAATCTTTTGTCAAAATCCTAACCAAAAAATCCGCCTCCGCAAACGGCATCTTTTTCATGATAAGTCCCTCGGTATTGTAGTAATTGCTCGGCATAAGACGCTATTAATGATACAAAAAAATAATGGATTTGACAAAATAATCTAATAGATGTATAACGGCAAACAGGAGAACCTAAAATAGGCTCAAAAACAACCCAAAAGGAGGGGATTTTATGGAAAGTGGCATTAACGGGGGTTATGGCAGAATTAACGGACAAAAAATGGCGGTGACGGTAAATTTCAAAAACCGCAAAACGAAGCTAATGGTAGGAATCTTGCTTCTGCTGTTTAGCGCGACGATCTATCTTAATACAGGATACTTGATCGCCGGCGACATCGATCGAGCCTGCCGAGGAATGGTCGGATCTGGACTGGCAGAAACAATAATGGGCGATAGCGTATATCTATTTTGCAGTGGCGGAGAAGAAGTAGAAATGGCAATGTGGCAATGGAGGCTGATACAGATTGCTTGGCCGTTAGTCATGGCAATATCAGTCGAACACTGGCTATTCCTGTTCATCTTTGATGGCGGGCTAATAAAATTGCTCGCCCTGTGGCCAAATTAATCTTTTGGAACCAATCGTGTTTCCTGGGGGAGCGTAAATGCTCCCCCTTTTTTTATTTTAGCGATATTTTTACGGCGCCAGCTTCCGAGATTTTGACGGACTCCAGATTCGTTTCCTTGGCCAGAACTTTTTCATATTTCTTGGCAGTTTCAAATATTTCTTTCGGCAATTCAAGCATTGCCGAAACTTTGTCTTTCGGTTTTAAGCCTGCGGTTTTCCTTGCCGCCTGAATTTCGCGGATAAGGTCACGGACGATTCCCTCTTCATGAAGCTCCGGAGTAATTACGGTATCCAACCGGACTTCGTCCTCAAGCTTCAGATCAAATTCTATGTTTTTGACGTTGATTTCTTCTTTAATTAAATTTATCAATTCCATATTATTTCGGATTCCTGCCCGTCCGGCAGGCGGGTTGGATTTCGGATTTCGGATTTTCAGCAAAGAGAGCGGCTGCCTTACTTTTACACCAGCTTTCTGTCTGGCTTCCAACGCCAAGCCGACAATGCGGCGAACTTCGGTCATATTTCCTAGCAAGCTTCGCCCCTCAACACTCGGTGTTTTTGGGGATTTAACACCGAGTGTTTTCCCACGAAGCTTGGGCCAATCCTCCAAATGAACACTTCCCTTATTCCAAAGCTCCAGCCAAATCTTCTCCGCCATGAATGGAGCAAATGGCGCCAAAAGTTTTGAAATTTCACCGAGCAAATATTCCAAAACGACGCTTGTCTCTTTCGTCTCCTTTGAGTCCTCTTTCATTACATCGCGGATTCTGCGCACATACCACCTTGAAACATCTTCAACAACGAAATTTTCGAGATCGCGGGCGGCGCCAATAATGTCATAGATATCAAGTTTGCGCGTAACTGCGCCAACCGCTTCGTTGAGCTGCAATAAAATCCAACGATTGATCAGAAGTTTCGCCTTAGGCTTTATGCCATACGGCTTACGGCTTACGGCATAAAGCTTGTGGAATTGTAAAATATTCCAAAGTATCACGAAAAATCTGCGCGAGGCATCTTTTACGTCGGCCTCATTGAACAATTTTGAATCCCATGGCTGGTTTACCGTAAAGAAATACCAGCGCACTGCGTCGGCGCCGTATTTTTCAATAAGTTTCATTGGGTCCACAACATTACCAAGTGACTTTGACATTTTTTTGCCTTTTGCGTCCAGCACGTGTCCAAGCGATATTACGTTTTTGTACGGCGCGCCTTTTCCAAGAAGAGTTGAAACCGCGAGAAGCGTGTAGAACCATCCTCTTGTCTGGTCGATTGCTTCAACAATATAGTCTGCCGGAAAACCGGGCGGATTGCTTGCAAACGGCATTGAACCGGAGTCGAACCAAACATCGCAAACCTCGGGAACTCTTTTCATTTCGCCTCCGCACGCGCATTTCAATTTAACGGCGTCAATGTAGGGCTTATGCATGTCCAAAACCAGGTCTTCGCCGCGCGGAATATTCAAACATTCCGCTTTTTCAAATTCCGCCGTTTTTAAAAACTCCCATTTTCTCTTCACGTGCTCCTCTGTCGATTCCACATTGGTCTTGCCTTCGAGCGCCGTCCAAAGCATCCATAAAGAATATTCATGGCTTACTATAAGTATAGTTTTATTTTGATAGCGCGATTCTATTTCGGAGATAGCGGAAAACACGCGCATCTTTAATTGAGTTAAGGTTTCTCCTTGCGGAGGCTGTTTCATAAATTTTTCAAGCTGATTCTTAAAATAAACATGATATTTATTGAGGTCTCCTTCCGCAAAAATCCCGGTATCTACTTCGCCGAGACGCGGATCAAATTTAAAATTTTCGGCTGAAACTCCTAGCTGCTCGGCCGCCATTTCAGCGGTTTCTTTTGTTCTTAAAAAGGGGGACGCAAAGATCAAGTCCGGCTTGATCTTTTTTTTCTGCATCATCTTTATAGTTTCCTCAACTTGTTTTCTACCTTTCTGGGTAAGATGATAAAGATTTTTTTCTAAAGAACAATTGGTAATATTTTTCACGTTGGTTTCCGCCTCTCCATGCCGCATGATAAAATATTTGTTTCCGCTTGTCATTCCTCTTTCTTGCAGCTCATTAAGCGAACCGATGACTTCCCATTTTGAACATTTACCGCATCTCCAAACAGGCAACGGCGTCCCCCAATAGCGTTCGCGGGAAAATGCCCAGTTCTTTTTTTCTTTCAGCCATTCGCCGAATCTGCCGTCTTTGATGTGTTCAGGATACCAATGGATAGTCTGATTATTTTTCAAAAGTTCTCCTCTTACTTTATTTACGTCCACCCACCAGGATTTTCTCGCCAGATACATAAGCGGATTTTTACACCGCCAGCAAAAAGGATAGTCGTGCTCGTATGGTTCTTCTTTAAAAAGCAAATGTCTTGATTTGAGGTCCTCTATTATAAGCCTGTCGGCTTTCTTGAACCATCCGCCGTTCCAATCATACCCCGGTGTTTTCATCAGGCCGTCCTGACCCGTCGTAGAAAGTACCGGCAGGTTAAATTTTTTAGAAAGCTGAAAGTCGTCGTCCCCGAATGCGGGCGCAATATGCACAATTCCCGAGCCGTCTTCGGTTGAAACAAAATCCCCCGCGAATACGCCATAAGCCGTACGCCATATGTCGGAGACAGGATAAAGTGTTTCATAATTTTTACCAACAAGTTCCGCTCCTTTTATTTTTTTAATAACTTCGTAGCCTTCGTCCAAAACCGAAATGCGGGACTCGGCCAATATTAAAATTTCGTTTTCATTTTTTGCAAAAACATAATCAATTTTCGGATTTACAGCCAAAGCGACGTTGCCGGGAAGCGTCCAAGGAGTTGTGGTCCATACAAGAAAATATGAATTTGGAAATTGAGAATTGGAAATTGGAAATTTGACGAAAACGGAGTTTTCGCGCACCTTCTCATATCCTTGCGCAAGTTCGTGCGAAGACAACGCCGTACCGCATCTCGCGCACCACGGCAAAACCTTGAAATCTTCATATAGCAATTCTTTTTTGGCAAATTCTTTGACAATACCCCAAAGCGCTTCGATATACGAATTTTCATAAGTAATATATGGATGCGCCATATCTATCCAAAAGCCCATCCTTTCAGTCATCTTCTCCCAAATACCCTTGTATTTCCAAACAGATTCGCGGCACATCCTATTGAACGCGGCAACGCCATAGGCCTCTATTTCTTTTTTATTCCGGAGACCCAGCGTTTTTTCCACTTCAACCTCAACCGGCAATCCGTGCGTATCCCATCCGGCGTTTCGGGGCGCGTAAAAACCAATCATTGTTTTAAAGCGCAAAACAATGTCTTTAAAAACGCGCGTTTCAAAATGTCCCATATGAGGAACATTGTTGGCGGTCGGAGGCCCCTCAAAAAAAATAAAACTTTTGGTTTTATCTCGGCCTCCGCGTCGGGACTTCCTTTGCTCCACGGATTTTTCAAAAACTTTATTTTTCTTCCAAAAACTGAGTATTTCTTCTTCGTTAAACATGATGAAAGTATAACAAAAAAACCTACCCGATGGTAGGCTTAAAATTTTCATTTCCAGCGCATCACAACTTGCGCCGCGGCCATGAGTAAAAATCCAATTACAACCCGTAGAGATAAATTCAACTGGCCGCGGTTGAAATATTCCGAAATAAAGAGAGCAACCGGATTAGCAAGCCATATCAACATCACAATTACTTTTACATCAATATTTACCAATGACTGCCGTACAATTGCCATATGGATCAAATAAACAGCCGGGTATGCGACAAACATGGAAATAAACGAAAAATAAGCAGTATAAAGCCACAATGAATCCGTCTGCAAGCCAAGAAGCTTCTTTGTGCCAGGAACATCGATCAGCCAAAAAAATATCTGGTACAGAAAAATGTTGCCTATGAGCAGCATCAAAAAATCCAAAGACAAACCTTTCATTCAGCCGGCGAATCTTACCAAAACCTAGCATTCCCGAACAAAAAAGCAACCTATTTAAAATATTTTGTCCAGAAATCTTTAGGCAGGGAAAATCTGAAATTAAAATCTTCTTTCATCCATAATTTATAAACAACGGCGGCCGGAAACGCATATACGCCCAAGACCGCCTTGGCAATAAGCGCCGAAGTCAGAAATGCTCTAAAAGCGCGCTTGGCGTTCTTAAAAGTAATCGGCCCGTTTGCGTTATAATATTTTTCAAATTCTTCCGAAATGTCTCCCAAAAAAAGACCGCAGGCCAAAACTCCGCATACCGGAAACATTAATAGTATCAAAATATCCTTTATCGGCATCGGGTCACTTTTTTTCGGGCTCTGCAAAGCCCGGCTCTGGCGGGCCACATATTAAAAATCTCACCTGCCTCAAAAGTATTACATCTCCATTGACGTGTCAATCGGGCGGGTTTCCGTCTGCCAGCCATCTCAAAAGGTCCATTACGGCGAGCATAAAAAATACAGCGCATAATATCAATGTTGCATTGGTCGCTACTCCGGCAAATCCGAATAATCCCAAAATTGCCAAAACCAGCACGACAAAAAATAATATCAAAATTCTTTTCACATTTGCCAGCTTCTTCTAAGAACAAATTATCACATTTCCTCCGGAGTATCAATTCAAATATCCAAAAATTCTTTCAATTTCAACGTGGCGATGCGGCGCATTTTGAGGGACATTCTTTCTTCATCATCCATTTCCGCGAAAGTTTTTGTATGCCCATCAGGCTGAAATATCGGGTCCCAGCCGAATTTATGCTCTCCTATCGGCGGAACGATTGTTCCGGAAACCGCTCCTTCAAAAAAATATATCTCTTCCGGATTTTTTGCGTATCCGATCACTGTTTTTGCCAGAGCTCCGTCATTGCCGAATTTTTCGGCCAAATCCGCGATTCCCTCTATTCCAATAGTTTTTTGAAACCACTTAACCAATGGCCCAGGCAGACCATTTAAGCAATCCAGATACAGGCTCGTATCTTCGACAATAAATTCTCCCTTTTTATGTTCAAACGCGGACAATAGCTTTGCTTTTACAACTTTATGCGCGTCGACATCCTGAATTTCCGGCAAATCCATATCCAAGTGCTCAATATCCGGTAAAACTGATTTTACCTCGTTAAATTTATTTTTATTTCCGGTTATAAAATAGAGCGGCATAAGTTTACATTTTTTCGGGAGCCGAAATTCCCATTAAACCGAGCGTTTGCTTTAAAGTTTTTTTTGTGGCAAACACCAAAGCAAGGCGGGCTTGCGTGAGCTCCCTGTTTTTTTTATCAATTACCAAATGCTTCTCATAAAAATTAGTGAAAGTCTGTGCAAACTCATAAGCATAGCGTGTCAGGCGATGTACTTGATAATCACTTGCAATATCCTCGATAATTTCCGGAAGCTGGAGAATTTTTTTGATAAGCGCAAGTTCTTCTGTCTCTTTTAATATTTGGACATCGGATGTCCTAAATTTGACCTGCTTACCATTCCTCAAAATACTACACGCCCTCGCGTGCGCGTATTGAACATAGTATACGGGATTTTTCTTTGACCGCTCCCTTGCAAAATCCATATCAAAATCCATATGTGTATTCGGGCTCCGTTCCAAAAAAAACCACCGCACCGCATCAACCCCGACATCTTTTAACAATTCATCAAGCGTAACAAATTCTCCTGTGCGCTTAGACATTTTAACTTCTTTTCCGCCGGAAACCAAACGTACAAGCTGCATTATTATTATTTTTAGCCGGTCAGGCGAAACTCCAATCGCCTCAACTCCATTTTTCATCCTTTCTATATAACCGTGGTGGTCCGCTCCCCAGACATCTACCGCGATATCAAATTTTCTTTTTATGAATTTATCATAATGGTACGCGAGGTCAGCCAAAAAATATGTCGGGTTTTTGTCAGATTTAATTACAACGGCATCTCCCAACCACAACGCGCCTTCTTTCTCTTTGATTGCGTGTTTTTTGTTCAAAAATTCAAGAACTTTTTTGAGTTCGCCTTTTTTGTGCAAATTTTTATCTTCCGAAAACCAAACATCAAATTTAACGCCTGCTTTTTTAAGAGATGATTTAATTTCTTTCAGTAAAATTGCGGTCGCTTGCTTTGCCGTTTTTCCTTTTAATTTTTTGATATATTCTCCTTTATAAAATTCTTCGCGCGGGGGAATCTTTCCGTCCGCCGCTAAAATGCTCTCGCCCAAAAGCTTTATCTGGTTCCCCGCATCATTAATATAGTATTCGCGCGTAACATTGTGGCCCAAGGCCTCAAAAATGTTCGCGAGCGCGTCCCCGTAAAAGCCCCCCCTGCCGTTGGCCATCGTCAAAGGCCCCGTTGGATTTGCCGAAACAAATTCGATATTAATTTTCTGCTTTTTTGTTAACTTGGAAACCGGGTTTCCAAGTGCCTGAATTAGAGCTTTTTTTGCAAGAAAAAAATTCAGAAATCCCGGTCCTGCAACCTCAACTTTCTCTAAAAATCCGAACTTGGAAGCCGAGCTTCCAAGTTGGTCTTTAATGCGCTCCGCGACTTCTTTTGGATTTTTACCTTCTTTCTTAGAGAGCACCAAGGCGACGTTGGACGAATAATCGCCATGCTCCGGATCTTCCGGCCGCTCGACCGAAAAGACAATCTCGTCGCCCACTATTTTCCCTATTTCTTCTTTGATCTGCGCCATGAACATTAGCTTTAATGTAGCTTAAAATTGCGATAAAAAAAAGCCCGCCAGAATGATTTCAGTCGGGCAAGCCATGCGATTATCGCAAGGCTTAATAAACTAAAACTTTTCCGTCCGCACCGTAAACCCGCGCGCGCGTCTCTTCAACCGAAAGAGCTCTTTTTTTAACAGTCTCCCAAAAAATAACGAGGGAAACGACTCCGTTATGCGTGATTTCCCAGACCGGTTTTGCGTCTTTGCGCAAAAATTCGCATTCTCCAAAAACTCCCACCCCCCATTTACCGTCCCTGAATGGAAGGAAAATTCCTCCGTCGCATTTTGGCAATACTTCCCGGAAATAGTAATCCATTCCACGCCCAGTATTCCGTTTCCACAACTGATAACCGTCCTTATGCTTTTGCTGATTCGGATTTTCTATCTCCCAGTCCCGGAATTCCCTTTCAATAATTCCGGTCAATTTCAAGTCGAGCTCCGAACCATAAATACTTATCGGACTGCCGAAATACAATCTCTTCACATTTTTCCTCCTTTTGGAATCAATTATATATAGCACAGCGCCAAAATACTGTCTAGTATGCTCTTAGCGGACGCTTTATCAACAGATTTGTCCCGAAAATTGAATACCAATTAGTCGCCGAGTCCGCCGAAATGGCGGATAAACTCCGCGAGGCGAACCAAAACTATTTGACTTTTCCTTTCTGGTGCCCCGCATCAGGACATACCTCGAACTTGGGACAGATTGCTTCGAAAGCTCGTAAAGTATTTCAAAACAAATCCGCCCGCAGAGACCACGGATGGGTTAGCTGCGTAAATTTCTTGTGTGGCAATCATAGCAAAGTAAGAACCCCTCACAAGAAAGGGTTACTTGCCGTTGGTAATAAGCTTAGGATAAAATTTGCGCAAAATGCGAAAAAGAATATGATTAAACCGATATGGATCCAGATTATTTCAATGAAAGAAAAGTTAAGGCTAGGGCGATATACGATGCTCAGCAAAAAATACATAATCCGTATTTGAAAAGCGAAGTCGTTTTCAATTCCGATGGTTTTCACCATCTGCAGTTTTCGGCAAGGCGGGAAAGAGATAAGCAGGAGCAACTTCTGAAATTTAGTCTCCTGCCTTTGGCAATCACGGTTATCAAGAACTCCGGAACTTTGCAGGAGCATAGAAAAGAGTTCGTAGCTGTAGGCAAGAAAGGAAAAGATGGTTTATCACGAACCAAAGAAGCTGAATACTGGGGGTTTGTTGCTATTGTCGGTGAAAACAAAATAAAGATCCGGACGATCTTGAGACGAGTTGGCGACGGCAACGTTACTTTTTGGAGCGTGATGCCGGATTCCAAACTAAGGGGAGGGCAGACACTCTACGACAGCGGAATAGAAGACGGATAAACAAAAACACCGCATATAAATGCAGTATCTTTGTCGTGCTTGCCTTCAGCTTAGGAAATCCTTAGCTGAACGGGGCTTGCGCCCACAAGCACCTTTTTACATTAGCACTAGTCGGATAAGAAATCAATGCATTGTGAATATCCCGCGGCTCCGCCACGCTGATAACAACCTGCCCGCAATGCTTTCAGCATAGCTGATGCAGGCGGGTTTCAAGTTTTTCTTTGGCGGCAAATTCATTATGAAATTTTCTTTAAAAGCAAAGGAGATAAAAGCGGTTTCAATTTTAGCTTCTCTGCGCGAGATAAATATTTAAAACCATTAATATGACCAAAACAATTTTTCGAACCGCAAATACATTTAAAATCAGTACCCCATTTTTTCATATCCCACTCTGTGGTAAGATAGTTGAAAGTTATTTCTTCGTTTTTGGAAATATTTTTAATGGCGATAACCTGCCGTTTAACCAGATCAAATTTGGCATTGGGCACACAGCTATGACTGATAAAATCTTCTGGAACATAATCTCTGCTATCAAGAAACTTGTTGTCACTTATCTGTATGGTTTCGGGCGAAGGATTTACTTTGTTTATGTCTATCAGCTTTCCCTTCAAGTAAATTATTTTGTCGCCTTCCTTGAATCTTTTATTCGCAAAGAGCGAAAGGCCTTTACCACAAACATAAACAAATTTTATAGTTTTTGGAACTTTGAGGTCAAAGATGCGACCATGGTCTTTAATGAGCATAATTTTAGAAAATCCATCAGGGAAAGGATTAAAAAAATTTCTTCCCCCAAAATTAAAATATGGTTCCATCCAGACCTGCCTGCCGGTAGGCGGGGGCTGGTAGGCGAGTAACACTTAGCGTTATTATGTCCACGCTCAGCGTGGAGCCGATACTTTAATTATATCTGTATTTTATCACTCTGAAACTATCTTGCAACTGCACCTTAAGCTGTTCATGTCCTTTGCCGCCTTTCAGAAATACCTCGCGACGCTTAGCGTCGCGAGGATGCAAATATGACTCGTAATATATAAGTTTAACTGGTCGGCGATGCTTTGTGGCCAAAACATAGCCACGATTATGTTTTTCAAGACGTTTCTTTAAATCTGGAGTTGAGCCAATATATAACTTGCCGTCCATCGAACTTAACAAGATATAAACGTAATACGTATTCATTTATTTAAACGTTTTCTGTGGGACGCTTAGCGTCCCGTGAACAACGCTAAGCGTTGTGCGCTATTTTAAAGATAGTTCGAACGCATTTTGCGGCTTCGCCGCGAAATGATGGGGCAAAAAATTCGGCGGCTACGGATTGATTTTTGACAATTTCAAGTTTTTCTTTGGCGGCAAGTCTTATTCGATAAGATCTGAGGATGAGGAGAAAAAGAAAACGCAATAAAATTTGCTTTCATCAATTCGGTGAACAATCTGTTGATCCAAAGCCACTTTCCTTCTCACTGGCAAAGAAAACATCTTTCCTGGTTTCAAGGTTGGAATATAAACAATAATGATTGTTGTCAATTCTTTTATACCTATAATAGATTTCTCCAAAATATGTCGGTAAGTAGCGATCTGGGAAAAATTTTTGCAGTTCTGATAAATCGGCTGGGTACATTCCGTTGTGTTTATTGGCATAATCCTGTAGAGCCGAACTGATATTTTTAACGGCCTCTTCTCTGCGGATGTCATGATTTTTTGACCTTTCATTATCTAGTGATTTCAGAAAAACTGTTCCTATCACAAAAACCACAAGAAGAATTCCAAATAAAATCAAAATTTTATACACCTTTTTCATTTAAATGAAAATGAACGTACTATAGTAAAGCACAACCAATAACAAAATTGTAATGGCTAAAAATTTCGATTCTTTTGCCCGAAACCCAAAATATGCAGTAGCAAGAGAAAAAAGAGGCAAGATAAGCACAGTACTTCCAAAATGATTCAAGTTTGCCTTTTGTTGCACAATTCGAGCAGTTTTGGATGGAAGATCAGTCATATAACTCAGAAGCCAAAATGCCACAAAGAAACTTATTATAATAAAAATAATTGCAAAAATATAAAATTTATTTCTAATAAAAAATTGATTCATAAAATTTTTCTTTTCCCCAAAATATGGTTCGAGCCGATGTTTTTCTCCAGGTTCTTTGGCAGTTTTAAAAATCAATCTGTCGCCGCCGAATTTTTTGCCCCATCATTTCGCGGCGAAGCCGCAAAATGCGTTCGAACTATCTTTAAAATAGCGCACCAGTTGGGAAAAGACAAGTCAGGGGAAGTCGCCTCCCCTCGCTCGGCGACCAAATCATACGGCGTTTTGGCCGAAAATTTGAACTGGCGGTTTTCAGGGGAAAAGAAAATTTTTTCATTATTAATTAACTAATTTAGACCATGAGATATGTGATATACGCTCGAAAGAGCACCGAGGACGAAGATAGGCAGGTTTTGAGCATTGAAGCCCAAATTTTTGAGTTAAGGGAATTTGCCGCCAAAGAAAAACTTGAAATTGTCGGTCCGACTTTTGTCGAGACCAAAACTGCCAAAGAACCTGGGCGAATTAAATTCGCAGAAATGTTGTCATTTTTAGAGAAAGGGAAAGCAGATGGAATTATCTCATGGCATCCGGATCGTCTCGCGCGTAATTCGGTAGACGGAGGAAAAATAATTTACTTTGTAGATCGCGGCTTGATTAAATCATTAAAATTTCCTACGTTCTGGTTTGAACCAACACCGCAAGGCTTGTTTATGTTGAATATCGCGTTCGGCCAATCGAAATATTTTGTAGATAATTTGCGAGAGAATGTGAAAAGAGGATTGCGTCAAAAGATACGGAATGGCGTATGGCCCGGCTGGGCTCCGGTTGGCTACACGAATAATCTGAAAACTCGTGGAATAGATATTGATCACGATAAAGCCCTAAAGGTTCGGGGAATGTTCGAAATGTACGCCACCGGAGCATATACGCTTCATTCTCTCGCAAATTGGTGCAAGGAAAATAATCTAAGAGGAAATCTTGATAAAGAGATGTCCATTAACACGGTCTACAAAATTTTACAAAATATTTTCTACACTGGCCTCATGAAATATCGCGGGGAAATTTTTGAGGGAGCTCACGAGCCGTTAACTTCAAAGAAACTTTTTGATACATGCCAAGAAGTGATGAGTAAGCGAGGCAAGCAAAAAGAGATCAGAAAACATAATTTTTCTTTTCTTGGTTTAATGAAGTGCAAGTGTGGTGCTTCGATTACCGCAGAAACACAAAAAGGATTTATTTACTATCGTTGCACGAAAAAGAAAGGGCTATGCAAAGAAAAACATTTTTTAAGAGAAGAGATGCTAACCGATCAAATCAAGAGTTTTCTTCAAAAAGTTTCTTTGTCGAGCCAAGATACAGAGAAAGTTTTGGCGGTATTGGATAGCGAACAGGACAAGGCGCGACAAGATTCACAAGCCGAGATCGGCACGTTAAAAAGGCAGTTAGAAACAATTGAGGCTAAACTGCAAAAGCTTTTAGATGTCTACCTTGCTGATGCCTTATCCACAGAAGAATATGCCGCCAAAAAGCAAAGTCTGCTTTTCCAAAAGGGCGCGCTTTCTGAAAAAATTGCTGACATTGAGCAAAGGGGTTTGTCTTGGCTCGAACCGGCTCGTGAGTTCATTTTATCCTTACATCAAGCCGCAAAATTGATCGAAACGGAAAACAAAGCGGAAATGACAACATTTCTGAAAAACATCGGCTCGAACCATATTTTAGAAAACCGCCAGTTCAAATTTTCGCCCAAAACGCCGTATGATTTGGTCGCCGAGCGAGGGGAGGCGACTTCCCCTGACTTGTCTTTTCCCAACTGGTGCCGCGGGGGTGAATCGAACACCCGACACGACGCTCTTCAGGCGTCTGCTCTACCACTGAGCTACCACGGCGGATAGAAGAAGTATATATTACTCTTTATTTTTTTTCAAATTCTGTTAGAATATTTTTAGCGCGCGCTTAGCTCAGTTGGTTAGAGCGACCCGTTTACACCGGGTAGGTCGGGAGTTCGAATCTCTCAGCGCGCAAAAATTTAAGATCAATATCTGATCAAAGATTCAATACTATAATTTTTCAACTTCTCCCTTCCTCCCAACGGGAGCTCGAGTAAAAATCCGGCGCCGATAATGTTTCCGCCAAGTTCTTCCGCAAGCTTTATTGCGGCCTCCGCCGTTCCGCCTGTTGCCAGAACATCGTCGATGACAAGCACGCGCTCCCCTTTTTTTATCGAATCAACATGCATCTCAAGCGATCCTTTTCCATATTCAAGGTCATGCTCGCGCAAAATTTTCTCCCACGGGAGCTTCCCATTTTTCCGCACGATGACAATACCCGCCTTTAAAATATATGCTACCGCGGAAGCAAGCAGGAAACCGCGCGCGTCAATGCCGACAACTTTGTCAATCTTTTTGTCCTTATAAAAACCGGCAAGGCCGTCTATCGCTTCAGCAAAAGCGATTTTGTCTTCAAGAAGCGGCGTAATGTCCTTGAAATGAATACCGGGCGTGGGAAAATTTTGCACTTCTCTGATCTTTATTTTGAGGTTTGGAAAGTCTTTCATATCAGTATAACGCGCGGCGCATGCGTAATGTCGCTTACCATTTTACCAAAAATGACCACCAGGCAAAGCGCGTTTCTTTGGCTTTGCCGTTTAGCGCGTCGACCTTGAGGGTTACTTTTATTTTTACAGGTATGACATAGAATAATTTCACGTTGCGAAGCCCCCGTATTTCGTAAATATTCTCCGCCGAATTCAATGTGGCGCTCTTTATCTCATCAACCTGCCCTTTTCCGATAAGATAATCTGATATTTCCTGTGTATTTTTTAACTTGGGACTTGCGACAACTTCCAGAATATCCGTCTCCTCGGGCGTAGGTTGTGGCGATGCTGTCGGCGCGATTTTTACGGTTGTTGCCGCGGGCTTAGGTGTCGCTTTTGCGGTCGGGGTTGGCGTTGCTTTCACTGTCGGCGTTGGAGTCGGCGTTGTTTTTGCGGCTGATGGAGTTGGTGTTGGTGTTTTGGTCGGCGCCGGTGTCGGCGAAGGTTTAATTGTAGTTGTGGAAATCGGCAAAGGCGTTGGTGAAGGGACAAGAGGCGCGGCGACAAAACCAGCAGGCTTTATTTCAAAAGCAAGGCTTTTGCTTTTCGTCGCGTCATAACCTTCTTTATTTTTGAAAGCGGGGTAAAGGGTTGCCGTTACATTTTTTGAAATAGCGCTTTTATTTTGAAACGCGAGCGAAATATTTCCATCGGATCCCAAAAGAGTCGTTAGCGCGTATTTGTCGCAAAGCAAATTAACATTAGGCTCAACGGATGAAGTGGCTGTGGTTGAATCCGCGCAGGATATTTTAAAATTAACGCCTTTTGTGTTTTCCGTATCCCATGATAATTTTATATTTTCCCCGGAAAAAACCGTGAGAGGCGAGGAGGTTTTAAAATAATTTACCGTAGGATCGGGTACATAGTCCGAAGCAACATCTACCGTAATGGATTCTGTGTTTATACCGTTATAGATATTCGTTCCTATCGCCGGGTAAAGCGTAAAGGAAACAGGAATGGCGTCTATGGATGAATTGGTAAAATTTATCGCGAGCGAAGCTGTTTTTCCCAAAGCCGTGCTGAAAATTTGCCTGCCGCAAGAAAGATTTCCCGATGAATAATTCGGGGAAGTGGCGCGGACGCCGTCTTTGCATTCCATTGAAATATTCGCGCCCCAGGCATCGGGAATGTTCCAGGAAAGAGTTACCGCTTTGCCGGTTTCCGTTGTTGTCGTTGATGATTTAAAAAATTCAACTACCTGCGCGGATGGAGAAACAGACACGGACACGGTTTTGACCAATGCGTCCTGCAAAACCCCGGAAGTATCTTTTGGTATCAATTTTACCGAAATCGTTTTAGAGACACCCGAAATATTTATAAGTTTCAGCAAAAGTCCGCCTGATGACGCGGCTGGTAAAGAAAACTTCGTATCACAAACAATTTCGGCTCCCGTATTGGCGTTCTTGGCTCTTATCCCGTCCGCGCAGGGAATTACGAGCGACGAGCCTCCGGCGTCATTTAGAGTCCAGGTAAAAGAATATGGGTATCCCGAAGAGCCAAGCGCGGGCGAAACATCAAAAGACGCGATGCTCGGCGCGGCTGAAACGATTAGCGGAGAATAAAAATATAATACCGCCAAAACAGATGCCCAAAAAATCGGCACTTTTTTCATATTCCAATTTTAGCACATTTGCGCGGGAGAGGATTTGAACCTCCATGGGGTTGCCCCCGCTACCACCTCAAGGTAGTGCGTCTGCCAGTTTCGCCACCCGCGCGCTTTTAAATTCTAATATTTCTAGAAATTTTCGTCCAGCGTTGATTTAGAATAAATTTTTCCTGTCCCGCTAAAAACTAAAACTATTCGGCGACGACTTCTTCTTTTTTTTCTTTCGCCGAGGCTTCTTTAGCTTCTTTTTCGGCGACTTCCGCGCGGCGCGCTTCGGCGAAACTTACGCGGACTGACTTCATCTTTTTGCGGATCTCGCGGGCCGCAATATCGCGGACATAATAAAGCTTCGCGCGTCTGCTCCTTCCGCGAGATTTAATCTCTATTTTTTCTATTTCGGGAGAAAACAACGGAAAAATCCGTTCTACGCCAACCCCGCTAACAACTTTTCTTACGGTAAAAGTCGCGCCGGGCTCTAGCCCGTGTTTTCTGGATAAAACCAGCCCCTCAAAGGCCTGAAACCGCGTTTTGTCAGCCTCGGCTTTCCCTTCTTTTCCTTTGCGGGACAAGTCCCCTTCTTTTACTTTTTGCATCACCCGCACCGTGTCTCCGGCGTGAAAATCAAGCTTTTTGCGGAGGTCGATATTCGTCGGCGAATTGATTATATTCAATGTTGGCATAGAAAGAAAATAGCATCTTCCAAATCTTTCGGCAAGTCGGCCTCCAACTTAAGGCGTCCACCTGATGGCAATGTAAATTCCAGCGCGGCGGCGTGCAAAAATTGTCTGGTAAGTTTTCCCGGACAAACGAATTTTTTCCCCGCGTAAAGTTTGTCGCAGACAACAGGGTGGCCGATAGCCGCAAAATGCGACCTTATTTGATGGGTACGCCCGGTTTTCGGATAGGCTTCAACAAGCGTAAAGCTGGCTTGGACATCCGACATCCAAGCGGATGTCGGATGTCCGGAAGCAAACTTTTTCAATACTTTAAATCCCGTAACCGCGTGCCTGATCTTCCCTCTTTGTTCGCCGATGGCCACGCGCTTTAACGGAGTTTTTTTGCTCCTTCCAATTGCTAACTCAATTTTTCCTTCGCAGTCTTTGACCGCGCCAACAACCAAAGTCAGGTAAGTTTTTTTAATTTCCCGTTCCCGAAAAAGTTTTTTTAAATATTCCGCGGTAACAGTATTCTTCGCAAATAAAATAATACCCGAAGTATCTTTATCCAAACGGTGTACGGGCAAAAGATCGGACCGCTCATTGAGCGCCCAGTCAAAATTTACGCCATAGGGCTTATTCACGGTGGCCAAATTTTCATCTTCATATATAATTTCGAGTTGTTGCTCTTCCATTATCTAAATGCTAGCTTTTAAAGAGATTTGGGGCAATAAAGTATTGAAGAAAGTTCTTTGCGTGGATTTAGGAAGCGTTTTGATAGATTTTGACGAAAAACATGTTGCGCGGTTGCTTAAAAAAAATCGCATTAAGCGTTTTGTTGAAAACGATATAGTTGCACACGATAAAGGTTTGCTTTCTTTATGGGAGCTTTACCAAAAAGCGAAATTTGAGAAATACTTCAGCAGAGAAGTTTTATGGGAAGAATTTGTTTTGGCGTACAACAAATGCATAATTGGCGTGCACGAACCAATGTACGAAACACTGCTGGGTTTAAAAACGCGCGGAGTGAGGCTTGTCTGCGTCACGGACAATAATCATTTCGCGTTCGCGCAAACAACCATGAAGTGCCCTAAAATCTTCCCGCTTTTCAGAGAAAACAAAAAAGATCAGATAGTCTTGTCATATGAGCTTCATTCTTTAAAAGAGGACGGCAATCCGTTCGTTCATGCGCCAAAAATGCATGGCTTTGCAAACGAAGAAGCGTGTTTCGTGGACGACCATGAATATAATTTTCTTCCTGCGATTGCGAACGGCTTTGACCAAGACGCGTGTTTTCTTTATAAAATAAAAAGCAAGCACAACCACGCCCAATTCCTCAAATTTTTGGCCAGACATTTTCCATCATAACTCCCCCAACCCCCTCTTATCCTAAGAGGGGGAATTTTTCTTTTTTGCGGAAGTTATTATAATGCCATCTTTTTGCTGTTTTCCGGTGCAATAGTTTGATTTTCAGCTCAATTGAGCTAAAATCAAAATCATAATGCGCGTTTAGCTCAGTGGTAGAGCGTCACATTGACATTGTGAAGGCCGCAGGTCCGATCCCTGCAACGCGCACATCGTAGTGAGAGGTGTTATGCGACCGAGTTTCCAGGCACTTTAGCGCGACTGAGAGAGTTGTTTTTTTATTTTGCTAAGCAGTTTTTTCTTTTGAGATTAAATAGCAACTCTCGCTTCTCCATAATAGTTCCATCGGTCAGGATATAAATCGCATATGATTTCGCATCGAATGCTTCCGGCTCAGCCCAAATTAAATGTGCCCCTTGACGAGCGCGCAGAAAACAGGAACGTAATAAAATACTTCGATTGAACTGTTTAATATATGCGAGATTCACTTTATTTCAGAAAATTATACATAGCAGTGTATGCCTCAGGATGCGTAAAAAGGTCATTATGCCCCGCGCCGGCAATAGTAACGAATTCCTTGTTTTTCACCGGCAGTGCCAAAAAAAGTTTTTGCCCTAGACTATATTGAATAACATCGTCTTTTTCTCCGTGAATTATTACAATTCGGTTGTCATAATTTTTCAAATTCTCAAGATTATCAAACGCATTATCAACCATAATGAAAACGGGATAATACCAAAACTTGCTTCTGGCCATATCAAGTAAATTAGAAAAAGGAGATATAAGCATTAATTTATCTGGCAACATAAGCGCAGCGTGATAAGCGGCGGCGCCGGAGCCGATACTTTCTCCGATAACCGCTACTTCATTAAAATTTTCCGACGAAATAAATCGCACAGCGTTTTTTACATCATTTTTGATCAAATCATGCGAAGGTTTTCTGCCATCATTCGAATAACCGGCATATTCAACTACTAAAAATGAATAACCGCTATTAACGAAAATATCTGCTAAAAAAGATCTATCGCAGGCTGATCCGGCGTTGCCGTGGTATAGAACGGCTAATTTGGATCCTGATTTTTTAAAATACATCCTAGTCCCGTTGAACTCGATTTTTTCCGCAGACTCAAAAGCGCGGCAGGTTTTAAAATCCTGTTCGTACGGATGGTATATTATGCGTTCCTGAAAAATAGAAATAATTGTTCCGAAAAGAATGTAAAAAGCAACAAACGCAAACATGGCCTTTTTATCCTTTCTCCATTGGAGTAATCGAAAACGCATTAATTCGATTTTCCCATAAAATATGGTATTTTTCTAGGTAATATATTTTCTATTTAGATCATCCTATTGAAAGAGGACCGGCAATGAATTAGAGTAGGCCTTAGAACAGGTGTCTGAAATTGAAAAATGCCGGCAAGAAAGATCTTCGCTGGGCCAATCAGTTAAAAAAACTCATCGAAAAATTGGATAAATTGATTTTTCCAGACGCTCCGGCAAAAGTACTAATTCGCAAAGCTTCGAAAAGAAATTTCACGGCTACGTATACTCACCAATCACGATGCGGCGGAAACTATTATACGGTGTTCGCAAAAAATTTGTGCTCCGGTATAAGAGAGGGTGGCAATGAGCTGATTTTTGAGAAACGAAAAAACGGCTCTATAAAAATTCTGCCTCCGGAAAAATTTATTGTCCCGCCGATACGGACAATATTGGTCGCGCTTGCCTGTCACGAGGTGAGGCACCGCATGCAACTCCATGGCAAGATCAAATTTCTTATGCAGAATCTGCCTGAATCGCGCCAGTCGCCGTTATTGCTCGAGTCTCTAAGCTACATAACTTTTTTATTCACCGCTACCCGCAAAGAAGCCGCGGAAAAGGGCGCGAGAGCGCAATTCATCGCAAGGTCGATCACTGACTTCAGAGAATTGGACGCAATGGTTTTGGAAATCATGGTCATTCATATCTTTAAACCCGGTGATCCGCTCTCCAAAGTATTGCCTCTGCTTGAATTGGGAACCGAACAAAAACCTTGACATGTTTTCAATAAAATGTTAAACTACACACCAGAGTCCTAGACCACAAAGCAAGAAAGGAGCGGCTTAAATGTTTGACATTGATATGCATTTTGCAAATACTTTTCTGCCAAGATTAACCGGAATAAGCAAAGACATGGCGCTATGTTACTTAACGGTTGCTGTAGAAAACGGTCTTTCTAAGGTGAGCGAAGTGTTTTGCAAGGAAGAAGGAAAATCCAAGGAAGAGGCCTTAGAAGAGACAAAAGCGTGTACGAGACAGCTTCTTCTGTTTTTTTCGAACACGGAAGCGCTTCTTGAGGATGATCATTTCAAGATGTCGCTTCGGCTGACTGTCGGGAATATCATAAACGACTTGCTTAAGCAAAAAAATAGCATCGATGGCTGGAAAAATATATTTCTTTCAAGACTCAATGAAATTTTTCCGCCGGAATATTCTGCTAAGTTCCATGAGTATACCGTAAAAATCATCCGCGCCGACATTGAAGAAAACGGTGCGGCTCACTGGTTGCCTGAATGGGACGCGATCGAAAAATATTATGCGTGGCGAAATCAAGTGAAAGATTGTCCTCCTCTTCCCTCCAAGCGTCCGACGAGGCGCGCCGTAAAATCTGCCGGAGTAGAAACATGGATGGCAAAATGTCCCAATCCGAACTGCAAAGAAGAACCGAAACGGATGGACAAAAATTCCAAGCGCTTCCGATGCAAATGCGGGGTAAATAGGGCATATCCGTTCAAGTAAGAATTAATGTGGGGCTGTAGCTCAGCGATAGAGCGGTCTCCTTATAAGGGACGGGTCACAGGTTTAACTCCTGTCAGCCCCACCAAACATTCAAAGAGGCGTGATAATTCACGCCCTTTTTCTTTTTATTTTTTTAGCTTGATTAATAAACAAAAATTTGTTCAAATAATAATACCGTGCTCCTATCGTCTAGCCTGGCCTAGGACACCGGCTTTTCAAGCCGAGAACCCGGGTTCGAATCCCGGTGGGAGCATATGAGAATCTTAGCAATAGAAACATCTTGCGACGAAACCGCGATCGCGGTTTTAAAAGCCAAAAAAACAAAAACCGGAGTTGCTTTTGAAATTCTATCCAATCAAGTTTCCTCGCAAGTAAAAATTCATCGGCCGTTCGGAGGAGTAGTGCCAAATTTGGCAAAACGTGAGCATATCAAAAATCTGCCGATATTATTTAAAAAAATGCTAAAGAAAATAACCCCCCCACCCCCCCTTACTTTAAGGGGGGCGGAGTCACTTGGAAGCCGAGCTTCCAAGTTGGATGCCGTCGCCGTAACCAGCGGTCCCGGCCTGGAACCGGCACTCTGGACCGGAATCAATTTCGCAAAGGAATTGGCGGAGGAACATAAATTGCCTCTTGTTCCGGTAAACCACCTTGAAGGACACATCTACTCATCAATGATGAGAAATCCGAAATTCGAAATCCTAAATCCTAAACAAATATTTCCGTTGCTTACATTAATAGTGTCTGGCGGACACACGGAGCTCGTGCTTACAAAAAAACACTTGGAACACAAAATTTTGGGTGAAACTTTGGACGACGCCGCCGGCGAAGCCTTTGATAAAGTGGCGCGGATGTTGGAGCTTCCATACCCGGGAGGCCCGGAGATCTCCAAATTGGCAAAGAAATTTCATAACCCCCTTAATCCCCCTTACCTTAAGGGGGACAAAAGAGAAAGACTATTTCCCCGGCCAATGATAAATTCAAAAGACCTGAACTTTTCCTTTTCCGGATTAAAAACTTCCGTCCTTTATTATCTTCGCGACAATCCGAAAACGGATAAATTCTTGATCGCTTACGAATTTGAACAAGCCGTCGTTGATGTTTTAGTTTCTAAAACGCTGAAAGCGGTTGAAAAATATAAACCGAAAACCGTGGCATTGGGTGGGGGCGTCGCCGCAAACGACAAATTGCGCGAAGAGCTTAGCCGTAAGCTCGGCGCCATAGGCCATACGCTTTTGCTTCCTGAAAAGAAATTTACCGGCGATAACGCCGCGATGATAGCCGTAGCCGCCTATTTTAAATTTGCCCGCCTAAGGCGTGGCGATTTAAAAAAATTCGTAAAGCCAGAAAATATTAAAGCGGAAGGCGGCCTAAAATTGTAAATCCGCTTAAAAACTGGCATAATTTGCTTAATGTCCAGTATTTTCGATAAACCATACGACCCGAAAGAGCATGAGGAAAATATCTACCGGACGTGGGAAGAGTCCGGCTTTTTTGATCCGGATAAATTGCCGCCTCCGACCGCGGGACAGGCCCCAAACCGCAAAAAACCATTCACGATAATAATGCCTCCGCCGAATGCGAACGGGCACCTGCATGCCGGGCATACGCTTTTTATTACATTAGAAGATATAATGATCCGCTTTGAGCGGATGCGCGGTAAAAAAGCGCTTTGGGTCCCCGGGGCTGACCACGCCGGATTCGAAACACAGATAGTTTATGAAAGAGAGTTGGAAAAACAAGGGCGATCGCGTTTCGGAATGGACCACAAAAAACTCTATGAAGAGATATTGGCCTTCACCCTGGAAAATAAAAAATATATGGAAGCCGACGTGCGCGCGATGGGGGCTTCCTGTGACTGGTCGCGCGAAAAATTTACGCTAGACGAAGATATCATTCGCGAAACCCAGCGCACATTCAAGCAAATGTTCGACGATGGCCTGGTATACCGCGGAAGCCGCATAATTAATTGGTGTCCGAAACACCAAACCTCGCTTTCTGACGTGGAAACGGAGTTCAGTGAGCAAAGCGACCCTTTCTATTTTATTAAATACGGCCCATTCATAATCGCGACAGCGCGGCCAGAAACAAAATTCGGGGACAAATATGTTGTCATACATCCGAAAGATGAGCGCTACAAAGAATACACGGACGGTCAAAAATTGGAAGTCGAGTGGATAAACGGAAAAATAACAGCGACCGTAATTAAAGACGAGGCAATCGATATGGCCTTCGGAACAGGCGTCATGACAATAACGCCATGGCACGATGCGATTGACTTCGAGATCGCAGAAAGGCACGGCTTGGAAAAAGAACAGATAATCGACTGGCGCGGAAAACTTTTGCCTATCGCCGGGGAATTTGCGGGCATGAAAATAAAAGAAGCTCGCCCGAAAATCGTCGAGAAGCTGAAAGAAAAAGGGCTACTTGTAAAAATAGACGAAAACTACAAGCATAACGTGAGAGCTTGCTATAAATGCGAAAACACGATCGAACCGCAGATCAAGGAACAGTGGTTCGTAAAAATGAAACCTTTGGCAAAACTGGCGATCGATGCCGTTGAAGCCGAAAAGATCAAATTTATTCCGGAAAATTATAAAAAAATATTTCTCTATTGGATGGAAAATACAATTGACTGGAATATCTCCCGACAAATCGTCTGGGGGATAAAGATTCCTGCATGGTTTCACAAACCGAAATGCGCGCCGATCCCGGGCAGAGAAAAAGAAATTGAAAAATGCGAAAATATAAAAATTTCCGCGGATGAACCGCGATGCGAACACTGTAACGCGAAATATATCCAAGATCCGGACACCTTTGACACATGGTTTTCTTCCGGTCAATGGCCGTATCTGGTACTCGGTTATCCTGATAATCCAGATTTTAAAGCCTATTTTCCTACAGATATAATGGAAACCGGACACGATCTTATTTTTCGTTGGGTGCCGCGGATGGTTATTTTTGGTCTATACCGTACAAAAAACATTCCGTTCCATACGGTTTACCTCCATGGTTTGGTCAACGACGCAAAAGGTAAAAAAATGTCGAAAAGCAAAGGCAATGTGATCAATCCGCTGGAGCTTTCAAAAAAATACGGGACAGACGCGCTGCGCATTGGATTAATTGTAGGGAATACTCCGGGGACAGACCTCGCACTGTCCGAAGACCGCATACGCGGATATAAAAACTTCGCGAATAAAATCTGGAACGCGGCAAGATTTGTTTTGATAAATACCGGAGGAATTGAACTTTCAAAAAAACCGGCACTCCAAGCTTACGATCAACAACTTATAGATGAACTAAATTTGTTTATAAAAGACATGACCTCTGATATGGAAAATTTTAAATATTATCTCGCTGCCGAAAAAATTTATCATTATTTCTGGCACACTTTTGCGGATAAAATAATCGAGGAAGCAAAAAATCGGCTTAAAACCAATAACGACGAGGCCGTGAAAATCTCAACCAAGTGGGCGGTCCTGGAAATTTTTGCAACCTCTCTCCAACTTCTTCATCCCTTCATGCCGTTCATCACGGAAAAAATTTGGCAGGAGCTTTCCGGCAATGATATCCGGAAAGCAAATAGGAATTTATTAATGGTTGAAGAATGGCCGCAATGACGACGCCTTATCTTTTGATGTACATCATACTTCTAGGCTTCATGCCCCCGGTGTTGTGGCTTATTTTTTGGTTGAAAGAAGATTCAAGCCCCGAGCCGCGGAAAGAGATCATGATCGTTTTTCTTGCCGGCATGGCGGTGGTAGCTGTCGCGATACTCCTCGAAAACTTTTTTAATGAGGGAAATAAATATTTCAGGGATGTTTACGGATATGGTACGAGTTATTTTCAGGTAATGAATCTTCTCGGTTTCGCATTCATCGAGGAGCTTTCCAAAATGGCGGCCGCCTTGTTTACAGCGCTTCGCAGCAAATATTTTGACGAGCCGGTGGACGCGCTGATCTATATGGTTACTGCGGCAATGGGTTTTGCGGCACTCGAGAACATGCTTTTTATCGCTGATAGCCTCCAGCATAGCGTAAATCAGACAGTCCTTGTCAGCGCTTTTCGTTTTATCAACGCGGTACTCCTGCACGCGGGAACCGCCATCGCCATAGGCGCGGGGTTCGCGTTCACCTATTTCCACCCGGAAAAGAGGCTCCACGAGCTGGTATTTGCTATCCTCTTTAGCACGCTGTTGCATGCCGCCTATAACTTTTTTATAATTAATAATGAGAGTATGACCATGGGGATGCCGGGACAGATTCTGGCAACACTCCTCGTGCTCGCCGGCGCCATAGCTGGCCTGCTCTTATTTGAGAAAGCAAGGCGCATAATGCCTTGGTCCTAATTCGTATATTAGTAAATTATTAGTAATTAGTATTGTATGGAAAAACGTTCATTTTTTGAAAGGCTGACAGGAAGTGTAAAACTGGATCCGACCGCGGAACTGGCGGCTTCCCGTACATTGAACATTAAGCCGATGGATCTAGGTGGCAACCGGAAAACGGCTGAAATCCAGGCCACGGTGGCGCAGGAAGAAGAGGAGGCCACACTTACGGCGGACGTTTACCAAACACCAGATGAAATAGTGGTCCAAACCATAGTTGCCGGCATCAAACCGGAAGATGTTGATGTGTCTATTTCCCAGGATTCAATAACCATAAGCGGTAAGCGGGAAAGGGCACGGGAAGTAACAAATAGTGATTATTTTTATCAGGAACTTTATTGGGGGTCTTTCAGCCGATCCGTCCTCCTTCCGCAGGAAATCGACCCCGACGAAGCGGAGGCGACCATCAAGAACGGTCTGCTCACAGTACGTCTTCCTAAACTAGACCGAACAAAAATCCAAAAATTAAGGGTAAAGAATGAGTAAGAAAAACCGCTCGCATGCATGAGCGGTTTTTTTATCATTTGAAAAATCCCCCAAAATCTGACAGAATAAATACAGTTTTTACAGTTTTCCCCTCGTAGTTCAATGGACAGAACAGGGCTCTTCTAAGGCCTTGATGGGGGTTCGATTCCCTCCGAGGGGACACGATAAGACTTTCGCCATAAATCGCTTTAATTTAAACCGAGGATTTTTTGAGTTTCCACGATTTCCGAGCGATTAGGATTATGGAGATAATGAGAAAGAGGCCGATTTTCTGTTTTTTTCGATATTCGTCCTTATATTCTTTTTCCAAAACTTTTTCCAGCTTCTCTGTTTTCTTGATCAATTTTTCTTCTTTTTTCACCGATATAAAACGCAGCAAATCAAAAAAATATAATCGGCCGGCACAATAATGCGCCGCAAAATATTTGGTTTGCTGTGATTATTTGAATAAAGAAAATCTCCGATCTATTTCTTTTCTTAATTCCTTACCCGCTTCTTCAAAAATATCAAGTAATTCTTGATAAATATTGTCTTTTGCAACAAAATTCCAAAATTCTTCTCCCACCAATATCTCTCCGTTCTTTAAATCATATAAACCTCTCAATGTCCATCTATCATATGGCTCTGGATGATAAGGATTATAAGGAATCGCCAATCTCGTATAGACTTTTATCTGTTTATTTCCCTGGCTGTATCTTAGACCAATCCAACGCAATAATTTTAATTTTAGTGTTGCAAATTCTTTGATATTTGGTTTTGCGCTAATAATATCAAAATAATTTTCTTCTTTTTTTGAAGAGATAAATAAATCAACTCGAGAATCTGGGTCGTGGCCTGCACGCTCAATTTTAATTTGATTTTTGATAAACTCCGCTTCTTTTTCCATATTCACTACACCTATGCCCTTTCTCAAATTATAGTGAGTGTTTCTTATTAATTTTTCCGTTTTTGTATCAATTGTACCTTCTAAATCATATTGATGCTGAGCTTTGTCTCCTGAGGCTTGAGAAAGTATTGCGGCAACCTGCTCCCACACCGACATACCAAATGTAGTATTCATTGAATGAATAAATGAAAATATGGCAAATCTATCTTTCCCTAACAACCGATAATGGAAAGGCATATGGCTAGTTTCTGGTTTATAGTTCGCGAGTTTATCTCTCACTGCCGACAAAAGTAAGTTTTTAATCTTGTTTTTTGTACTTCCTTTGAAACTCATAAACTTTTTAAATGAAAAATAATCTCCGAATAAGGCGACTTATCTCGCTCGGTTCTGTTTAGTACGGGCCGTTTAAATTTATTTATAATACTCATACCGGCGCGTTCTGCAATTGTGGGATAAAGATTATATTTATCATTAGCAACTAAAAATACATCAAAATCATCAGCTAAAAATTTCTTACAGTTTAGCAAAACTTTTGAAATGCCGTCAACATACGATGCGCGCGCTTCTGCGCCCTGCCCTTTATAAAGCGGCCCTATCTCTAATTCGTCTTTACGCTTAAATCCAAAAAGATCATACGCGTAAGCATGCTGTTCGTGATAATCAATTTGGCCAACATATGGAGGCGAAGTGAAAATGCCTTTGATTTTTTGCTTTTTTAAAATCTCATAGAATTTTTTATTTCGCCACCCTACTTCTTTAAAAATATCAATTGTTCTTGAGTCTGCAGGGATAATCGCGTAGTGAGAATTTGTTTTTAATTTTACAAATATATTGAGCCTATTTAGAGTATCAACCGCATAACGATCAAACCATTCTTTAATAGAAAACAGCGGCTTACAAATCTTTTTATGCTTCCAACAATAATAAGTTGATACTTGCGGTTCTTTGAGAGTAGCAAGATCCGAATGAGTAGTAGCGCGGCACGACCTAATTGTTCGGCTCAAAATTACCGCCAAAATTTTCTTGTTTTTTACATCCTTTAGTTTTTTAATCTGTTCAAAAGCAAAATCAATTTCTTTGTGTATATTTTTTATATACCACTTATCTAAAAAATTCTTTGCGGAAAAGTGATTTAACTCAATGTCGTGTTTTTTAACAAGATCGTTATAGATTTTCAAAAACCGCTTTTCTTTCTCTTCCGCATATTTAGTTTCATTTATTTGCCCTTGCTCAACTTTATATTTAAACTCCGGACTGGGAAAATATTTATTATTAAAATCCGCCATATTCGCCAAAAGCTCATTTTCAAAAATAACGACATGGTTATTGGTCTCGTGATCTAAAATTGCCTTTCTTATTCTTTGAATTTCTTTTTCAAGAGCAACCATATCATAATCCAACAGTTTTGTTTCCGTAATCATACAATTGAAATGCGACACATCAACCCCGATAGAATGAATTCCCATTTCATGCGCCTGCACAAGCGTGGTACCAGAGCCAACAAACGGATCAAGAATAACATCTCCTGCTTTGAAATAAACGTCTTTCTTAAAATTATCCTTATGATCATCAATAAAATACTGAACAAGTTGCGGGATGAACTTGCCTTTATAAGGATGTAAACGGTGTATATGCTTAGTTGTATCTTTTTCTCGAAGATTATCGAAAGATAACGCCCAATTCAGATCATCTCCCAATCTCTTTTTCCAATTTAACTCGCGCTCCTTTCTATATGACTCGTAATATTTTCTCAAATCGTTCAAATCTACATAAACAGCGTTTCCGCCGTTATGTTTTTTGACTTTGCCATATTGAATTAAATAAGCAATATTAGACTCGCTAATATCGCGTTTTAGGAATTCGCTTGCCCATTGGCTTGCCTTTGGAATTGTTAGAAAATTATCCTTCATAAATACCGAATTTATACTTAATTGTTCCATATTTTTGATGTTTAAACTAGCAATGTTAATAAATAGACTTTTTAGGAATAAAAAACCCGGAATGCAATATATGTCGCCTCGGGTCAAGACACGGTCTAGAAATAGTATTATTTATGTAACCTCTGATAATAAAGTTTCCAAATTTTCAACTTCAGTGGTTAAATCTTAACAAACCAACAGGTGAACTTGCGTTCACCTGTTGTGGATAACTTTTAACACAGGGGTTTTTAATTGTCCCTAGATGAAAATTTTTTGCCGTGCGCGTCAATGTCATCGAGCATCTTTTCGTCCTCAAAGTAGAGGATCTTCCCTTTCTTGCCGCCAATGTCTTTTTCCTTGATCATCCGGTAGCCGATTATTTTGCCGCTCGCGTCGCGTTTCGGGTCGCCATCGAGCTCGCCGTCTTGCGCCATCTTTTCATACAACCGGTAAGTACCGATATCCTCGGGCATCATTGCGGCGTCCTCCCTCTCCGACAATACTTTATCCGTATTCCTCGGATCCTTTTCCAACTCAAAATTTTGATTTTCCTTTGGCATGGTTTATTTAAGAAACTTTATTTTTTAATTTCCACGATTTCCGAGCGATGAGGACGAGAGAGACGAGGAGAAAGAGGGCGGCCATTAGCCAACCAATAGTGCTACGATCGGGGCCCGGGAAAAAAGAGGTACCGCCGTATTCTGGAGTTATAGCAATAATGTAAATAGAAAAAAATAACCATGCGAGCGAGAATTTTGACCATACAGAAAAAAATTTATAATCTAAAAAAGATAACCACAACAAAACCGGCGCCGACAAAAACACAAATGCTAAAATAGACGATCTCAAGCCAGTAAAATTTTTTGTAAAATAAATGTAGATACCAATAATTATGGCTACAATAAACAATGTGCGTAGATACAACTTATGATTATTCATGTCTCTATTCTACCACCTCTCCGCTAATACGCCCAATCAGCGTTTTGAGCTCCGTAGCCTCCTCCAACGTAAGGAGCCCTTTCTTTTGGAATCTATCGACGACGCTGGAAAGTTCACTAAGGGCTTTATCGGTCTTTTGTTTTTTCTTATGTTCATTTTTGAACTCTTTTTCGATCACTTTTTCTAATTTTTCTATCTTTTTCAGTAGTTGTTTTTCTTTTTTCTCCGGCAACCCCAAAGTTTTAACAAATCCGCGCAATATTCCGATCAACTCCCTCTCTGTTAATCCCTCACCTGGCGCAATGACTGAATCTGCTTCTCCGTCTCCATCAATATCCAATTTGAGCATTATCGGCATATTTTCGTCTGTTGTGGCCTCAAGCAAGGCTATAGAATTTTCCGCCACCGGAATATCTGTGAAAGTTGTCGTCGCGATCAAATTATCCCCAGCAACTTTTTCGATATCTAAAGTGAATGTGCCAAAATCTTGGCCGACAAGCTTTATCGTAGTAGTTCCCAAAATATCGGCTCCCGCGTATTTGCCTTCGCCCATTTCAATGTAATAGCTATTTGGAATTTGCTCTTCTATCAATTTATCTTCTCCGTAAGCACTTACAACGCCTGTATGCCTGCCATCGGCATCGTAAATATCAATTGAAACCGGAGAATGGATCTTGAGACGAAGAGTTGGTTTGTCTTCTTCAGGATCAAAAATTGGTTTATCGAAAGAAATATATTGTGGCAACAAATCGTTATTCTGTATAATTTCACCAATAAATGAAAGCAAATTCTCTGCTTCTAGAACATTAGCATGCTTTACTTTCACAATGATTCTGTTGTCATTATTAAATTGTTTCAAGTTTAGGTAATATGTCTCGGCATCGTCATTCGCCTCCGCACTCGGCACAACAACCGTACTGTCTCCATCGCTCGTCAATAACGGTTCCGGATCCAAGAATAAGCAATTGAGCAAACAATTGTGTTTTCGCTGCTCTGTATATTTTATTCCGCGAATCGTATTTATCCCCCATCCCGCGATCTGGATTACTTCTATATTTTCCGGAGCAGACCAACTGTCGAGCGCGATATGATTTGCCGCGCCTCGATCAAGTAGGGTTTCGTTCAAAATATTCGGGGAAATAACATCCGAGGATGAAGGCTTCGCTCGGCCCTCCGCGCCAAGCAAGAAATCATGCAGTTCCGAACTATTTGTGATGGCAACTCCGTAGCGATCCCTGTAAATTTGAGCGAGCGGCGAAGTAAAATCAAATTCAACCACAGGATCCAAAACTCTGTTGAAATATTCGTTTGATGGCAAAAGCGTATATCCAGAAGCCATATTTTCCGTCAAAGTGCGCGCAGTGCTTGCCTTCATAATGAAAGGAAGAGTCGAAGGTAAATCTTCGCCGTGAAGCATTGCGGTAATTGCTTTCGGAGTTCCCAACTGCGGAACGGCGACCATGATAAATTTGTCAACCAAATCAGCCTTCCCGCGCCTTTCCAGTTCGTTTATCAATAATTTGCCAACCAAACCGCCGTTGGAATGCGCGATTATGGTAACTTTTCCGGTTTGGGAATTTTGCGCGAGAGCTTCCAGCGTCGGGATTAATGAAGCTAAACCAAAATTAAGCCTTGTGTAATTATTTACGATATCGTTAATATCAAGTCGCCAATCATAAGGGTAAGATTGAAATCCATCAATAACGCCTTCGCTCTCCAGCTGATACATGCTTTCTTCAAAAGATTTATAAATATTCGAACCGGCGATCGGAAGCAGTGCCTCATCAATAATATCTTCCGTGTAAATATTCGGCTCGATTGATGTGCCGTCAGGGTTTAAAAACAATCTTGAATTGTCGTGGTCAATTTCCGGCTCCCAAAGGCGCTTTCCGTCCGCTCCATACAACCTGCTCGCTTCCAGGCCTGGCAAAAAGAGGACGCTTGAACAGCATTCTTCGAATTCCGGCGGCGGGAGGGTTTTTGTCGGGTCATATCCGAGCCACGGGTCGAAATCGACGTTGTTGGAAACCCGGTTTCCAAGTCCGGAGGGATTGAGAATAGGGTGATAAGGACCGGATTGGTCGCCCCACCAGTTGTTCTCGGCGAGCGCTATGTTCGGGCCGGAATTATTTATTCCGTAACTTTGATTGTCGTGCAAACTCGAATTTGAAACATTTACCTCGCCGCCAAAGCTCCTGATGCCGGTCTCGCTGTGCCGCGCGATCTCGGAATTTGCCACATTGAGCGCGCCTTCCCGGTGTATGATGCCGTAAATACTATTGTCAGTAAGCTCCGTTTCGGAAAGAGAAAGCGAATCGGCAAAGCTCGCGATGCCGGCATAAGTGTGGTTCCAGTAAAAACGGCTGCCGGCGTATCTGATGACCGCGTTGGAAAATTCACCGGTTGAGCCGGTGTTTAAGAAAAAGATGTGCACCCAGTCGCCGGCTTTCGGAGAGGTAGCGGAACCATCGCCGTTCGTATCGCCCCCAACGGTGTCGTCGGCGATGGAGGTAAAATAGATTTTCTCGTCCGCGGTGCCTTGCGCCAAAAGCCGGCCGATAACCATAAATTGATCGCTTACCGTCCGCATCTTCATTATGACGCCCGGCCCGACAGAAAGCGTTTTGCCCGCGGCAACGGTTATGTCGCTTAAAACATAAACGAGATCTTTGTTCCATGCCTGGTCGTTTGAAATTATGCTATAGATCTCAAAAGCGTCGTAGCCGTTGTTTGAAGCTGTGTTTCGCGAGTGGGCAAAATCAACCGCGCCAGAGATCCTCGCCGCTGACCGCAGATTATCGGTAAAAGAGTTTTCCGTAAGGTTAAGCACGCCTTTGTTGGCTTCGATTCCGGAGCCTATGTGATTGTGGAAATTGGAATTTGAAACAGAGGCATTGCCGCCCTGCAATAAAATACCGGAGCCTTGATCGTGAAAATCGGAGTTTGATACGTTCGCGGTGCCCGCAAGCATGCGCATGCCTGCGACGTTTTTATAAAATTCTGAATTTGAAACGGTAAGCGTACCGCCGCCGGCGTTGTAGAGCGCCGAGTTTGATTTGTACTGGCAATTGGAGCCTCCGGCGTAGCGGATTACCGCGTGGTCAAAATTTCCCGATGAGCCCGCGTCAAAAAACATGTGTATCCAGCTTGCCTCGCTCGGGATGGTTGCCGAGCCGTCGCCGTTAGTATCGCCACCAACAGTGTCGTCGGAGATGGAGGTAAAATAAATCGGTTTCTCCGCTGTGCCTATGGCGTTAATGGCGGCTCCTCCGGCAACGTAAAACTGCGCGCAATTGTAGCCGAATTTAACGACGACTCCGGGTTCGATGGTCAGGGTTGCCCCAGCTGTAATTGCATGGGAGTCGCCAACAACATACGGACTCCCTGCCTCGGTCCAAGTTGTGTTCCCTGTGATGTTGGCAGTAACGGTGGTAGCGCCGTGCGCCGGGGCGGCTAAAACAAAAAAACCGAAGAGGAATATTTTAAATAGGTGCAACGCCATGAAAAATCCATAGCAACAGGACGGTTTTCGGTCAATCGTTTACTTTTTGCGGAAAATCGGTGTAATTTTACGACAACCTGACCTCTTTCCACTTCTGCTCCCCCAGACACCAATAGATATTGTCGAATGAATAGCGGTAGGGGCGCGGAAGTTTTTTCAGCATGGAGGCAACCATGTTGCGCGGGAGCCCGGATTCAAAATAGAGCTTTTTTAAGAACGCCATCTCCTCGATGTCGTAGCCCGCGAACTCCTGCTTTGAAAAAGGATCGAACGATAAAAATCCGGCCTGGTATAACTCGGCTGCTTGGAACCGCGAAAGGCCAATTGCATCGAGACCGTATGTATTTAATTCGAATACCGGAGCGTTGGGCTTGATCATTTTAAAATTTTAACACAAAGCGATTAAAAATGCATTAATTAATTTTTATTTTTGCTTCGTTGTCGAGAAGGAGCTTGAGGCCGAAAACCAGCTTATCGAGCATCTTTGCCCCAAGTTTAAGCCAAGGCGGCGGAAGCTTAAAAAGCCTTTGCTCAACAACGGAAAAATCAAGGGAACCGTTCCCGGAAAGCGCGGTTCCATTAAGAAGATTGGAGCTTGTATTTTCACGGATAAATTTTTCCAGATCCGCGCGCCCGATAAGCGGCAAAAGTTTTCCTGAAATGATCGATGCTTTTTCTTCCAGCTCCCTTAAGCCTCTTTCGTTTCCCGGCAAAAATTTATTTATAAACGGCAGGCGGATTTCGGCAAGGTCGAATTTTTCCCGGATATCTTCTTTTATTTTTTCCAAAACAAAATATTCTGATAATATTTTTTCAAAGCGGCCGAATATTTCTTCGGCTGCGGCGTTTTGATCCAAAATATCCATGTTCTGGATATTCATTATTTTCTCTATATCGCCCCGAATTTTTGTGTTGCCCTGTTTTTCCACTATTAAATTCGCCAAATACAAAAGAATGTCGGAGACGGCGGCCGGAGTTGGCGTTTGTGCCGGCTTCATAAATTAAATTTTCTTGAAATCGTCCCCTATCAGCCTGCTCGCGTCGGCCAATTGCCGGTTTTGCTCGCAGGTTTTTGTGGTAACAATCGCCATAAACAGCACGAGGAGCGCGTGCGCCAGAAAAGCAAGATCGTTTTCTCCGTAAAAATAGACCCAGTTTGGCGCGATATTGTTAAGGATCTGGTGGTGCAAAGCCACTGCAACGATCCCCCACCAGTTAAGCCGCCAATCGGCATAAAGTGTAAGAAGCGCGAATATCACAAAAAAATGGAAATGCCATTCAATCGATCCGCCGCTTATAAACACCAAAAGGTATGAAAATGTGATCAGCGCGTTTGCCGTGATAAAGCGATAAAGATAGTGATTTTTGAAACGTCCGCGGAGGACCGCGGGCAAAAAAGCCGCGAAAAGCGCGATCGCTACTGTCCACAGCGTTTCGGTTAAATTAACAACGCGCCAGGAGAAAGGGCTCGGATAGAGCGCCGCGGGCGCGAAATAATATATGCCGAAAGCGTATAGCGCGAAAAACGCCGCGTTCCACCAGGCGATTTTTATCATATACAAATCTATCCGATCATAGTCCAGGATATAATAATTGTCCTTGTTAATGTCTGAAATAAAATCTATTTTCATGCTTTTAGTTTACCATAAATACCAAAAACACCAAGGTTGGTTTTTGGAAGCTGGAGGATTTTCGCAAAGAGGGCGGTGTCTGTCGGAGACTTTCAAACAGACACCGCCAGTTGGGAAAATGCAAATCAGTTAAAAATATTAATTCGCGGGGAGGGCGGAGGCGGGAGGATTCGAACCTCCGAACCGCTTTTGGCGGTTAACACATTAGCAGTGTGCTGCTTTCAACCACTCAGCCACGCCTCCGCCCTCCCAACGAAATTTCAATATTATTTATTTAAAATATCTCTATACTGCTGTTTTAACAAACGTCTACCTTCGGTAGTTTTCAAAAATTTTTCTCTTCTTTGGGCGTCAGATTTAAGTTGATATGCTTCATAACCAATAAGCGCAATCGGTCTATAGTTCTTTGTTGATTCAACTTTACAGGTAATATGTTCTTCCATTCTTCTTTTCAGATTAGCGGTTAATCCTTTATATAAATCTCCATTTATTCGTAAGATTAGCACGAAGTTTTATTTATTTCCAGTGAGCCCGTTTCTTTCTTTTTTGCCGAAAAAACGACATATTTTGACGCGTTTGCGAATATGCTATAATGGCAGAATGAGCTTATTTAGCGACGATAAAACGCATATTAAAAAAATTAACGACCTCAAAAAGGAGTTAAAAAAAACTCCAAACCTTACTCCTGAAGAGGAAAAAATGGTTCTCGACCGCGCGAGACGCGAAATCCATACGTCAACGGGAATGTCCAAAAAAGAATTTTTGGAAAAGGTCATCCGTCCAATCGAAAGAAACGCGAAGGACAAAATAACCCGCGATGAGGCACGCGGCCTCCGCAAATTGTAAGAATAATTTTCGGCGCCGGTTAATTTTTAAGTTTGTTCAGAATTTTTTTTACTTTTTCCAGGCTGTCCCAGTCGTGGACAGAGATTGCCAGAATGTTTTTGTTCAGTTTTTTTAATTTCATAAGTTTCTTTTTTATTTCTTTTTCCGACAAAACATCGCTTTTTGTTAAAAAGACATACTCGGGCTTTTTTATAAGCTCTTTATTGAAAGATCTTAATTCTTTTTTTATCGTTTTATAATCTTTCACAGGGTCTTCTGATTCGGCCGATATCAGATGAAAAAGCGTTTTCGTGCGCTCGATATGGCGAAGAAATTTTATACCAAGTCCTTTTCCCGTATTCGCGCCCTCAATTAAACCGGGGATATCGGCGAGAATAAGTCCGTAGTATGAGCCGAGGTTCGGCTCCAGCGTGGTAAACGCGTAATTTGCCACTTTGCTTTTTGCCTCCGTTAACTCGTTCAATAAACTCGATTTGCCGGCGTTAGGCAGGCCGATAAAACCCACATCGGCGATCAATTTTAATTCGAGCTTCAAGGTAAAGCTCTCGCCCAAAAGCCCTTCCTGAAATCTGATCGGCGTGGTATTTCTCGGCGAACGGAAATGGAAATTGCCTTTCCCTCCGTGCCCGCCTTTTGCAATAATGATGCGTTCGCCGACTTTTAACAATTCTTTCTCGCTTACAGCGCCATCGATTTTTTTTATTACAGTCCCGACCGGAATTTTTAGCACAAGGTCTCGCCCATCCGCGCCATCGATAAATTGTCCTCTCCCGTCTCCGCCATCATCCGCCTCAATGCTTTTTTTGTATCTGAATTGCGCAAGCGCGTTGAGATCTGAAACACCCTCAAAATAAATACTGCCTCCGTTGCCTCCCGTTCCTCCGGCTGGACCCAGGCTTTTTAAATTCTTATTGAAAGCAACCGCGCCTTTCCCGCCGGCGCCGGCGGAAACTTTTATTGTAACTTCATCTATTAACATAATTTCGGTGCCTTTTGGTTAAAATTCGAACATATTTTACGGAAAACCCCTCCATTTTTTGCCTGCTCGCCCTTGAAAAGCGTAGCAGTAAAGATTCTGTTATTTGAGAAGAAATCCTAATATTGCCGCCAGAAATGAGTTATTTATAAACGAGCTTGGCCCTCCTCCGCTTGGAGGCGGAGGGAAACAGGACATAAATTTAGTTTGAACAGCCGGATCCGGCGCGCCCCCTCCGCCTCCGCCACCAGCACCTAAGGAATTGAGGCAGGCCTGAAATTCTCCGCACGGTTTCGCGAGACACGCGTTAATTTTTTCATCAGTACAAGCCTGGATTTTTGCTTTTAGCTTCGGATCCGACTCTCCTTGCTGTTGTTGTCCGCCCTGTTTTCCACCGCCTTGCTGGAGAGCATTTACACAAGCGTCAAATTCACCGCACGGTTTGGCAATACACGCGTTAATTTTTTCTTGTTGGCAGGCCTGGACCTTCGCATTGATTGCTGGATTCGGAGTACCTTCCCCCTGTTGTTCTCCGCCCTGTTCTCCGCCGCTTGACTCCAGAGCTTTTAGGCAGGCCTCAAATTCGGCGCAAGAAAGAGCTAGGCAGGCGATCTGTTTTTCCTGGGCCATCTCGCCCCCGCATTTTCTCTGCGCTTTTTCCAGGGCGGGAGATTTGGCTTCTGTTTGTGTTAATTTTCCGACCTTAAATCGTTCAAAAAAGGATGAACCAAGTTCTTTCTCCATGCAGACAAGCCACTCCGGAGAGGCCTTATCAAGTGATTCCAGGAACTTTTTCTGTTCTTCAATGTTTTTTAAATCTTCTTCACTTAACATTCCGTGGTCTTTGGCAAATTCAAAGCAGACATCCTGGTTGGTAACGCAGAACGCTTCACATTCGGCTTTGCTCTTGCATCCGCCGGGGCCGGAAGTAATTTTGAATCTTTTGGCCATTTCCGCGTCTTCTGCCGATATAAGACCGGCGCGCACGGCGAAATCAACACACTCATCAATATGCGTTTCATCTTTGCAATAACTGTCGCACGCTTCTCTTGACCCGCAATTTCCTGGGCCCTTACCACCGGCTTTCCTCACCATATCGGCGTCCTCTTTTGTCATAAATCCTGCTTTTTCGGCAAAATTAACGCATTCAGTCACATTAGTATTATTGTTGCAGTATGTATCGCATGATTCTTTTGTCGTGCATCCGCCGGGCAATTTTCCCCCGCTCTTCAGGTAGGGAAGTATTTTGCTGACCGCCTCGGCATCTTCTTTTGGTATAAATCCGGCCTTTAGAGCAAACTCCATGCATACAACCGCGTTAGCGGAGTTGTCGCAATACTGCATACAACTTTCCTTAGTTTTGCAGTTGCCGGGAAACGCCACGCCCGCCTTTTTAACATCGGCCATCTTACGTATCTCTTTTAACTCGTCGCCGCTGGCCAAATTAAATTTTTCCACAAAACTGATACACTCCTCTATGTGGTCGATATCTTCACAATAGTTTCGGCAGGAAGCCTCATCTTTGCACTGGCCCGGACCTTCTCCTTTTTGCATCGCTTCAAGGATAGCTCGCTGTTCTAGTGGAATTTCTATATCAAGACCAATTTTTTTAGCAAATGCGGCGCATTTTGAATAATTATCTGACACACTGCAATAAGCTTTACATTCTTGCTGGTTAGCGCAATTTCCCAAATCTGCTACCGGATAGGTAATCTTGTTTAGGTCTTGAGCGATTACTGAAATTGTGGAGCCGACTATCGCAAGGATGATTACAAAACCGATAAACAAAATTGTGACCCAATTTTTTCTATTCAAAAAATTCATATTTTTTTAATTATTCAAAAGGATTTTGATAAAGTGAATCTAAAGGATTTTTCCGGTTTTTGAATGGGTTCGTATCCGGCACCTGGCCCTCCAGCGGATTTTGTGTTTTTTCAAAAATGAAGCTCCCCAGCGTAGGAGTTTCTTTCTGGGTCTGCCTACTCTTTGACCAATACCAAAAACCAGCAGCAACAATAATAACCGCAACAATAATAGAGGCGAGAATTATCGATTTTGATTTAAAATCCATACAACACTTTTATAATACCATATACAATCAGGGTGACCCTCCGCGCAGCAGAGCTGCGCGGAATTGGCAAGTTAACATAATTTCGGAAGCGGGAGGATTCGAACCTCCGGACCCCGTTAGGAGTCTCCGGTTTTCAGGACCGGTGCCTTCAACCGCTCAGCCACGCTTCCCAGCAAAACCTATCTTAGCAGTTTTTTCATTTTTTTGAAAGATAATCTATACTATAGATATGGAAGAAAAAAACGAGCAAATCGGACACGGCTATGCGACGGGTAACATGCTTTTTTCATGGGAAGCGCCGGAATATTTTCATCATGAAAGAACTGTAGATTGGTACTGGTGGGTGGGGCTTTGCGCCGTCTTGCTTTTAGGCTTTGCTGTATGGCAAAGGTCATTCCTTTTCGGCGTGCTTATATTTTTGGGCTGGTTTACGAGCATACTCTATGCCATCCGTGCTCCGCGGATAATCCGCTTTATTCTTACGGACAGGGGCCTTATTGTAGAAAACCCCGAGTCGAAAGAATTGGGAAAAATGTATCCGTGGAGAGAGCTCGAATCATTTTGGGTTTTTTACAAGCCGCCGGTTCATGAGGAGCTTTCCATCAAATCCAAAAAAACACTGATGCCCTACATCAAAGTTCCTCTTGGCGACGAAGACCCAGAAGCGATAAAAGGAATAGTCAGTAAATATATCCCGTTGGAAGAGCAGGAAGAATCACTTATTGACAATCTTGCTCACCTTGCTAAATTCTAGTAGTTAGTTTGGAATTTTAGCGCCCGTAGTTCAATGGATAGAATGCAAGCTTGCGGAGCTTGATATCGAGGTCCGATTCCTCGCGGGCGCATAATTGACGGCATAAAATGAAATTGCTACGCGCCCGATGGAAAAAAACGAAACCTGGGGTTCGCGGCAATTTAAAAGATAGAAATATACACAAAAATAATCTAGACTTTTTATGATGGATTTGACTACTCCTCTTGAACAAAGTTTCAGACAATTAAACCCAAAGCAGAAATCGGGGCTGAAAAATTTGGGATTGAAAACCGCCGAAGATTTGCTACGGCATTTTCCATATCGCTACGAAAACCCCGCCGATTTAAAAAAAATAGCGGAAGTAATCACGGGCGAAAAAGTAAGAATTTGGGGCAGAGTAAAAAAGATTGACTACGAAAAAACCTGGAAGAAAAAAATGAATATCGCTTACGCGACTGTTGAAGATCCTACCGGGCGCATAAAAATGGTCTGGTTTCGCCAACCATATATTGCACGAATGCTCCCAGAAGGCTCATGCGCGATATTTTCAGGAACTGTTGCAATGCGCAAGGATGAATACTACATCGCAAACCCGCTTTACGACATTGTCCACTGCAGTGTTGTGCCGGAATTTACCAAAGAAGATTCTTCACGATTACAGCCGCTCTATTCCACGACAAGCGGGATTTCTTCGCTATGGCTTTCAAAAGCGGTTTCAAAAATATTGCCCGCTATTTCAGCCGAAGATTTTTTGCCGAAGGAAATTATTGAAAAATATCATCTGCCATCGCTCCAAACCGCGCTCCGCTGGGCGCATAATCCCAAAACCGAAGAGCATTCAAACGCCGCGAAAAAAAGATTCGCCTTTGAAGGGGTTTTTCTGATGCAATTGATGCGCGCGTCGCAAAAAGAAGAGATCAAAAAAACGGCCGGAATAAAACTTTCTAATATTGAAACATTAAGGGATGAATTCGTAAAACTTTTGCCATTCGGCCTAACGGACGCGCAAAAAAAAGCTATAGAAGATATTTTGTCGGACTTGAGATCGGGACACCCCATGAACCGGCTTTTGGAGGGAGATGTGGGTTCCGGCAAGACCGCGGTCGCCGCGTGCGCCGCGTATATTTGTGCAAAAAACGGCCTGCAGGCCGCCTATATGGCGCCTACCGAAATATTGGCACGCCAGCACTTCGAGACATTTTCTAAAGTATTGGGAAGAGCGGGATTAAAAATAGGCCTCTTAACATCATCGCTTTCCGAAAAATTTCCCTCAAAAATAACGAGAGAAAAATCAACGCACGTTTCAAAAGCGCAATTGTTAAAATGGGTGCGCGATGGAGAATTTCCTATTCTGATAGGAACGCACTCGCTCATCGAAAAAAAAGTTGAGTTTAAAAATCTGGCGCTGGCGATGGTGGACGAACAGCACAGATTCGGCGTCGCGCAGCGCTCGAAACTATCAAAAAGAGCAATTTTGAAGGAAGTTCGACTTCCTTCATTTCCTCATTTTCTGTCAATGACAGCGACGCCAATTCCACGAACATTAGCGCTCACGATCTACGCGGATCTGGACCTTTCGGTTATTGATGAAATGCCACAGGGCCGGCAATCTATAGAAACAAAAATCGTCCCGCCGAAGGATCGCAACATCGCGTATGAATTTATCAGACAAAAATTGAATGCGGGTGAACAGGCTTTTGTGATATGTCCGAGAATCGAACCGGAGGAAGTCAAACTTCCCATGGAAATCGGACTTCCGGAGACGCTGCTTAGAGCGGAAATGAAGTCTGTAAAAGAAGAGTATAAAAAATTGAATGAGAAAATCTTCCCTGAATTCGCTATTGCCATAATGCACGGCAAATTAACGCCGAAAGAAAAAGAAGAAGCAATGCAAAGATTCAGAGATAATAAGGCGCAAGTTTTGGTTTCGACGTCCGTAGTTGAAGTTGGAGTGGACGTGCCGAACGCGACGATAATGATGATAGAGGGCGCTGAAAGATTCGGACTTGCCCAGCTCCACCAATTCAGAGGGCGCGTCGGAAGAAGCGAGAAAAAATCGTATTGCTTTATTTTACCGTCATCATACTCCGCGGATGTTTTCAGGCGATTAAAGGCTCTCACGGAAGCCAAAAGCGGGTTTGAACTCGCCGAATACGACCTGGAATTTCGCGGCGCCGGGGAACTTTCCGGCCGTAAACAATCCGGACTCTCCGACATCGGCATGGAAGCATTGAAAAACCTGAAGATGGTGGAAGCCGCGCGCTTTGAAGCCCGCGAAATAATTGAGCAAAAAACTTTGGCGAGTTATCCTCTTTTGAACACAAAAATAAAAGAGCTCCAGATGGAGCCCCTGCATTTTGAGTGATAATTGATTATTTTTTAGTTTTTAAAAATCCATGTTGCCCAAATTGGTTTTTGGTTTTCGCACTGAGATTACATTTATGCGGTACAATCATATGATATGGCATTCCACGCACTTCACCCAAACAACCAGTAGCCGGTGCCAGACGATCAAAATCTTTCTGCTCATATTTAAAGTCTATTTTAAAACTGCTTTCGCCGTTGCCATTATCTCTTTCGCTGACAATTTTAACTATCATCTAGTCCCTTCAATCTCAGCTAAAAATAGCATATTCAGGAAAAAGTACAAGCCCTCGTAGTGGTCACGAATTGACATATAACACTTTTGTAACGGTCGTGAATATTTTGTTATATAAAAAGAGCTCTCTTCGAGCCCTCTGCATTTTGAATAAATTTATTTCCTGTGCTTCGGGGTTATCCAGAAGCCGAGATATTTGCCAAGCATAAGGCGGGTTTGGGCTTCGAGCGCGGGAAATGAGCCGAAAAAAATTATCGTAAAAGGAACAAGGAGCCACTGAAGAGCCATTGTTGCCGTGCGAAGTTTTCCATAATGCGGCGGCCTCGGCGGCAGAAGCTTCATTGAAATGATGGCTGAAGTTATCAAACCGATCATCGCGAATGTCATGATCGTTCTTGTGATCGTGGGCAGATTGTACGCCAGCACCAAACTATTGAATTCCCTCCCGCCCAAAAATATTGGGAGCCAGCCCAGCGCGAATATCATGAGCGCGTTCGTGGACCATGACCAGTAGCCTTCGATCATATTGAAAATGTAATAAAACTTCGTGCGCAGTTTTATTTTCTTATTTTTTGTGAAGCCGAAAACGACATACGGAAAATTTTCGACGCCCCATGCCCATCGCCTCTGCTGGCGGTAAACATTTTTTACCGTGCCAAAAAATGTAGGCGCCAAATTCGCGTCCATCGAAACAGGATAGGAAAGCGGAATTGATTCGTAATCTCCATCGTAATAAAGCAATGAATTCCAAAATATTCTGGAATCCTCCGATACCATATTCGTCTGCCAAAAGTCGAGATCAACCAAAGCCTTGAAGCTCATTGAATGTGACGAGAAAGTTGTAAGGCGCTCCGGGCGCTCCTGCTGCATCATCTGCCAAAAAGTTCCTGATGTCGCAACGACGCGGGAAAGCGCCGGAACATCCCAGATATTGTTGTTATAAACCGGGACCGGCTGGTAAGAAGTTTTCACCGGACGGTTAGCCGTCAAAAAATTCCAGGCCAATATCTCGAAATATTGCGGATATATCTGCGTATCTATATCGAAAGAGGAAACGATAATATTCTCATACGGAATACTTTTTTGGTCTATAAAATTTTTTTTCGCGATCTTCGCCGCCCATGTTTCGTTGCCCCCCTTTCCAGAGATCTCGCCTTCCAAATTTTTCGGATGCATGGTTATAAAAAAATTGTCGAATGAGCCGGTAAATTTGTTTTTCATCGTTTCGACAACTTTTTCCCCGTGTTCCATGTATCTTTCTTCGTATGAAAGCACAAGGATCATCCGGTCCTTGGGCCAGATGTTTTTTTCGATCGACGCGATAGTGCTAAAAACAATCTCTTCCGGCTCTTTGGACATCGGCAAAATAACCAAGTGCCAAAGATGCTCCCAGCGCGTGCGCGAAAGTTTCTCCTGCCAATCGGTTCCGATATTTAACCGCATCCTTTTGTAATTCGCGCGGAGGTGAAAAGATAAAAAAACGGTTTTCACAAGCCAATAAACATCGAATATTATTATAAAAAAAGCGGCACCCACGGGATAAAAATAAGACGCCGCGAATACTCCCGAAAAGGTCGCCCACGCAAAAAATCCAGGAAAAATTTCGAGCAGGCGGTAGATCACGCGGTCTTTGCCTTCGAGATCCGGAGAGAACGCGATTTTTAAGTATGATTTCTTTTCCATTTGACGTTCTTATCTAAGCATGTTCGGAAAAAAAATAAAAGCCTTTCCCTTGGAGGAAAAGGCTCTATAGAATCAATAAATTATTTTCTTATGAAATTTTCCGTCGTCATCGACATGACATAAATTTTTTGTATTGTTGATGATCGCTTCGAGCGACACTCTGCCGCGCCAAAGATCTCGCACATGCTTCAAGGTTTTCTCCGCATATCCGAGTTGCAAATCCCTGCCATCGTGATAGTGCTTCAAAAAAAGATGGCGCGAATTATTATAATTCGCATCCTCAACTTTAATAACTGGGATGCCGTTCATACCGACGCTCTTTATCAGCTGATCGCGCATCGCCTGCCAATTGTCTTCATCGGGCACCTTCGTCACTTTAATGACCCTTTGCCCGCCCTGTTCCGTTTCTTCGTATTCAAACATTTTCAGTTCCCGCATAAGATCTTTGGTAAGATATTGTCTGATGAAAGACTGATCGCGATCGGCCTCTCTCACCTCAAATATCTTATTTGAGCCGGTTTTTTTGGAACCATCGGCGTTGGAAAAGTTGAGTTTGCCGAATTTTTCAAGATCCTCTTTTGAAGGCTCGTCCCAACGCTTCTCAATATTTTCCCAAATCTTGTATCCCAAATGATAAGGATTTATTTGCCCGAAACGAGGACTCAAAACTTGAGCATGGTTTTTCGCAAATTCCGCGGCCAAACCGAAGTCTAAATCCAGAGAATTCATAATCTTTTTGTGCCAGAAACTCGCCCAACCCTCGTTCATTATCTTGGTTTCGATCTGGGGCACAAAATATTGGACCTCATCGTGGACTATCGTCAGCAAATCCTTTTCCCACTCGGAAAGGCGGGTATTATCCCTGATAAAAAGCAGGATATCTTCTTCCGGCCAAGGGGGATTTTTTTCCATTGCCTGTTTAAATCCCTCGTCATCGAACTTTTCACGCTTATGCACGCTTCCGAATGGATCCGTCATTTGTCTGAATTGATCCCGCACCATCTCAGCCTGTTCATCGTGCGTTAATTTCTTTCTGGCCAAATTCCTTCTTTGTTGGAGCGACAAGGAATGCGCGGCATCAAGCACCGCTTCGACTTTGTCCAAGCCTATGAAAGGATTTTCTATGTATCCTCTCACGCGTTTTGCATGAGACATAAAATCCTGGATTGTATAATCCGCGTTCGTTGATTTGAACGTAAAATTATTTTTGAAGAAATCATTGTGCCCGTAAACATGCGACATCGTCAAAAGCTGTAGGCACAAATTGTTTCCTTTCATCAGATACGCAATCGACGGATTTGAATTGATGACCATCTCGTAGGGAAGGCCTGATACGCCGTAGTCGTAAAGCGTTTTTGTTTTCTCAAACGCTTTGCCGTATGACCAATGCGGATAATGCGACGGCATCCCGGAATAAGCCATGTAACTCATCATTTGCTCGTGATCGCAGATCTCGAATTCCTGTTCATAAGGATCAAGACCGAATTCGAGCACTTTTTCGAAAATCTTTTCGTGCCAATTTTTTAGGTCTTCAATTGTCCAGTCCATATTCACTCTCCTTCCGACCTGGCTTTTGCAAAAAATTCCGTGAACCGCGGGAACACTTCGTCTTTACTGCGAATGACCACGGTTTGGAAATTCGGCTCCTTGATACTGTCTTTGAATCGTTGAACCATGCTACTTCCGTAATAGCCGGATGGCGGTTTAATTTCTCCGTAGCCGAAAAGATTAGTGGCCTTGCACAGCTCGCGCGCCATTTTCACTGCCTTATCGTTATCCACGTCAAAATTATCGCCGTCCGAGCAATGAAAAGCATAGGCATTCCACAAAGACGGATCGTAGCGTTCTTTGATTATCTCGAGCGCCTTCTCATATCCGGAGGAAATAAATGTTCCGCCGGACTCCCATTTGTGGAAAAATTCGTCTTCGGTAACTTCTTTCGCCTCGGTCTCATGCGCGACGAATACTATCTCTACGTTCAGATACCGGATCTGCACGAATCTGACCAAGAAAAAAAAGAAACTCCGAGCGAGATATTTTTTCTCGGTATCCATCGAGCCGGAAGTGTCCATAATGCAAATGACTACCGCGTTCGAATGCTTTTTTGGCTCGATCTTGGACTTCGCGTATCTCCTGTTTTCCGGCCTGATCGCTATCCAGTTGTCTTTTTTTTCGACTTTGAGCTTTTTTCTCAAATCGAGCAATTGCTGTTCGTAGTCTTTAAGCTTTTTAGCCAACTGTTCTGCTTCAGCCTTTTTTCCCGAAGCCCTCAATGCTTCAATCTCCTTGCGAATTTCATCAAGCATCCGCTTATTGCCCTGCTCTGCACGAATATGTTCTCGTTGAGTCGGCAAAGACAATAATTTATTCCGCGGTCCCTTATGCCTGAGGCCCTTTTTCCTGACCCTCGTTTGAACTTCAATATTTCTAAGGTCTCTCTGCTTAAGTTCCGGCAGATTGAGATCTTCGAACATCATATCAAGAAGCTCGCCAAGCGTGATATCGTGCTCATAATAATCAACGCCGGGTTGATCACCCGCTTGCTGGTTTCCCTTGCCGTCCTGACTCCGGCCGATAATGTCGCCCGGCTGCGGGTCGCCGCCATCGCCTTGACCGGTGCCCGTGTTATCGCCATAAATAAAACGAGGTTCTTTTATGCCTCTGATTGGCACCTTAATGATCTTATCGCGGTCTTTTCCCACAATAGACTCTTCTGAAAGGATGTCTCCAATATTATCTTTAATTGCCTTCCTGACTTTCTGTCCATGTCTTAACCTATCCCCGGAACTTCTGTCGCTGTGATTTTTGTCGGTAGTATCGCGGAAAATCGCCATTGCTGTTCTCCTTTTCAACGTACATTTACTACCTTAAGCCGTAACATGAAAAAAAGCCCGGCGCAAGCTGGGCTTTTTTCGACATACCGAAATATCGACATATCAAAATATTTAAATCTAGTCTTTCCACAAATTGTTGGCGGCGTACTTTAGTACGACGTCCACGCAACTCTTGCAATATCCGTTCTCAAGGAGATTTTTTACCATCGCATCATACTTCTCGCTTTGCTCTTCGTCACGCATCCTCGCCTTGGTGATCACTCGCGTAAGATCCCTGACCGAAGTCATGAGTTTTTTCTCGATAGCTTCTTTCAAAGGCTCATAGCTTCTGAAATCTATCTTCTGACCTCTGCGGTTAGCCGCCCAAAGATAAGAGATAACTTCCTGGCGGAATCCATCAGCCGCGGAACCAATGATAGCAACCTGTTCTTCGATCGATTTCAAAAACTTTTCGTCAGGAACCAGCTCTTCCTTCGTGTTGCGATCCTTGACCTTTGTCTTATTCACGTAGGCTTCGGCATGATCCAGATAGTTCTGAAACAATCCTTCGGCCTGCTCCTGGTACGAAAATACGAAAGCTTTTGTAATCTCTTTTTCCAACAGTTCCAGATACTCTTTGTGAAGGGTATCCTGCAGGAATTCGAGATACTGCTTGCGTGTATCATCGGACAGATCCGCTTCTTTGACCATGTTGATCATGGCCTCCCGAACGCTGATTGGATTGATACAGTTTCCTTTTTTATTGTCGGAGAGCGCATTGTCCAGGGCCTTCATAATGAATCTTGTCGAGATTCCGCTCATCCCCTCGCGCTTTGTTGCTTCCTTCAACTCTTGAACATCGACTTTTTTTGTCTTTCCTTTTTCGATGACCTCTTCCCCGTTGTAAATTTTGAGCTTTGTCATAAGGTCGCATTTGCCGGATGTCTCAAGCCGCGAAAGGATCCCGAAAGTTGAGGCGATTTCCAAGGTATGCGGCGCGATGTGAGCTCGAAAATCGGAATACCGAATGATCTTCTGATAAATCTTTACTTCCTCGGAAAGCCGCAGGTTATAAGGAACCTTCACAACAACGATGCGGTCCAAAATAGCTTCGTTGGTGTGATCTGCCTTGAATTTATTCCATTCAGCCTCATTCGAGTGGGCGATGATCGCCTCGTCAACATAAACATTGCCGTGCCGGCCTGGCGCCGGTATCGATTTTTCCTGCGTTGCCGTGATCATACAATGCAGATATTCGATCTCATTCTTGAAAACCTCGATGAATTCGACAATGCCACGATTGCCAACGTTCAGCATTCCGTTCAACTCAAGAACACGAGGATCGCCTTCCGAATACATATCGAGTTTGGAAATATCTTCACTGCCGATCAGCACGGAAGTATCTTGGTTGTTCGGATCCACAGGGGGCACCACTCCGATGCCGACCCTTGCTCGTTTTGAGAATTCTACCATCACAACCGGAAATTGTTCATACTCGCCGGGCTTAACATTTATTCCTTCGCCTTTATCTTCCCAGCCTTTTTTCAGATGATTACGGCACACAGGGCAAAGATCGCCTTCGATCTTAACACCCAAGGCTTCTTCGAATTGTTTTCGAAGATGGCGCGGAACCAAATGCAGAGGTTCCTCGAACATTGGACAGCCTGCCAAAGCATAAATTGGATCGCTATCTTCAAGGCCCCTGTGAAGTCTTTCAGCCAAAGATGACTTGCCGGAGCCGACCGGACCCATAAGGTAGAGTACCTGGCGCGATTCCTCGCCTTTCATCGCTGCTCCGTGAAAATAGCGGACGATCTGGGAAACTGTCTTTTCAATGCCGAAAAATTCCTCGGCAAAAAAATCATAGACATACATGTTGTCATCGGGCTTGTAGAGCTTCTGCGTATGCGAATCGGCGTTTTCCGTGATATGCCGGACACCGGGCTTCAAAATATTATCGTAAATACGCGCATGCGCGAGCTTGGCGACGGAAGAATCCTCTTTTACAACATCGAGATAATCAAGAAAGGGTTTCATCCCCCATTTTGCCGCCGGCCTGTCAGCCCGATCTTTTTTGATCAAGGCATCCCATGCCGCCTTATTCAAATTCTTAGCCATTTCTATAGCCTCCTTTTCAAGCTACGTTCCAAAGTTATTCCTAACTTAATACTTAACAAATAGGAAAAAGGGCGTCAAGCCCCACTACCAGCGGGCAAAGTCCTTTTTTTTCTTTTGAATTTATGATATATTTAAAATCAAATACGCCTGTGGTTTATAAATTACGGCCCGTAGCTCAATGGCGGAGCACCGAGCTTATACCTCGGGGGTTGTAGGTTCGAGTCCTACCGGGCCGACAAAATAAATAGAAATCTTTTGCTAAACAACAACGTAGGCTTTTACAAACGCTGCGAATTCGTCGCGCTCAACGGTTTCTTCGGTGATGAGTTTGTTGGCGAGGGCATCTAACGCTTTGCGGTGTTTGATGAGAACTTCTTTTGCCATTTTTAATGCGTTTTTCATAAATTTGGAAACCTCATCATCGATAAGGGAAGCAAAACTTTCGGAATAATCTTTCGTGCCGCCAAAATCTCGGCCCAAAAAAACATTTTCTTCATGCCCTCCGAAAGCAAGCGGCCCAACTTTCTCCGACATTCCGTATTTTGTAACAAGCGCCCGCGCCAAATCTGTCGCTTTTTTCAGATCGTCAGACGCACCGGTAGTCAACTCGTTGAACACAACCTGCTCCGAGGCGTAGCCTCCCAAAGAAACCGCGAGCTCCGAAACAAAATGCGTTTTTGAATATAAATGCCTGTCTTCCAGCGGCAGCTTCAAAGTAAACCCCGCAGCGCGCCCGCGCGATATTATCGAAATCTTATGCACAGGATCGGTTTCGGGCATAGCGGCCGCGACCAAAGCGTGTCCGGCTTCATGGTAAGCGGATATTTTCTTTTCGGCTTCGGATAAAATATGACTCTTTCTTTCGGGTCCGAGCATTACTTTTTCTATTGAATTGATCAGATCGAGCTGGGTAACTTCTTTCCTATTTTTTCTCGCGGTAAGAATAGCCGCTTCGTTTACCAGATTGGCAAGATCCGCTCCGGAAAACCCGGGTGTGCGCTCGGCAATTCTGCGAAAATCAACATCCTTCCCCAACGGTTTTTTTAGCGAATGAATTTTTAGAATTTCCGTCCTGTCATTAATATCAGGAAGATCTATGACCACTCTCCTGTCAAAACGCCCCGGGCGTAGAAGCGCGGGGTCCAAAACGTCCGGCCTGTTCGTCGCCGCCATTACAATCACTGATTCGTTGGTTTCAAAACCGTCCAATTCAACCAATATCTGGTTCAATGTCTGCTCTCGTTCATCGTGCCCGCCTCCCATGCCGGCCCCCCTGTGGCGGCCAACTGCATCGATCTCATCAATAAATATGATCGAGGGCGCAGCTTTTTTTGCCATTTTAAAAAGGTCTCTGACGCGCGAGGCGCCGACACCAACAAACATCTCGACGAATTCCGAGGCGGACATATGAAAGAACGGCACGCCGGCTTCTCCGGCAACCGCTTTTGCTATCAAAGTTTTTCCTGTTCCGGGCGCGCCCATCAGCAAAACACCTTTGGGAATTTTTGCCCCCATATCCAGAAATTTTTTGGGGCTTTTAAGAAAATCCACGATCTCTAAAAGTTCTTCTTTCGCTTCTTTCGCTCCCGCGACATCGCGGAACATGACGCGTTCTTTTTTATTATCGGGATAAATAACCCTCGCGCGCGACTGCCCGAAAGTAAATGCCTGGATATTCGCGCGCTGGACTTGCCGGGCGGTAAGCCAGAAAAACGCGACGATCAAAAGAAAAGGCAGTAAGAACGGCAGCAAAGCTCCGAGCCAATAAACAAGACCTGACGGATTTTGCACGTCGATAATTACTTTGCCCAATTTTTCATCGGAGACGCCGTAATTTTTGAGCGTTTCCGAAAGTGCGGCCTCGTTTTCCTTTTTGGAACCCGTTTCCGCGCCGTCTTTTAATGTAATATCCAGATCTGAATCGCGCACTATGATCTTTTCCACCTGATCCGCGTTGATTTTTGTCACAAGTTCAGACAAAGAAATTTGCTGGACCTCCTTTAAGCTTCCCGAAATTGCCGAATAAAGAAACGCTAAAGAGAGCAATATCAAAATAATTCCTATGATGTTTTTTGAAAGCATTTTCACCTTAATCGTAATTATAAACTAAATAAAAAATCCCGACAAGAGCTATGCATTTATTGCATAAACTCTTGCCGGGTATCTGCTACCGTTTAGCTGCGGTTACCCATGCCGTTCCCGCGGCCGTGCTTGGCGCTATAGCCGCGCTTGAGCTTGGGTTTGAAAATATCGGATACGATCTCCGACACTCCGGACTTCCGCTCTTCACGCCGCTCTTGGCGCCGCTCATCCTGCTGAGCCTGCCGCTCTTCAAAAGCGATCGCAGACTTTTGCTTGTTTGCACGAAACTCTGCTTCTTCTTCACAGAAGAAATAAAGCTTCTTGCCCTGCAGCTTGGCCTGCTCCACCGCACTCTCCCTGCAAGGCCTGCAAACACAAAGCACTTCGCCATCCTTTGCAAGAAAATGCCCGGTCGTGATGGTAACTGTTTCCATCTGACCGGAATCCTGGTTTTTTACCTTGATTGTAAAATCCCACAGAAACGGTACAAAACTATTGCCGCACTTCTTGTTGGAACAGACGCACGGAGCGCTGGCGTCGATGCCGATATTGAGCCGCTTGTCTTGCGCGACCCGCATCTCGGCAGCTTTCATCCAGACTTCGTTCGAATCGACGTTGTAACGTCCGGCAAACGCCTTGTGGAGTTCGTCCTTCAAATCCCAGTTGATCTTCGAGACGACCCTATAGCCTTCGTGAGTAAACTGCGGATCACCGGCTTCGGGCGGCAACTCTGCCAGCTTGAGGTCGCGATAAGCGACATATTCAGCTGTGTCGATGGGATTTTCCTCGCGGCCTTTGAAGACCACGTGCAAAACCTTCCAGTCAATGACGAGCTTCAGCCGGCGGAATTCCTTTTCGCCTTTGTCGTGTGCCTCCATCAAATCGAGCTTCCGCTGTTCATACGAGGCCTGGGTAAAGATTCTCGGCTCATGGTCTTTCACCGCGCCGGTTAACGCTTCCGATAACACACCACTTAAATCCATCGTCCTACCCTTCTTTCTCCGCTAAAATAGCGGGTCTGTTTAAAGCTCCATCAAGAAAAATTTTGATGAGAGCGAGCCAATTTAATGAACCTGCCATGAACTAAAACTACTACCATTATACTCTCTTCATAAAAAAAGTCAAGGGGTACGATTTCGTACCCCTTGTGTGCCTTTTTAGGCTTTTATCTTAGCCCACTTGGAAATCTTGGGCCTTTTTTCTTTTTGGTCTCTGGCTGTTTTTTGGCAGCCTTTGTTCCGCCGCCGGCAATCTGTGCCGCCGTGCAAAACCACTTTGGATTTGCGGTGCCTTTTGCAGGCAACGGCGCCCTCATCTTCTTGATGAGGCGGTTCAAACTGCCGACTGCCCCGCTCTTCACTCCGCGTGCCCGCAGTTCATCGAGCCGTCGCTTGAGCCTGGCCAAATGGGTCGAATTTGTGTCGAACGCGCGCACATCAGCATGTGGATTAACTTCCATTTCTTTCGTTTCTCCTCTTCTGGTTAATTAGTCTGTTCCACCCGCGTAACGCGGGTCGCCAATCTTGCTCGGACGTTCTTTGCGACGACTCACGCGATTGCCACGATGATCATCGCCGTTGCTGCCCCCGTTTTCTATCGGCTCCACCATGATGGCCTTGGCCAACGAAAAACCAAGAGCCTGGTTTGCCGGCAAAGCGACGTACTTAACGCGCACGCCCTCGTAGGTGTCGAATCCGTCAACCTGCCTCGGCCGTACATGGCCGAAAAACAGATTGGCGTAGTTCACAAGAACTTCGTCATGGTCGCCATCGATACAGCCGGAGCCACCGATTGCGGCACCCTTCCCGACAAAAAAATTAAACCTCGTAATTGTCCCTTCCCCTTTTAGTAATTTGTCCTCGGGGCACCTATAACCGTTATTGCCCATAAACCCTCCTGTTTTTTCAATAAACGGGCATATAAATTTACCCGTCTTCGTACTGTCTGCATTATACTCTTTTTGCTATTATTTGTCAAATTCGTGTATCTATGCTTCAATTCCACTTAATGCACCAAAATATCAGAGAAATAAAATTCGACGATAAGAACTTCCCTAAAATTCTTAAAGAAATTCCGTCGCCACCGAAAAAATTTTATGTGTGGTCCTCCAACGGCCAACTTCCGAAAGCCGCCAACTTTTTATCTATAGTAGGCACGAGGCGCTGTTCAGCGTACGGCGAAGAAATTTTGCGGAAACTTATCGCAGACTTGGTGCCATACGGCTTCGGAACTGTTTCGGGTATGGCCATCGGTATTGATACTATCGTCGCCAAAGCAAGTTTAGAAAATAAAATTCCGACCATCGCTGTTTTGGGTTCAGGATTAGGACGCGAAGCATTTTACCCGCCGAGAAATTGGCGGCTCGCGGAAGAAATTGTCGAGCGTGGCGGCGCGATAATTTCCGAATACGAAAATGATTTTAAGGCGACGCTTTGGACGTTCCCGCAAAGAAACAGAATAATTTCCGGCCTCTCCCCCGCAACACTGGTCGTGGAAGCCCCTGAAAAAAGCGGCGCTCTCATCACGGCTCGATTCGCGCTTGAACAAAACCGCGATGTGTTGGCGATTCCGGGCTCCGTTTTCGGTTCCAATTCCGCCGGCACGAACAAACTTATAAAAGAAGGCGCCGGACTTGTAACATCCGTTGATGATATTTTGAAAGCGTATGGATTGATTAGCGACCCGGGCGCCATTGGCGACCGGGTCGCTGACTTCGACCTTTCTCCGGAAGAAAATAAAATTTTGGAAATCATAACCGAGCCGATGGACGTTGATTCTATTATCAGGGCGAGCATGATGCCTTCTCATGAAGCGCAGTCGATTATCGGGTTGCTTGAGATCCGTGGTATCATAAGAAAGATAGGTTCCGAATATGCCAAAATCAAAAACTAGATTAGTCATCGTTGAGTCGCCCACTAAAGCGCGCACTATCTCGCAATACCTGGCGGGAGATTTTGTTATTGAATCAAGTTTCGGGCACGTGCGCGATCTCCCCAAATCGCAGCTTGGGGTTGACGTGGAAAATAATTTTGAACCGAAATATATCGTTCCGTTAAAAGCCAGAAAAAATCTTAATTTATTAAAAAAGAAGGCCAAAGCCGCGGAGGAAATAATACTCGCGACAGATGAAGACCGCGAAGGAGAAGCTATCGCCTGGCATCTTCTCTCCGCGCTCGGTCTTGAAGATAGGCCTGAAGACAACATAAAAAGGATCGTATTCCATGAAATAACCGAGAAAGCCATCAAAGCAGCTATTGCGAATCCGCGCGATATCGATATGCACTTGGTAGATGCCCAGCAGGCGCGGAGAATTCTGGACCGCCTTGTCGGATACAAACTCTCGCCCTTTTTGTGGAAAAAAGTTGCCCGCGGCCTTTCTGCGGGACGTGTTCAATCTGTAGCGGTCAGGCTCATCACGGAAAGGGAGGCCGAGATCGATGCTTTTAAAAAAGATGAATATTGGACAATTGAAGCCTTATTTCAAAAAGAAAGCGCGTCGTTTATCGGAGAACTTTATAAGATCTCCGATAAAGTTTTAGAAAAATTTGATATAAAAAATGAAGCAGAGGCGAAGAAAATTTTAGATAAATTGTCTGGGGCTCACGCAAAAGTGGTCTCCGCGGATAAAAGCACGCAGTTAAAACACGCGCCGCCGCCCTTTACCACTTCAACTTTGCAACAAACTTCATTTCAAAGATTGAGATTTTCGGCAAAACAAACAATGATGTTGGCGCAACGGCTTTACGAGCAGGGTTTCATTACATACATGCGCACGGACTCGCTTAATCTTTCACAGGACGCGTTAGCCGCCGCCGCTTCGTGGATCGGAACAAATCTCGGAAAAAAATATTTGCTTCCGCAGCCGAGGATTTTTAAAACAAAATCAAAATCCGCACAAGAAGCGCACGAGGCCATAAGGCCGACCGAAGCTTCTAGAACTCCGGAAAGCGTTAAGACAACTTTGGAACCAAGGGAATTCAGGCTCTACGAGCTTATTTGGAGGCGCTTTTTGGCTTCCCAGTTGCCGGACGCAAGCCTTGAGAATACGAAGATCGACGTTAATGTTAATGATCACATTTTCAGAATTTCAGGCGGCAGGATGCTTTTTGACGGCTTTTTGAAAATTTATCCGATGAAATTCGCGGAGAATATTTTGCCTGCGCTTCAAAAGGGCGACGAATTAAAAACCGAAAAAATAACCCCCGTACAGCACTTTACCGAACCGCCTCCGCGGTACAACGAAGCGAGTCTTATTAAGGCGCTCGAAAAATTCGGGATAGGACGCCCGTCAACTTATGCTCCGACAATTTCCACCATTCAAGACCGCGGCTATGTGGAAAAAGACCAGGAGCGGAGGCTCCGCCCGACGGAAACAGGAAAAATCGTGAATTCCCTGCTTGTGGAACACTTCCCGGAAATCGTTGATATCGGATTTACCGCAAAAATGGAGGGAGAACTCGATGAGATTGCGGAAGGCAATATTAAATGGCAGCCGGTTATCAAAGAATTTTTTGAACCGTTCGCAAAACACTTGGAAGAAAAATACGAAAGTGTCGTGTCGCAGAAAGTCGAGGAAAAAACGGATGAATCCTGTCTCAATTGCGGGAAACCGATGGTCATCAAACGAGGAAGATTCGGAAAATTCATCGCCTGCTCCGGTTTTCCGGAATGCAAAACCACAAAAAGAATTCCCGAGCCTTCTCTCAATATCAAATGTCCGACATGCATAATATCCCCGGAAAGAAAAGATGATCCGGGAGAAGTTGTAAGACGGCGCTCCAAAAAAGGCAGATATTTTTTCGGATGCTCCAAATGGCCCAAGTGCGATTTTATTTCATGGACGCTCCCGGGCTCCGCGGAAGACATTAAAGCAAAAGAAAAAGCCGCGGCGAAAGCGCTGAAAACCGCGGAAGCCGGAGAAATAATAGACAACCTGGAAGCAAAAGAAAAAGCCCTGCCGAAAGAATCGGCAGAGCAACCAAACGAAGATATTTAATAAAATTATTTTCCATTTCCTTCGCGTATGGAAAGTTTGTGATAAAGGATTTTTAGACGCGCAGCTATTTTGAAAACCGGGTTAGATTGCATGCCTTTACCTACGAGGGAATCTTTTACGACACAAGCGACAAATTTGTCGCAACTAAGTACGGGGCAATAAAAAATGGCCAGCACCTGAAATTTTTCAAATTCTTCTTCGTGCAGCTCCATCCATCGCAAATTATGCTTTGGACAAGTATCTTGCTGCGGCTTATGCTTCCCGCACCATTTTTTCATTAATTTCCCCTTTCTTCTGTCCAAACCCTAGCAAACAAAAAACCGGGGGTCAATCCGGCTCTTTCCAAAGAAAGGACCAGATCAATCCGCCGGCTTCATTGTCAATTGACAGATTGGGCGCTAAATTGATTAATATGACTTGGCAGGAATATGAAAAAAAACTGGAGAAATTCGGCTATAAGGATGAAATTATAGCAAAGATAAAACCTGTGTTTGAATTTGCCTCTATCGCCCATAAGGACGAAAAAAGGTTCTCGGGCGAGCCTTATATCGTCCAT
>Ga0209541_10000509_pt1 | contig 76331 bp, 89 predicted proteins | sample RifCSPlowO2_01_FD_184027 | JGI IMG/M metagenome (GOLD analysis project Ga0209541, IMG submission 184027) | Groundwater microbial communities from Rifle, Colorado - Rifle CSP2_plank lowO2_0.1 (SPAdes) (version 2) | ecosystem: Environmental > Aquatic > Deep subsurface > Groundwater | place...
AATAAATTATAATTAATAGCATCTGCTACTGTGGGGTCTCTTACAATATCATACAAAGAAGTATTTGGTCCAACCCTGCTTAAACCAGAATCAGGATTTCCATCTAAATCCCTATCCAACGAGGAACCTCTGAGTCTTCCACCTTCACCTTTAAGAGTTTTGTTTCTTATTATAGCGATATCCCCGCTTCTAACATGGCCTTTTCCTTGCTGATCCAAGTAGCCATTTCCATTCAAATCAAGAAATATAAAATCTACAATACCATTTACATCTGTAACATAAACATGGATTCCTTCCACAAGATGTCTTTTGGAATTTTTAAAGATAAGTTCATAATTTTCATCAATTTTCTCTTGTGCCAATAGAGAACTTGCTATTCCTAATAATAAAGTTCCTATTCCTTTAAAATAATTTGTATATTTCATTTTATAAGTTACCTATAAAAATTAACTATTTATAAACTTTTCTATTTTGTAATTACTAATAAGTAATATTATCCAATATAACTAATTTCCTGCTTTGGTTTTACATCACTAATTCCTGTAATCTCATTAGTTTTGTATTTAATTTCCTTCTCTATGTTTCTTATTTCGTCATTTAAAGACCTAAAGTCTAAATTAAATTTAAAGGAGTCATTCAATATTTTAAGCAGTTCTCTTGCCCCTTTTATTCCCAAATAATTTGGATGTCCGAATGTCTGTGCTAACAAACATATGGCATTTATTCCATGCTCTTTAGCCAATCCGCATAGCAATCCAGTAACTCCAATTATAGGCCCTACAGTCCCGAATATTTTCTTGTTGATTCTCTTGTCATTTAATATGTTCATTGCCTCTTTGGAATTTGCTGTTGCATAAACCTTGGGATTATTTGGAATCCTTGGCAGGCCTATGCCTCCAAGGGTGATTATTTTCTTGCCGTTAAATTTATTGAAAATTCTTAATACTTCCTCGCAGAATTCATAGCTCCCCCTTTCATCAACAGGCTGCACATCTCCGCCTAAAAAAATAAAATCTTTATCCTTAACTTTCTTATGATGCAAAGTAATTTTTGGCAGATCTATCAAGCTGCTCTCGTTGACGAAAACAGAATTAGGAAAATCATTAGAATATATCTCCAAAAAAGCCTCGGCATTCAAGCTGTCAATAAGGTAATCCAAAGTTATTTTCCCCACATTTCCAATCCCTGGCAATCCCTCTATTAAAATTGGATTCCTAAACTGGATTTTTCTTAATATTCTTATTCTAAAGCTCATTTTTCATTGTTTGTTTTTTACTAATGCGCCTGTAATAGCCATACTTGTCTTCTACTGAAAACTTGGCAGGCCTTGGGTCTAAAGCTTTTCCGCCGCAATCGCACTTTTCATTTAAAGTGTATCTTCCGCATTCAGCACACCTTAAGATTATTTTATTCATTCTTTTCTGTTAAACTCAGCTTCAGCTTTTAATTTTTTTGCTAATTCCAAGCTTGAATTTATTGCATCTTTTAATCTGAATTCTGCTTTCTTATAATCGCTATCTTCGACAAAAATTCTGTACTTGGGCGCTCCCAGATATGTAACCTCAATCCCCTTGCTAGTCAGGTTATTCAATATTTTTCTTATGATTTCAATGCCGTTGCTTTCTTTTGTTGAAATCTTTAATATTCCTTTTATAGAAACCATCTGTGGTTTCATTCTTTCTTCAACCAAAGTTTCTATTTTCTTTGCAATATTATCCTTAATTCCTAATTTGTTCAATTTTAGATCGTTATTGATGATTTCTTTAAAGCATTCAGTCAAGCTGTCATATTTTTCCAATATTTTATAGCCAACTTCCTTGTACATTTGCTCTATATTTAATTTTAGTTCCTTGCCAACAACTTCCATTAATTTTTCAGCTTTGCTTTCTTGTTTATAATCATCGACTTTCTTCCTTCTTTGAATTAAATTAACTCTCCTTAAAGATAAATCAATATAGCCTCTTTCCTGATTGACTCTTAGAACCTTGCATACTATTTTTCTTCCCTCGCTTACAAAGTCCCTTAAATTTCTTATTCTTCCTGGGCTTACTTCAGAGATATGAACCATTCCTTCCCTGTCATATTCATCTAAATTAACAAAGACTGAATGTGGCAGAATCTTCTTCACAGTGCATATAACTATATCATCAACTTCTGGAAATCCCTTTTTCTTGTAAAACATTTTAAAAGAAGGATAAATAGAATTTATAAATTATTCTAAAACTTCTAAAACTCTGGCTTTAATCTTGCTTTTTCCTCCGGTTGGCTCTAATAATTCTTCCCCGCACACCAAGCAAATTACTCTTGTTGAGGATTTGCCGAAAATTATCTGCTCATTCTTGCATTTGTTGCATCTTACCTTGATGAATTTTGATTTAGTTTCTTTTTCCATTTTTATTCAAATACAGCTTTTTTTGATCTGAAACCTTTTGGTGATAATGAAGACTTTCCGCATTCCTGGCATGTAAACTTTAAAACAATTTTCTTTGAAACTTTAGCCCCTGTTCTCTTGAATTTGGATATAGCAGGCTTTGACCCCCACTTGCCCAGATTACCATAACCCCTTCCTCTTCCTCTTTTCAAGGCTCTGTTCTTTCCTCCCCAAGACAATGAGTGAGTTGCGCTTCTGCCTCTGGCTTTAAGTAAAGAAATCTTGTGATTAGTGCTTTTCTTGCAGTTTTTGCAGTATCTTTTTTTTTGTTTTGGTAATTTCATATTTCCTCTGCTCTTCCTTTTTCAATCAATAATTTTGCAACATCTGATGGCAAATTCGCAATGTCCTCCTCTTCAAAAGGCCCATAATTAAACCCGTTGCTTCCGACAAATTTTGGGACTGGGCTTATAAACCTTATTAGAATTTTATCTTGAAAATCGCTTTTTATTACTTTCGGTTCATTTAAAGCAGGGGATTTTCCCTGCTGAAGATTGCCTAAAATGCCACCTCTATATAAATTTAAATCATTTTTAACATTTTCATAAAACTTAACTTCTTCAGGTAATAATAAAGAGGTATCTACCTTGCCCAGATTTCTGGAATTTAATAATGCTAATGTAATAATTTTATTTTCTCTTTTCTCATATAATTCCTTTAAAATCCTATAAATGCTGTCTAATTGTTTGGTTGTTCTTTCAATTTCTTTAGCAGCAAATACATTTTCTTTGGTTTTTTGAGATTCTAGAATTTCTTTTTTATCTTTAATGTATTTAATAACATCATTAAAAAAATCCTTGTCTAATTTCTGAATTTCTGGCCTGGATTTCTCTCTTCTCGATAATTCATACAAGGTTTCATAAGTAATTATAACTTCCCCCATAAAACATTAAATAAACACAAAAATTATTAAAGGTTTAGATAGTTTTTTGTGACATTCTTTCCATACTAAAATATAGAGCTTCCTGTATTATTGGAAGCTAAAGGTTCCTGCTTCATGGTCTCTCCCAACGGAAAAACTTCACAGGCTTGAAATTCCGTATGCCCTACGGTATTTTTAATTTCAATTTGTTGAATATTATTCTTCCTATTAATTTTGTAATTTTCAAATGCTATAACTTTAATTAATTTAGCTGACATTATATCCCTATCTATTTTTATTCCACATTTGTTACATTTATGTATTCTTGTTGCTAAAGACTTCTTTACTTTATTTCCACATATACAATATTGTGATGTTGATGTTCCTTTTGGATTTATTTTTATTACTTGTCCACCAGTTTCTTCCACTTTGTAAGACAAAATTTGTAGAAATTTATTCCAAGAGGCATCATTTATTGATTTTGATAAGTGTTTATTTTTAATCATATTTTTTATTTGTAGTTTTTCTATAGCAATATTGGAATAATTATGTGCTAGTATTTTTGCTTGTTTATGTAAGAAGTCTAATCTTTGGTTTGATATTTTTTCATGTAACTTTGCTAGTTTTAATATTGATTTATTTTTATTTCTGGAGTTTTTATTTTTCTTTGATAATTTTCTTTGTGTCTTTATTAGTTTTAATTCGGATTCTCTTAAATATTTTGGATTTTCTATTTTATTGCCGTTGCTGTCTGTATAAAAAGAATTTAAACCAACATCTATACCTATATAATTTTTTGGTTTATTAAATTTAATTTCTTTTTCTTCTTCAACGCTAAAATAAGCAAACCATTTATTTGTTAATGTTCTTTTGATTGTTAATATTTTTATTTTTCCTTTTATTTCTCTGTGTAGTTTTATGTTTATTTCTCCTATTTTAGAAAGATTTAATTTATTTTTATCTAGTTTGAAACCATGTTGTGGATAAGTAAATGAATTATATTTGTCTTTTGATTTAAATCTTGGAAATCCTGCTTTTTCTTTGTTTTTAACTCTTGTAAAGAAGCTTTTGAATGATTTATGAAGCCTATCTGATACATTTTGTAATACTTGAGAATGAATGTTTTTAAGATTTTGATTGAGCACTTTCCAATCTGGAAGTAAATTATTAAGGTCTATTTGATTTGCATAACTTTTATTTAAGAAATATATTTGTTTTTCATATTATAGTTGTGTATTATATAAATATCTACAATTATTTAATGTAAATTGTAATCTTCTCTCTATTTTTTTAGATGGATATACTCTAAATTTGTATGTTTTTCTTATTTTATTCACCTCTTTATCGAAGGTAATAGTATTATCTACCGTCGGTATATATAAGGCTTTTACCTTTATAAATCTTTGTAATCCTAGGTTTTACATAGATGAATAAAAATATTTTAGGAGAATATGTATTTATGTATTAGCTTCTGTTGAAGAATCTAAGAAAATTCAAGAGAGATATGAAAACTAGGTGAAATATAATCAAACCAAAAAGATTAAAAATATAAATTCTAATACTTATTTTATATGAATCTTAAAATTTATTTATTTAGGCATGGTCAAACATACCACAATAGAGATGGGATATTTTCCGGTTGGTTGAACACAGGATTAACTAAAAGGGGTTTTGAAGATGCTAAAATCATAGCCTTAAGATTAAAAAATAAAAAAATAGATGTAGCATTCCAAACAAGATTATCAAGATCCAAAGATACATTAAAGGAAGTCTTGAAATATCATCCAGAATGCAAAAAAATAATAACAGATGATAGAATGATTGAGCGTTCTTATGGAAGTCTACAGGGAAAATATCATAAAACAATAATTAAAAAATTTGGTAAAAAACAATTTGATATCTGGCACAGATCTTATAATGTTGCTCCGCCAAAAGGAGAATCAATAGAAATGGTTGAAAAAAGGGCCTTGTCATTTATAAAAGATTTGATAATTTATATGAAGAAAAACAAAGTTAATGTAGCAATTTCTGCACATGGAAATTCAATGAGACCGTTTAGAAGGCATTTTGAAAAATGGTCAATAAAGCATATGCTTGAGATGGAAATGCCTTATGATCAAATGTTTGAATACAAAATAAATGTTTAATGTTCATAAATTATTTTAATTTTTGGTCTTAAATTAGCATCTTCATTATCGCTACTGTTTATATATCCCCATTGTTGGCCAGTTTCAGAAGATAATAGAATTGCAAACCCATAATTCCTGCTAACTCCTGTATACCACTCAGTATAAAGATCTGTAAAGTCTAATTCACGATTTGAATAGGGTCTGTCTACAGAAATACTTCCATAATTTTGGCTTGAAGTTGAAGGTTTATTATTCCAAGTAATAGAATATTCCCCCCAAGAAGAATTAACCTTCTTTAAAATTTCGCTTATTCCCTCACCAGATGGGGTCATTCCTCCTCCATTGAATATAAAAATAGCAGAAACTATTGTAGAATTCTGAGGTAAGTTAGGCAAATTAAATTTAAAAAATCCTCTTTTTATTTGATTTGTGCCTGCAGGATAACCATTATACCAGGTATGTATCTTATCTTCTCCACCATAATTATCATTTGTATTTTGAGGATCTCCCCCCCTATAACTATTATAGTAAACATAAGAATCTTCGCAATTATCAGGGCTTAATTGTAAAATAATTGAATCTAAATTTCTTGGTGTACCTAAATAAAAATCAGATATTTCACATCTTGGCTGAGTGTATCCATTAAATTGTAAAAGTTTGGCATGCTGATCCTGGGTAAAACCCGACTTGCTTGCTCTAAGAGTATAAGCCCCTTCTCTTAAAAATTTAAGATAATACTTGCCATTATTATCAGAAATGATTGAATTATTGCTCGTTGGGCCTTCTACAACTTCTATACGAGCATCAGAAACTAAAAAATCATTATGATATATATTTCCTTTAAGAGTAACAAATTCTTCCCTATTAGAGGTTTGATGAGTCAAAACATGAAGTTTATTCCAGTAAATATCAATGTAATATGCCTCTTTTTCAAAACTTCCTTCAAAAAAAGAAGCAAAATAGTTTACAATATCATTAAGATTATTTAAGTTTTCAACAAAAGTCTCTCTAGCGTTAGCAGCATCTGATGCAAAACTTATTAAAGGTGCTCCGGTTAAATCTTTTGTAAATTCTAAAATGCTTGTATTCCTAACTATTGCATCATTTTCAACATAAAAAGAATGAAGTTCATCTATGGGAATTGTAGCAAGAAAAGTCAAATTAGGATTTTGTGATAAATCATAAGGATAGGGTTCACTCCTATCATGAAGTCTTCTCTCATAACTTCCTCTTCTAGATTCAGTAAGAATTCTATTAAAATTAGGTACTTCCATATTTATCCCATCAGTTGAAGACAAATCATTAATATTAATATAAAAAACATCTGAAAAATAATTGCCACGGAAATCCTCAAGTGAAAATCCATAGATAGATCCTCCAAAATAAGCACCACTAACAACAATGTCTTCTAAACCATTTCTTCCAGAATCTGTAACTATAAAAGTAAATTTCATTCCATCCACATCCAACCCCAATTCCCCCATATCATTTGTTTCTCCGCTATCTTCAACATAACCATTATCATCTCCGTTTCCAGGGGGATTTGGTGATGTAGGATTAGAATCCTTGTTAGAGCACCCTGAAAAAGTGCTAAAAGCTAAAGAAGCTAAAAAAGTATAAAGCATATTCTTAACAGTATTAGGCCTTCCTATTCTGCTCATCAAACCCATATAAATTTAAAATAAAATAAAGATATAAATCTTCCTAAAACCATTTTCCCAGTCCTTCCTGCCTGTCTTTTTCCCTTCCAAAGATGCTTTCAATCATCATCTTGGTCAAGTCTAGGCTTTGATGTAAATAAGGGGATAAATTAAATTTCTCTGCCAAGCTCAAGCTAGGCTCCAAATATTTTATAATGCTTCCTTCAGATACTGTGAATATTATTCTTCCTCCGCATTTCAAACAGTTTCCAATTAAAGGTGGTCTTCTATACTTACTGTTGCAGTTGCTGCATCTAAACTCCTGCTGGGAAAATTTCCTTAAATTTCCCTTTATATCTCTGATAAAATGCCTATCAACAACAAGCCTAGCCACATCATCCTCATCAACAGCCCTTATTTTTTGTGCTAATTCCATTTGCCCTAGAACTTTCTCCTGCATTGTAGGTAATTTTTTATAGGAACTAAGCCTTACTCCCTGATTTATGTCAGATGTATCATGGGTAAAAAAATATCCATAAGTTTCATTTTCCTTTCCTAATCTTGTTTTAACGGTTTCAATTTTGATGTCTGAAGGGTATGCATATTTTTCACAAGATTCATAAAATTCTAAGGGATATTCTTTAGTTATATCCATATCATAAACCAGATCATCAACTTCGCTTGGTATCAAGATTGGTATAATAACTAGGGGGGTATCCTGCCTTGCTCCCCTATGTGCAGGCAGATATTTTCTTGAAAAATTAAGCAAAGTATCTAATAGCAACATAACAGCAACTTCGTCGCCATCACAGTCGCGCCTAACAGCGCAATGCATTAGTGGGTGTGCATAAAATCCTTGTGTCTTGGAAAAACCAATGACCCTGCATATTGTTCCGGCAGATATGTGTGGTGCTAATGCAACAAATAAATGCCCTATCAAATCCCCCTTGCTCTTAAAATTATAATATCTTTCTAAGCCGTAAACTTTTTCCAATAATTCATCTACAAAGTTTCCAACCCTGTAAAAAACTTCATCAGCTCCCTCTTCATCAGAACCATCGCAACTTGGCAATATAATATCCTGTGGCTTTAATTCCAATATTTGCTCTTCATGGATAAGTTCATTATCGTGAATATCCCTATCATATCCGAATTCTTTTAATCTTTCTATAGAAGTTCCTATTTCTTTAGCCTTAAAATGGGTTATCGGTAGTTCAGTCATATCATACCTTATAGTTCCGTCTTTGTTTACATAAATGGAGTGATTAGCCCTTAATACTCCCTTAACTAAATTTTCAGGGGTGTGGTCTTCGCTGCTTGTGCCTCTAACCCCTTTTATCAGTTCAGGATAATTTTTTGTTTTTAAGAAAGACAAAGCATAATCAAAATATTCCTTTATATCCAATTTAATATTTTCATAATTAACATTATTTTTGCTACTATTATAAATTCCATTTTTTAGATTTAATCTGTTAATTTTATTTTTGCATTTATTGCAGTAAGGATAAATGCTTCTTAAATTACATTTTTCACATTTGAACAAAGGAAACTGTGCATTAACATAGCCTCTTTCCAAAGCAGCATTAAAGCTTCTTAATTTTCCTCCTTCCTCTCCAACAGGAAAAAGTACATTTGGGCTTCCGGTTAATTTTCTAATCTTTGCTTTTTCAGGCCTGCCCATTCTTGCGCCGATAAACATCCCATTCTTATCTTTAATTTTAATTTTTAGGTTATCATTTATTGAATCCAAAACATCTTCTTTATTCATCTTAAAATCCAAGTAATTAAGGCAGTAAATCAATGCCCTTGCATAATCATCCTCTATAATTATATGTTCTCCGTTAACAACTTTATGTGGAACTCCTAACAATTCCAAAGCTCTTTTTGAATCTTCTTCTTCGATATCAATTTTAACATCATAGCTAAAGGGGATTATAATCTTGTTTTCCCTGATTGAGCTCTTTTCCATCCATTTCAGCAAATTTTTCAGCATCCTATTATCAATGCTTTTCCAGTGGAATGTAAATTTAGGATGCAAGGGGATGTTTAATTTCTCAGAAATTATTTTTGCATCATCAAAATCCACTTTATAATTAAAATTTTTTAGCAAGTTTTCATAAATCTCTTTCTTTAATCCTGTTTTATTTTCAAAATCAGGGGGGTTCTTAATTTTTCTTTTTAGTTCCTGCAGCCACCATTCTTCACAATAACCTGGTGGAACTAAAACATGCCCCCTATTGAGAAAATCCCCGTAGGGTATTAAAACATCGCCTAAATAAATTATTTCATCTATCTCTTTTATATGCTTCTTTGCTTCCAAATAATTTTCTAGATAAATTACATCTCCGTTTTTTAATTTTACAACCGGCCCCTCTATGCTGTCACAAGATCCTAAAACAGTGGCCTTGCTTGGTCTTTCCCATTTAAGCTGGGTTCCAATGGCAATATAATCATTCAAAACAACCATTGTTGCAGGATTCAATGCAGTCCCGCTTAACCCTGTATTCCTTGTTCTTCCATATCTTAACCTTAAGGCGCCATTCCTTAATGGGTGCCCCAAAACAGGCCTGCCTGCAACTATGTCTGAAATATAAGTATGATCTGGTTTTATTTTTTCATTGCTTTTTTCTTCGCTCTTTTTTTCCCTGGCTTTAATTCTTGTTTGCAACTCCAAAAAATCTTTGATAAACTCCCAATCTCTTATTTCAAAACCTTTATACCACATAGAGAACTTACTCCAGAATTTCTTTGCCTTTTGTGTTAAACCCTCTCCAAAAACAAGGCATACTCCATTTCTCAGCTTATTTGTTTCAATCCTCTCTAAATTTTTGTAATTTGAAACATCATATTTTTCACTGGGGTCTCCATCTATTTGAACAGGTAAGTATCTTACCATAAATTCTAACTCTTCCTCACTAGGCATATATTGCAGGTTAGTAACCCTTTCATGAAAATCAATTAATTCTGTAACAATTCTTTTAATTTCAATGTCTGTGGGATCATACTTGTCATAACCCATCTGTTGTCTTATATAATCTGCCAATGCTACAAAAGCGCAAACTGTTGTGGTGCCTGCGCTTCTTATTGGCCCAGAGAAATATAAACAAAAATATTCTTTGTCATCTTTCCTTTTTTTTAATTTTAATTTTGTAAACCCCTCCAATGGGCTAGAAACAACGCCATTTGTTAAATACGCTAATCCAATTCTTAAACCTATTTCCATAGATTCAACTTTATCTTTAAAATTGCAAAATTTCTCTTGAGCAACTTCTTTAGAAACAATAAAAGCAACCCTCCAGTCTGACTTTCCATATTCTTCCTCTAAATCTTGAATTCTGCTTACAATACCTGTGTTTTTAATCTGGGGTGCAGCAGTGCTGATTAGACCTTCTACTCTCTCAGCCATGTTTCTTGCTAAAGGAATTTCAACAGAATCAACAGGATCAAAGCCTCTTGCTCTTGCTTTATTTGCTATTCCATAAATAAAATTTACGTTTCTTTCCAACATTTCATCATATTGTTTCATTTTCTATAAAATTAAATATCTTGATTTCCCTTGTCTTTAAATTAACAACAAAAGCTTTCCCAGGATCATTGACGATCCCTCTTTTCTCCTGATATTCCGTCTGCTCTGCCCAGCAGCTGCAATTCAACAAGGTAACCCCCCTGTAATTCAATGCCGTAGTTCTATGAATGTCTCCTGATACAAAAAAATCAGGAACCTTGTCTATAACCAAAAAATCTTCATCATTCTCTGGAATATATTGCACGGAATTGTGTAATGGCGCCAAATGTCTTGCCTGCAATAAATGTTTCATAATTAAATCAGGTCTGTTTAATCCCCCATTTAATCTCACGCTTTCAATGAATTCACATACTGAATGAAAACTGGAGCCATGATACATTAATACATTAAAACCTTCAAAATAATTAGAAGAATGAATATTCACTAAAGAGGGGTTTGTTAATATAATAACATTCTCTATTTCATACAATGGTTTTGCATAGGTAATATTTAATTTTGGTTGCGGTTCAGCTAACCTTAATGAATCATGATTCCCGCCGATTACAATAATGAATATATCTTTTCTTATTTTTCCTAGCAATTCTGCTAGCTTCTCATACTGTTTCTTAACATCTTTTATTAATAAATCCTTTTCTTGGTTGGGGTATATTCCAACCCCCTCCACTAAATCGCCCACTAAAAAAAGATATTTTACTTTTGAAGATATTTTTTTTTGCTCGTCATTTCCATAATTTCCATTTAACCAATCAATAAAATTTGAGAATTCCTTTTCCAAAAAAACCCTGCTTCCGATATGAATATCGCTCGTAAACACAGAATAGCATTCCTCATCAATTTTTTTCAGTTGGTTGCTCAAAGGAATACCTGGAAGCAATAAATTATTAATAAAAATGATATTATCAGAGTATGTTCCGATTATTCCAACAACTTCATCCAAAACAAAGTCTTGTGCAGATTCATAAACATCTTTCTTGTTTTTGCCAATAACACAATTAACTTTTCCTGTTAAGTCCTCAACTTCAAAGATTATGTTTCCGTTCTTTGTTGTTTTTTTATCAATTATTAAGCCAATAATGGAAATTTTATCTCCATTGTTTTTATTTAAAACCCTGTTGATGGAAATACATCCATTTAATTCTGGTCTGTTTATTAAAATATTCTTTAAGGAATTATATCTTGCTTTGAAATGGTGAACAAAATCCTGAACTTCTCTTTTCTTTATATTTTCATTATAAATTTTAACAACAACTACATTTGGGGCGATTATATCCTTTTCCAATTCCAATTTTTGTGGTTTGGAAACTTGCTTAATTAAATTATTTAATTTTATTTTATTTTCCTCATTAAGATTATAATTCAAAATATCTAAAAAAATATTGTAATCTTCTATATTCTTGTTTTTTTCATAATAAACTTTTGATTTGTCAAATTCTTTCCAGCTTATGTTCGTGGTAAAATCATCGCTGTTTTTGAGAATTTTGTAGACATTTTTATCAATAACTAAAGGTTTTTCTTTTAAATTTTCTAATTTATTTATTATATTCTCATCTAAATCTTTTTCTTTAAGTAAATTTGGGCTTATCAAATAACCTTTTCTCATTAAATTATCTGCAAAATTCATAATCCTAAACCTTCCTTCAAAGCTTCTCTTATCTTAAGCAAGTTTGAAGAAGGAATAAGGACTTGAATTTCTCTTGTTCTTCCATATCTACCTTTTGACACAACTTTTGCATTAATCATCCCAAGCATATCTAATTCGGCGATAATATCAGAGATTCTTCTCTGGGTTAATGGTTTTAAACCGACTTTCTTGCATAAATCCAGATAATATTCGTATATTTCCCCAGTAAATATTTTTTTTCCTGTATTATAAAATTCCAAAATAGAATAAGTTGTTAATTGCTGCTGTTTTGGTTGTGTTTTTATGATATCCAAAACTCTGTCTCTTTCAATTTTGTTTTCTGCTTCATCAATATATTTAATGCTTAATTTTGGAGCATTATCCCTTTCAGATAGTTCTCCTGCAACCCTTAATAATTCTAATGCCCTCCTTGCATCGCCGTGCTCCCTGGCGGCATATGCGGCGCATTTTTCTATAACCCCTTCCTCGACAATATTTGGTCTAAATGCAAGTTTAGCTCTATCTCTCAGTATATCTTGTAATTGAATTGCATTATAAGGAGGAAAAACCAACTCCTCCTCTGATAAAGAAGATTTTACCCTAGGATCTAAATTTTCTGTGAATGTTAAATCGTTGCTTATCCCCACAAAAGCCATTTCACAGTTTTTTAATTCAGAATTCAATCTTGTTAGATTATATAAAATTCCATCTCCCATTTTTTTGACTAACTGGTCTATTTCATCTAATATTAGTATTAGTAATTGCTTCTTGCTTTCTATTGTATTTATAAAAATCTTATAAACTTCCTCTGTTGGCAATCCTGTTGCAGGAACCTCCGCCCCAAAACCCCTGGCTAATTCCGCAACCAGCCTGTATTCTGTATCTGCAACTTTTTTCATCTTGCAGTTTAAATAGTAAATATTCACATTCAACTTGTTCTTCTTACATGTTTCATAAATTTCGTTGACAACATACTGGCTGACGCATGTTTTTCCGCTTCCGGTTTTTCCGTAAATGAAAACATTAGATGGTTTTTCCATTCTTAATGCGGGGGCTAGCACCTTAGCTAATTGTTTTATCTGTTCATCCCTATGGGGGATGTTGTTGGGGGTGTAACCACTTTGTAAAATTTTTTTATTGATAAATAATGGCTCTTTATTTAAATACTCTTCAAAGAATTTAGAAAGTTTATCACCCATTTTCATTTAACTAAAAAGAACTATTATATAAATATTCTTATACTTACACCCATATTTCCTATGCAAACATATTTTTAAAAAATAACCCTTCTACTTCACATAGAACTTTAAAGTAGTAATATTCACTTTTATATATATATTAAAATATAATAATTATAAATATATAATATATATTAGAAAAATTTATATATTAAAATAGAAATAAAAAATTAAATTCTTTAAAATTTTGATAATACAAGCCTTATAACTACAAATTTTTATATTTTAATTATTTTAAAGTAAAAATATAAAATGAAACAAAACATAAATTTGGCTTAAAAATAGTCTAAAACCATCAAATTTCAACAAATTCAATAAAATAACAAACTCCAAAAGAAACAATTCAAATTAAAAAGTTCCATTAGAAACAAAGGTGTGAGGGTACACCTATTTTTACTTATATCAAAACAAAAGTGCTGGTGTAACCCTCATTCTTGATGCCTTATTTTATACCAATTCATTTTTCTTATCACAACCTATTACATGTTAATGGTAGGATTGCACTAGCGCTAAAATAAATAACATTAATAAATTATAAAAACCACATTTTGTCTTAAATAATACAACCATTTCACTATAACAACATTTATAAATAAGTTGTAATTAATATTTCAAATATGGCAGAAGACAATAAATTTAACGCTAAAAAATTAATAGGAAAAAATGTAGTTTCTAAATCAGGAAAAAGATTTGGTGAAGTTGGTGATATTGATTTTGAAGTTAGAACAGGGGAATTGATTTCAATAATTCTAAAGAATCCAACAGGTTATGCCGAAGGTTTGGAATTGGAAAGGAATAAAGGCAATCAAATATTAATTCCTTTTTCTTCAGTGGCTGCTGTGGGCGATTTTATAGTGATTTCTGAAGAAGATATAATCTAAACTTTTTTAAAGTTATATTTTATTTCTTATTTGTTTAAAAAATGAAAGAATTGAATTTTAAAACAACAAAAGAAATCAAAGTTCCTAACTTAATCATAGACCAGATTATAGGTCAGACCCAAGCAATTAAATTATTAAAGAAGGTAGCAAAGCAAAGAAGGCATCTTTTATTGATAGGAGCTCCAGGTACAGGAAAATCATTAATAGGCCAAGCTCTTGCAGAATTATTACCTAAAGAAAAATTGCAGGATATCCTTGCATTTAATAATCCAATAGATGAAAATATCCCTTTGATTAAGTCATATCCTAAAGGAAAGGGAATGCAAATAATAAACAAATACAAAATTCAATCTTTATCTTCAGTAAGATGGCAGTCTGTTTTATTCTTTGTATTGGCAATTCTTGCTGTAATGTCCCCTTGGTGGATCAGAAAAGAGTATGGGGATATAATGGCAGCTGCATCTTTGATAAGTTCTATGGTTTTTTTGATAGGTTTAGCAATTTTCATTAACATAAATAGAAGAATGAATCTTAATCAAAAAGGAGGAATTCCAAAAATTTTGATTGATAACTCTAAATCAAATAAAGCGCCTTTTATTGAGGGAAGTGGTGCTCATTCAGGTGCACTTTTTGGTGATGTACTTCATGACCCGCTTCAGAGCGGAGGTTTAGGAACCCCCCCACATGAAAGATTAATTCCTGGAATGGTTCATAGAGCCAATAAAGGGGTTTTGTTTTTGGATGAGATTGCTAATTTAAAGCCACAATCACAACAAGATCTTTTGACAGCATTGCAAGAAAAAAAATTTTCTATAACCGGACAAAGTGAGAGAAGCTCTGGAGCAATGACAAGATCAGAGCCAGTACCGGCAGACTTTATCCTTGTTGCTGCAGGCAATCCAGAAACAATAAAACATATGCACCCTGCATTAAGATCAAGGATAAGGGGTTATGGCTATGAAGTTTATATGGATTCGGACATGGAGGATAATGAAGAAAATAGGTTAGCCTTAGCAAAGTTTGTAGCTCAAGAAGTTGTTAAAGATGGAAAGATACCTCATTTCACAAAAGAAGCTGTAATTGAAATAATAAATGAAGCAAAAAAAAGAGCAGGAAGAGCAGAAAAACTAACCTTAAGGTTAAGGGAACTTGGTGGTTTAATAAGGGCAGCAGGAGATTTAGCATTAGAAGAAAATTCTAAATTTGTCATGCCAAAACATATTATTCAGGCAAAATTGCTCGCAAGAACATTAGAGCAGCAGATAGCAGACAAATATATTGAGCAAAAAAAAGAATATCAGGTTATTACAGTAAAAGGCAAGATAATCGGAAAAGTTAATGGGTTGGCTGTTCTCGGCTCTGATAATTATTATTCAGGCATCGTATTGCCTATTGAATCAGAAGTCACTCATGGTGGTAAAAAATCAGAATTTATAGCAACCGGCCAGCTTGGAAAAATAGCAAAGGAAGCAGTAAAAAATGTTTCAGCAATTATTTTAAAGTATTTTGGTGAGGATATAAAGGAAAAATATGATATTTTTGTCCAGTTTATTCAGACAGATAGTGGTGTTGAAGGTGACTCTGCATCAATAGCAGTAGCTACAGCAATAGTTTCTGCATTGACAAAAGCACCAGTAAAGCAGGATTATGCAATGACTGGATCATTATCCGTTAGAGGAGAAGTTTTAGCTGTTGGAGGAATAACATCAAAGATAGAGGCAGCAATAGAAGCAGGAATTCAAAATGTTATAATTCCTAAATCAAATGAAAAGGATGTTATTTTAACAAAAGAGCAATTAAAGAAAATAAATATAATCCCTGTAAATGCAATAGAAGAAGTTCTTATAAAAGCATTGGACTGGTCAGAGCATAAGAATTTATTAAAAAAATTAAAATAAATTGCTACACCGCATAACTTTTATATATCCAAAAATTTCTTTAAATTATATGGTTAAGCTTTCTTCTAAAACAACAACTAAATTAAAAGATGATATTATCTCAATCTTATATGAATCTCAATTAAAACCAATGTTTACAATAGAAATAGCAAATGAATTACGCAGAGATAAGGAATTTACAAAGAAATTATTGCAGGAATTAAAAGAGCAAGAAATATTAACAGAAATCAAAAAGAATAATAAAGGAAAAGATTACATAAAAAGAAGCAGATGGTCAATAAAACCAGAATTAATCAAGAATTATGAAAATGAACTTTAAGGAAAAACTAACAAACAGGTTAAAGAAGCAGCTTAAGCAGGATATTGTTTTGAATATTCCTCCTTCTATAGAATTTGGAGATTATTCTCTTCATTGCTTTAACTTGAATCCAGAGGAAATCAGGAAAAAAATAAAATCCAATTTAATAGAAAAAATAGAAATAAAAGGTCCTTATCTTAATATTTTTATAAATAAAAATAAGTTCATAGAAGAAACCTTAAAAGAAATAAAGAAAGATTATGGAAATTCTAATTTAGGGAATAACAAGAAATTATTGATAGAGCATACATCAATAAACCCAAATGCAGCGCCTCATGTAGGCAGGGCAAGAAATGCAATCATAGGAGATTCTCTTTCAAGAATTTTAAGGTTTAACAAATACAAGATAGAAGTCCATTATTTTGTAAATGACGTCGGAAAACAAATTTCCATGCTTGTTCTTGCAGCAGGAAACAAGAAGCCAAAATTCAATGAATTGCTTAAGCTTTATATAAAAATAAACAAGGATTTAGAAAAAAATCCTGAACTGGAAAATAAAGTTTTTGATTTGCTGAATAAGCTAGAAAAAGGAGATAAAGTCATTAAGAAAAAATTCAAGGAAATAGTTGATATCTGCCTTAAAGGCCAAGTCAAAATTCTCTCAGATTTGGGGATTAAATACAATTTTTTTGATTATGAATCAAAGTATTTATGGAATAATCAAGCAAATGAAATACTAAAAAAATTAGAGAAAACAGGGAAAGTGTTCATAGATGAGCATGGAAGGAAAATACTTGATTTAAAGGAGTTTAACCTGAATGTTATGGTTTTGACAAGAAAGGATGGCACTTCTTTATATCAATTGAGGGATTTAGCATATACAATAGAAAAGTTAAGCAAAACCCCAAAAAATATTATTCTTTTAGGAGAGGATCATAAGCTTTACTTTCAGCAGTTAAAAAAAGCATTATCTTTAATGAATCAAAAAGCTCCAGAAGTAATTCATTATTCTTTTATTTTATTGAAGGAGGGTAAGATGTCAACAAGGCAGGGAAATATTGTTCTTCTTCAGGATTTCATGAAAGAATCTTTAGAAAAAGCATCAAATGAGCTTAAAAAAAGAAAAAATTACTCAGAAAAGCTGGCAAAAGCAATAGGATATGGTGCATTGAAGTTTCAAATCTTAAAAGTATCTTCAGAAAAGAATATAATTTTTGACTGGGATCAGGCCTTGTCTTTTGAAGGCGAAACATGCCCATATGTCCAATATACCAATGCAAGAATAAATTCTATCTTAAAAAAATCAAAACCAAGCCATAAAATTGATTATAATAAATTTAACCAGGAAGAATTTACCTTAATAAAAAAACTGTCAGAATTCCCAGAAATAGTCAAGGAGTCAGCATTGAAATATAAGCCAAACCTGATTTGTAATTATCTAATTCAATTATGCCAATTATTCAACAATTACTATTCAAGGTATGAAATAAAATCCTCAAAGGAAAGGTTATTCTTGGCCTCTAAACTAAAACAAATTATAACTACAGGCCTTTTTCTTTTAGGCATGGAAGCGCCTGAATCTATGTAGAAACCTTTAAATAAATTCTTACAAATTATTTTTGAATGATAAACTTTCCTAAAGTTTATGGGAGTTGGTAAATATGACTATTGTGAGCTTTACTTTTGATAGGATTTCAGCAGAAAGAACAGGAAAAATCAAGGAAAAAGTGGATATAAACCATAATTTCAATATAAATAACATAGAAAAAACAGATGTTGTTGTTCTTCAAGGCAAGAAGCCGGCTATAAAAATATCTTTTGATTTTAATGTAACCTATGAGCCAAACATAGGCAAGATAAAAATGAGCGGTGACATAGTTTATCTTGATAAAGAGGACGAGATAAGCAAATTGCTTGATCAATGGAAAAAAACCAAGAATTTGCCTGTTGGGGTTACAAGCCTTGTTGCAAATACAGTATTGACCAAGGCAAACATAAAAGCCTTAATGCTTTCACAAGAAGTTAATTTGCCTCCGCAGATACAGCTCCCAAAGGTTATTCCAAAGGAAATGGAAGAATCCAAAGACAAAGGGGATTATATTGGTTAGACAAATTCTTTTAATTTCTTTTCTTCTAGCATTCTTTTTTCAGCTTCACTCCAGTTGCAGCCTAATTTTTTCATTATAGAAAGTATCTTTAGTTCTCTGCTCATAAAATCAAAAAATATATTTTCATTTATATATATTCTTAGCCTTAATTATAATTTTTCTAAAATGAATAAAAAATTAAAACTAATCTTATAAGCATAATCATTTCAAAATGATTATTTTTTGTAATTCCTTATTCCTTCATAAACAATGTTTTTTTCCTCTGAAGACAATTTTGTGTGCTTGAATAAAAGGGCCCCTGCAACAATAAGCACAATTCCCATCAAAAACTGAAGGACATTGACTCCATTCCCGCCAGTGAACATGTTGTAAAAAGCACCTATAATCACTATTAATCCCAAAGTCATTGATGAATATGCGCTTAAGTACATCTTGTCAGGATGCAATGTTGCTGTTACTAAAATGAATAATGTGAGAATAATGAATGCAATCTCCTGCACTTCATTGACTTCTACTCCAACCTTTCCAAGTAGAGCACTACTGATGCTATTTCCCTGGATTATAGCTAGCACTAAAACAGATATTAATATAATTAAAAAACTTAAATTTATAGGAAAATGAATCTTGCTCATTGAATCACCTCTAAATTATAAAATTTATCTTATATATATTACTTTTGTTTTTATAACATTATGACCTAAACAAGAATCTTTAAATATTTTTCATTGTTATTATGCTGTTATGGTGTCGTTATGGTGTTTAAAGAGTATTATGATGAAGAGAAGATAAAATTAGCCTTTCTTAATGTAAAGAAAGACATTTTAGACTTAAAAGAAGAAATAAAAGAGATTAAGACTGAATTATTAAAAATAAAAGACATATTAAACGTTAAAAAAGATAGTTCCAAAGGAAATGATGGGGTTGTTGTTATGCCGTTATTATCTCGTTATTATGATGTTGTTATGCCTAAAGAGGAGTCTACCCCAAAAATTGAGGTTAAAGACATTAAAATATTAACCAATGAGATAAAAAATTTTATTATAGCATTAACAGATAAGGAATTTTTGATATTTATGGCAATATACCAGATGGAAGATGAGCTAAAAAGACCAGTTACATATGAAGATATATCAAAAAAATTGAAGATTTCTTTATTTTCTCTGAGGAATCGTATTGGAAGTTTGATATTTAAAGAAGCCCCAATTATCAAGGAGAAACTGTATAATTATAAAGCTATGTTCTCGATAAAACAAGATTTCAGGGATCTAAGAATAATGAATAAACTCTTCGATATAAGAAAAAAATTTGAGAATCAAACCCATCTCTCAGATGATTTTAATTTATAGAACCCTCATTTTTTATGTTTTAAGCTTATTTTAGCCTCTTTTCCTATGTAAAATACCTTCCTTCCCCTGTCTACATCCATCATTTCCTTGATTTCAAACACCTTTTTTATGTCATTTATATGCCTTCTGACTGTTATTATGCTCAGTTTAAGCTCATTTGCTATAGTCTCATAATCTAGTGGAATGCTAGTTTTATCGAGGAGATTTAACACCCTTTTTTGGGAGGGGGTTAATTTATCCTTTAATGGCTGATTTTGAACGTTCATGAACGATTGATTTGAATGTTTGAACGATTGAACGCGTTCAATCGCGATTGAACGGCCGATTGAACGTTCAAAATGGTGCTCTTCCATATGCTTTTCAACCATTTTTTTAATTTCCTCAATCTCCTTGATTAGTTTATCAAAAGAATCCTCATGCTCTTTATGCTTTCCTTTAAAATGATTAATCCATAAAGATACGCTTCCAATATCCTTTTTAATATTGGAAAAAGAGTTTTCCATCATATTATGAATCTTCTTAATTTTATAATCACTTCTTTTTTTAAATAACCAAAAAACCATATAAAAATAAGCACCTTTTTGTTTATTAAATTTTCTTTTATAAAAAAATATATAAACTTTGAAATTATTATAAATAAAAACATTTGGGAGTTAAAAATGGAGAAGTTCTGCAAATCCTGCGGTATGCCTATGGACAAACCAGAAGATTTTGCCAATAACAATCCAAACAGCAATTACTGTTATTATTGTGGGGATAAAGACGAGTATTACAATAAAGAAGAATTCTCTGAAAAAGAGGATTATTTAAGCAAGGAGGAATACTACAAAAAAAGGGAAAAGAAATCAGGAAAAAAGGGTTATCACAATAAAAAAGAACGAAAACCCAAGGTAAAAAAGGCAAAAATAACCAGGAAAAAATTTATAAAATTAAGGAAAAAAGCACCCAAAAAAAGAAAGAGATAAATGCTTTTTTAATCCAAAAGTTTTTTATATTCAAACAAATCTAAATTTTAAATCATTCTTAATAAATTTAAGGAGGTATGAAAAATGATAAAATTACCGCAGTTGGAATATGAATATAATGCATTAGAGCCGTATATAGATGAGCAGACGATGAGGATACATCATTCAAAGCACCATCAGGCATACACAGATAACTTCAACAAGGCAATAGAAAACACAGATTTAAAGGATAAAGAACCAGAGGATATAATAAAAAATCTGAATAAAGTTCCGGAAAGTATAAGAACCGCAGTTAGGAATCATGGCGGTGGCTATGTAAACCATAAATTATTCTGGCAGATACTTAAAAAAGACGTTAAAATCAAGGGAGAAATAGAAAAGGCCATCCTGAAAAAATTTGGCAGTTTTGACAAGTTTAAAGAGGAATTTAGTAATGCTGCAATGACTCAGTTTGGAAGCGGTTGGGCATGGCTTGTTGTAAATAAAGGCCAGTTGGAGATAGTGAAAACACCTAATCAGGATAGTCCTTTAACAGACGGTAAAACACCAATTTTATGCATAGATATATGGGAACATAGTTATTACCTTTTGTATAAACAGAATAGGGCAGAATACATAAAAAACTTTTTTAATGTAATAAATTGGGACAGGGTAAATGAGTTATATTTAAAAGCAAAACAATAAGATTTGATTAAAGGTTTTAATCAGTATCTTTATTTCTTTTTTAGTAGTAACAAATAGAAAAATTTATAAAGTAAAATCATATTGTAATACTATGGAAAAATTAAATTATCAAGGTAGAACCTTAGATGATAGTCTAGTTAGGGAAGGATTAAAATCAGTAGGAATTTTAGACACTTTTCCATCTTCAAGAGGATTATATTCTGTTGTTGGAGGAATAGCTACTCAAAGTTATATTCCATCATCCTATAGAAGACCAACATCAGATGTAGATTTGTTAATTGGAAGACCTTTAAATTATGAGGATTTTAAGACATTTTCTAAACCAGTTATGGATTTTTTAAGAGATAATGGTTATTCTGTTAGAACCACAAAAAGAAGTAGGGCGTTTAATCTAATTTTAGAAACCCCCGATAATCAAGCATTATTAATTGAATTTTCAAGAAGAAATCCAAATAGTTTTGAAAGATCTAGAAGTAGAATTGAAAGAGAAATAGAAAATTCTAGGAAGAAAAAGATAGAGGGCGAAAAAGATAAATCTTATACTGTTTGTAGTCCAGAAGATATAGTTGGTCCAAAATTAATGAGAATAGTAAATGATTTGAAAAGGGATAATAGACTAGGAAGTTATCTTTCTCCATATATTAATACAACTTCTTTTTCTGATGATTTTATGATAGAAAAACTGAAAGAAATTAATCAGCTTAGAGATGAAGCTTCTTTAAATTTGGGCAATGAAGAAGTAGCTGGTGAGTTAAAATTATCTTCAGACATATATGATGTTATTTTATTGATGGAAATGGCTGGTGTTAATGAGCAGTATTTTGATGAAGTATTGCAGAGATGGACATGTTTAAGAGAACAAACTCCACAAAGAGATTTGGTATTTAGAACTTTATTGCCTTCTTCTGATGTAGTTTCAGTATAAAAGTAGTGATAGGACAGCTTATGCGAAGTGTTTAATAAAACAAAAAATTTAAATAATCAGAGTTTAATAATTATTTTATGGAAGGCTCAATGGATTACATAAATTTTATGGCTCCAGCACTTATTTCTTTAGGAAGTCTGGGTTTGTTAACTCCATTCTTTGTGGAAGGTGCTTTATTGTTTTCAGTAGTGGTTATGATAGGATTATATAGTTTGTCAAATTATCTTAAAAAATATAAAAAAGAAGCCTATTTATATGCTATCTTTGCTGGTTTATGTTTTGTTTTTGGAATAAGTTATATTGGAGGAAATATTTTTTTAGTTATATCGGGAATTGGATACTTGATTTTATCTTTGGTTATTACTGATTATTCCATTAAGAGGATAATGATACATGAAAAAAGGATTTAAATTTTTAATTCTTAAAATATTAATAGATTTATTTGGAATATTAGGTATTTTGATTATTAAAGAAACAATTCCTCAAATCATGTCTTTTTTAATATTAGCTCTTTTGAATTTATTTACAATCCTTCTAATCTTCGCAAATTTAAAAAGAATTAAATTTTGGTTTCTTGGTGGAGGTGTAGAAATAGAAAGAAAATAGTTTTTTTAGTTAATTTTAAATATCTCTTTGAATTATTAATTTAAGGGTTACAAATGGTAAGAAACTATTTTAGAAACTATTTTTCTTCATCAAATTATATATTTGGAAAGTCTAAACCTAAAAGAAAAAAATTTACAGCACATGAAAGAAATATTTTATGGGATAGTAATCAACACATATGCCATATATGTCACAAAAGAATAAGTAAAATTACAGATTGCGAATTTGATCATATAAAAGCTTATTCTAAAGGAGGTAAAAAGGTAGCACTTTCTCATAGATCTTGTAATAGAGGAAAATCAAGTAAGAGTTTACAAAAATTTCAAGAACATATGGGGTTTAAAGTTATTAAAAAGAAAACAACAAAAAAGAAAACAAAAAAGAGAAAAAGAAGAATACAATCAACTTATAATTTTGGATTTAAATTACCAAAGAGAAAAGGAGGTTTATTTTAAATGTTTTTTAGTAAACCAAAGAGGAGAAAATCAACTAATAGAAAGGCTGGAAGAATTCCACATGTAGGAAAAGTTCCAAGAGATAGAACATCTTCTGGAAGATGGAGAAGGAAAAGGAGTGATACTGGTAAGAAAAAAGCAAAAAAATCTATTTGGTTTTAAAAATGAGAAAATTTAAATTAAAAAATTTAGGTTGAGTAATTGTTATTATAATCATTTTTTTATTCTTTTTATTTATAATTTATGCAACTATAAAAACAGGATTTGGTACATCTCCTTTTCTTTAAAAAGTTCGCACAACATACATTATGAACATTCTCAATCAAAACCTTTATTTATAACAAAATCCTACCCTCACCAAAATGGGAATAGAAAAGATAAATTTAAGTGATGATGCAAATAGTATATTAAATATAGTAAAGACAAAACACAAACTTAGGAATAGGTCTGAAGCATTCAACTTTATAGTTGATGAATATGAACAGAAGTTACTTGAAATAAATCCAAAATATCTTAAGAAACTAGAAAAAATAAGTAAGGGAAAATTCACGAGTTCCGATTCTATAGATGATTTGAGGAAATAGGGCTTTTGAGATAATTTTGAATTGCGACAACCTTCAGCGCAAAATGAAATCTTACATAAAATATTAACTGCGCAAAATTGGTGATTATATTATTTATTTATATTTATCGTTGGTAAAGTTATGTGCATATGGGAATATCTAAAAGGTATATAACTGCGCAAAATGAATAACTTTAAATAGAGTAAATCTTTAGGATAACTATGGCATGGAAAAAACCGAAATATAACAAAAATGAACTTAACAAGGCGGGTTTAATATTGAAGGATAGTAATAGCTCTGATGAAGAAACAGCTAAAGCTACTGAAATTTTAAACAATTGGAGGGCAATTCATGGTTATCCTTTGCATATTTTTCAGATGAGATTAAAGAACATCTCTAAAAAATGTGATAAAGAGGCTTTAGTTGCTCAGAGGCTTAAAAGAGCCACATCAATTATTAATAAATTAAATAGAAAATATGAGGGTAGAAATCCAACTATGCAGTTATCTCAAATGCAAGATATTGCTGGGTGTAGGGCAATTGTTAAAAATGTAGATATTGCTAAAAAGATTTACAATAATTATTACTTAAAAGGAAACTTAAAACATAAAAGAGTTGGAAAAAAAGATTATATATCATTTCCCAAGAAAGACGGATATAGGAGCCTTCATGTCATTTATGAATATAAAAGTGACAAAGGAAAAAAAGATTATAATGGTTTGCGTGTTGAAGTTCAAATAAGGTCCAAATTGCAACATTTATGGGCTACCGCTGTCGAAACAGTAGATTTTTTTACAAGACAAGCAATTAAATTCAATGAGGGGGTACCTGATTGGGCAGACTTTTTTAAATTAGTAAGCTCCGCATTTGCTATAAATGAAAATTGTCCTATTGTAGAAAACACTCCATTAAACGAAAAAGAATTATATTATCAAATTAAACAAAAAGAAAAGGAGTTAGAGGTCATTCATCGTATGGAGGGGTGGACACATGCAATGAAATTCTTTAATGAAGAAGTAGGGAATAAAATAAAAGGAAAGGCAAAATTTTTCTTGTTGGAATTAGATATTTTAGGAGAAAAACTTAGTGTTAAGGCATATACACAAAGACAAGAACAACAAGCTATTAAAGATTATTCTGAACTAGAAAAAAGACATAAAGGGAGGACAGATTACGATGTCGTTCTTGTGGGTGCAGACACTCTAAAAGACTTGGCAAAAGCATATCCTAATTATTTTGTTGACACAGAGGAGTTCGTTTTTGAATTAGAAAAGATAATTAAGAAAGTAAATTAATTTCTGGGTTAATCACCAACATTTAAGGGATAATATTTCCCATATTAACATTAAAGTTAGTTTAGAATCAAATTCAATTGAGTAGTTATTCGAAATAGCAGTAGTTTTTTAAGTTTTTTGTTTTAATACTATTGAATGGTAAGATACTTTCCCATAAATTCTGCAAGAGTAATTAGACCAAGATATAGAGCAGAAAATCTTAGTTTAGCATTTCCCTTGGATCATACTCTCACATTTGATAAGACGGGAAATACATTACATTACATCCTAATTGGACCAAATGGTTCAGGTAAAACAACGCTCTTAAGATCTTTGGAGGATGATATTCTTTACTTTAAATCATTTCAAAATCATCAAGAAAATGTTGAGGTAAAAGATCAAGAACAACCAAAAAAATGGGGAAATAATTTCACTCATCTCGCAGAATATTATAGACAAGTTGAATTGAGAAAGTGGGGCCACCAAGAATATTATAAAGATAAGAGAGAATTAGGAGAATATAATCCAGCACAATTATTGTTGAGAAGATTTATGGGTGTTGATTTTTTTGGTAGTGATGCCTTTAATTCTCTCTTCGATGGAATAAGTAGTAAAAAATTGGTTGCAAGAATAAGAAGAGGATGTGAGTCTATAAGAGTAAAAGAGTTAATAGAAGAAGCTAAAAGTATTGCAACAGGGAGGGGATTTGATGAAATTTCTATGTTAAGAAGGTTAACCTTTCTAGTTGAATCTGGGTTTTCTCTATTTAATTCTTCAATTCCAGAAGCAATGTTTGAATATTATGCACTAAAATTTAATCCAAAAATAAATCCAAGAAGTTTAGAAGTGGAGTATGTTACTCCAAAAGTGAATTATGCACCTAAAAGTCAAGGACAAGGGGTAATTGCAGACATAAATGACTTAGTTGAAAGAAGTACAGATAATTCATTTTTCCTGGTGGACGAACTTACAAATCGTTTGGATCCCAAAGCTAGAAAAGAAGTTATTAATCTTTTAGATCGGTTTGGAGCCCCATTTATACTTGCTACAAATGATGAAGTAGTTATTGAAGGAATGAAAAAAGGAGGAACAGGAATTATCTCTTTATATGATAATCCAGCTTCAGTAAGTATAACTAAAAAATAGATTCATTCTTTCTTATTAGAGGTAGTTTTATATAATTTTCTTCAGTGGAATTACTAAAATGACAGACGACTTAAAAGAAAGAGTAATTAATAGTCATGCAGTAAAATGTGGTGGGGCAACCGATGGAGTTAAAGGAACATATGTTTTATTGAGAGTTTATTCATCTGGAGATGTGGAAGTAAATTGTAGATATTTGGAGAGGGAGAGGGAATATTGTAGTGATAGGGTACTCAGTAAAAAATGCATATATGTACATTCTAAGCCTCCTAGAGAGAGGATTGATTTAATCAAACTCGGAAGAATATCAATAACTTTTAACAAGTAGTTTTATATAATTTTCTTAACATTTTATATTTATGACAGAAGATCTTAAAGAAAGAGTAACAGATAAAGAAATCTTACTAAAACTTGCTACTTTGGATGGAGATGAACAAGGAAAATATGTTCACAAAATAGGATCTCAAAGAATGGCAGAACATTTACATTATCTTTTATCTAATAAAAAGTTACCAGATTACATTCCTTGTTCTGATGGTTTTCCTTGCACAGCATAGTTTTATATAATTTTTTTCCATGTGAGAGTCCATGTTGCCGACAAAATTAAGAGAAGTTATAGATTTGGTAGAGGATTTACTAATTCCATTTCCTTTCAGAGGGGGAAATAGAATAATTTATACTTTACGTAGAATGAGTGTTTCTGTTGGTTCATTAGATACAAGAGTGTCTACCCATAATCATGAGAGAGAAATAACTTTTTCAGGAGAGGAAGCAACAGCATTTTATAGAAGTTTAATAGAAAGATATGGAAAAGATTTATTATATCTTACAGATAAAAGAAGAGAAATTGATATGGGATCTGTAAGAAGTATGAGTATAATTAAAGCTGATTTTGAAAGAAATGTTTATGAAGGATATGTTTGTTCAGCTGAGGATTGGGAAAGGGAAATTTCTTTAGATGAATGGATTGCTTTTCCCACCAGTGTAAAAGTTGAAGGAAGACCTTTGTTTAAAGTGCAAAAGAGGTACCCTTTTATTTTGGACGGCAAAAGATATTACTCTTTCACTGATAATCCCTCCTTTAATAAAGAAATTCAAAAATATGTCTTAATGGGAATAATGGAATTTAATCCTACAAGTAGAGCATTACCTGATGGCAACATCAAAGTTCATTAATTACATTTTAATTAATTCTAAAAAGGTAGTCATAATACACCTTATCAGAACCTTTTTATATTTCTTCATGCTTACTGTATTAAAATGTCCCTTAGAACCATATATTTATTCTATTTTCCCAGGGTAAAAGAGCCATTTCCAAATAGAGAAAGCCCAACTTATGGGAGATGGTGTTTTGAAGCTTTTCGTGATGTAGGCTCATTTAGATCAGTAAAAGAATTGTATGAATATTTAGAATCAGAAAATAATAGATTTTATTTTGGAGGAAGATATAAATTAATTAATGGTTTGCCTAAACATGAAAATTTAAACGCTAATGATTACAATCAGATGTTCAAGAAAGCAAGACCATTATCAGTAAAGAGATTTAATAAGGTAATGAAATTAAAATTCAAAAAGAAAGGTGATTCAAATTCTAACAAAACTTGAAACAGAGCTAAGGATTAGGGGATTTTCAGATCATACCATAAAGAATTATCTCACTCAAAACAGATTATTCCTTGATTTTATTAAAAAACAACCGGAAGAGATGCAGGAAGATGATATAAAAAATTATTTTGCCAATCTTCAAAAGAATAACATTTCAAATAAAACTCTTGCATTAAAGAAGGCAGCTTTGATGTTTTTTTACAAAGAAGTATTGAATAAGGATATAATCAAATTCAAAACTCCTAAGGCAGAAAGAAAGATTCCTGAAATATTAACTAAAGAAGAAGTCAAGTCATTGATACAGTCAACTAAAAATTTGAAATCAAGACTAATTATAAAATTATTATATTCAACAGGATTAAGGGTTTCTGAATTAACTAATCTTCGCTTAAAAGATTTAAGCATTGATAAAAAAGAAGGTTGGGTAAGGAAAGGTAAAGGAAACAAAGATAGGTTCTTCAAGATTTCTGATCTATTACTAGAAGATTTAAATAAATATTTGCTAACTCTTAATGATAATGAACAATTCTTGTTTCCAGGAAAAAATAAGACTTTAACACCAAGGAATGTTCAGAAAATAATTGGGAGATCTGCAAGGAAGGCAAATATTCAAAAAATAGTAAGTCCACATAAATTAAGACATTCCTTTGGAACACATTTATTAGAAGATGGCGTTGATATAAGAATCATTCAAGATTTAATGGGCCATAGCTCACTTAGCACGACTGAATTGTATGTTCATATCTCTAAAAAACAATTGGAAAAAATAAAATCCCCTTTAGACACCCTCTATTAAAAAAGTTTTTATATGAGTATGTCTTAATAATCTTTGATGAAAATTAGATGGAAAAAAGAAGAGATAATTTATCTGAAAAGAGAATATGTTAATAAGAAAAATAAAGATTTAGCTAAAGAACTTAGAGAAAAAGCATCAATAAAATCTAGAAAAGCAATAATAAAAAGAATATCAAATAATGAATTCCCATCTTTAAATACTCAAATAGAACTATCTATTTCTAAAGAAATGAATAAGAGGAAAATATTCTTTATAAGTCAGTTTAATATAGATAATAAATTTGTTTGTAATTTTGCAATACCTCTCTCTAAGTTGATAATTGAATGTGATGGAGACTATTGGCATGGAAATCCTTCATTGTATCCTAAAGAAACGCTTGATAAAAGACAAAAAATGAATATTTATAGAGATAAAATTAAAGACGAGTATCTCAATCAAAAAGGATGGAATGTATTAAGGTCCTATGAATCAGATATTAAAAAATCTTCATTTAACTGTGTTAATAAAATAGAGGAAGCAATAAACAATTCTATAATTTATCAAAAGAAAAGATAGAACACCGTTGGGAAGTAGTATTAAGCATAATAGAAAGATATAAAAACTCCGACGAGTATAAATATACAGGTGGTTTTTATATATGAACAAATTAAGATAATCACCATAATAAAAGGAGGTGAAGAAAATCGGTAGTATCATAGCAAAAGGGGTTGTGAAACGTAAGTCTGGTTACCTTTACTACGTAGATGGAAAGGGAAATTCTATTTGTACTTGAATAAATAGGACCACAGACGTCTGCGAAGCAAAGATGGCCAGAGGCGGAAAGAAAAAGAAAAAAAGGAGATAATTATATCTCCTTTATCATTTTTTTAAATATTCTTTTTATTGTTTTATATTCTTCTAATCCTTTCTTAGTTAAGGAATAAATTTTCTTCCTTCCTTTTTGTTTAAATATGATAAGTTTATTTTCTCGAAGGTATTTTAATGCAGGATATATGGTTCCAGGAGTTAATTTACCATATTTTTTATTTCCTATTATCTCTGCTAATTCATCTCCACATAGATTATTTTTATTAATTAAGTTTAGTATGTTTAAACTCAAGAATCCTTTTACTTCGAGATACTTAGGCATTTTCATTTTAATCTTTGATTAAAACCTTTAAGATTATAAATATTACTATTGGTTATACTATATATAGAATATACTATATATTGGTTATACAATAAATAAAATAACTGCTTAAAACTTTTAAGCATCGATGATTGTAAAAGTAAGGCTTAAAAACCAATAAGATTAAGCAAAAATAGTGGACTCGTAGCTCAGTTTGGTAGAGCACCTGAAATCAGGTGAAACTCTTAAGCTCCAGATTGAATTTGGACCATAGACATCAGGTGGTCGGGGGTTCAAATCCCCTCGGGTCCGCTTTAAAATAAAATGCAAACATTTGAAGAATTTTATGACAAGTTAAGAAAAAATAATTCTGTCAAGATTGTTGAGGGCAAAAAAGACAAGCAAGCCCTAGAATCTTTGGAAATAAACAATATTCATTATTTGAAAGGCAATCCTTTATACAAGATAGTTGAGCTCTTTGAAAATGAAAAAGAGATAATTTTATTGACGGATTTGGATACTGAAGGCAGAAAGTTATTTTCTGTGTTAAGCAAGCAATTTCAAAAGAAAAGAGTAAAAATAAACAACAAATTCAGAGAATTTCTGTTCAAAAACAAAGTTTCACACATAGAATCTTTGAAATAATTATTCAACCGTTACAACTTTTGCTAAATTCCTGGGCTGATCAACATTATACCCCCTCAAATCGGCCATATAATATGCCAATAATTGCAAAGGAATAACATTTATTATTGGGCTTAATTCTTCAATAACTTTTGGGACATAAATGATATGATCAACTTTGTTTTTAATCTCTCTATCATTCTCATCAGCAATTGCAATTATTTTACCCTTTCTTGCCTTTATTTCCTGGATATTGCTTAAAATCTTGTCATAAACTTCATTCTTGTTTGCTATAACAACAACAGGCATATCATCATCAATCAATGCAATAGGTCCGTGCTTCATTTCAGCAGCAGGATATCCTTCGGCATGAATGTAAGAAATTTCTTTTAGTTTCAATGCTCCTTCCAAGGCAACAGGAAAATTAATCCCCCTTCCCAGATATAAAAAATTATTTTTCTTGTAATATAATTCAGCTATGTCTTTAATGTGATTATTATCCAATATTTTTTTGGCTAATTCTGGGATTTTATTTATTTCTTGAATAATATTCTCATTCTTATTGAAATATAAGCTTAAGACTATTAGTGCAGTAACTTGGCTTGTGAATGCTTTTGTGCTTGCAACCCCAATTTCAGGACCGGCATGAAGATAAATTCCACTTTCACATTCTCTTGCTATTGTGCTTCCAACAACATTGATAATTCCAAGAGTTTTTGCTCCTTTTTTCTTTGCTTCTCTTAATGCAAATAAAGTATCCATAGTTTCTCCGGACTGGCTTATCACAATTACCAAATCATTTTCGTTTATTATTGGGTTTCTATACCTGAATTCAGAAGCATAATCAACCTCAACAGGAATATTGCAGTTCTTTTCTATAATATGCTTCCCTATTAAAGCAGCATGCCACGAGGTTCCGCATGCAGTAATAATAATTCTCTTTAAATTTTTAATAAATTCTTCATCTAAATTAACTGTGATTTTTACTTCACTATCCTTTACCCTTCCTCTTAATGTATTTTTTATGCTTTCTGGCTGCTCATAAATTTCTTTTAACATGAAATGCTTGAATCCTTTCTTTTCTATTTGCTCTAGGTTCCATTCTATCTTTTCAATCTCCCTGTCAGTTATTTTTGGATTTTTTAAATTAGATAATATATAACCATTAAGGTTAATCTCAAGTATATCATCATCAAACAAGTAAATTACATCTTTTGTATGCTCTATTATTGCTGAAGCATCTGATGAAATAAAATAACCATCATTTTTTATTCCAAATACTAAAGGACTGCCTTTTCTTGCTGCAATAATCTTATTTTCATCTTTTTTAATGATTAATAACCCATAAGTTCCTTCAACTTCTAACAAAGCTTTCTTGACAGCACTGCAAAAATCCTCCTTGTAAAATTCTTCAATCAAGTGTGCAATAACCTCAGAATCAGTCTCGCTCTTGAATTTATGCCCTTTCTCTATTAAGAATTTTTTCAGGCTTTCAAAATTTTCTATAATGCCGTTATGAACTATTGAAATACTGTTATTGCAGTCATTATGAGGGTGAGCATTGATATCAGAAGGTTCTCCATGGGTGCTCCATCTTGTATGGCCAATGCCTATACTACAATCAATCTCAGGAACAATAAAATCTTTTATCTTTCCTTTTTTCTTGAATGTTTTTATTTCATTATTTTCTATTATAGAAATTCCTATAGAATCATAGCCTCTATATTCTAATCTCTTCAAACCATTTATAAGAACAGGAATGCACCTCTCTTTGCCAATATAGCCTATAATGCCACACATAAAATTAAAATTAAAAAGAAAATATATAAAACTATAGCAAGTCTTTTATCCTTTCTATATGCTCTGCAATCCTGTTTCCATTTTCTGTCAGCTCTATTGATTTGATTCTTCCATGCTTTTCAAAGTTTACTAATCTTGCTTTTTCCATCTCTTGCAGGATCTTAACTGCGTGAGAATAAGTGCAATCTACCTCTTTTGCCAAAACACTGCCGTATCTGTTTCTTGTACCTTTTCTTAAAGCCATTAGAATCATAGCAGGTTTTTTTCTGAAAAATACTTCAAAAATATCGTCTTTCTTTTTAGTAACCATCTTTAAACCCCCTATTATTTATTCTCACCTCTCATCTGAATTTAAAACCAATATCTATTTAAAGGTTTCTTTTGAAAATATATATTTAACAGAATACTTTTAAAACTTGCTATAAAAACGTTTATAATTCAATAAATTCTCTTAAAGATATATGTTGGACATAAACTTGATAAGAAAAAATCCTGCATTAATCAGGGAAAATCTTAAAAAAAGATTCCAGGAAAGCAGGATAAAGTTACTGGATGAATTAATAGGATTGGATAGGGAATTCTTAAAATTAAAGAAAGAGATTGAGGAGCTAAGGCATAGAAGGAACGAGATTTCTTCAAAGATAAATGAATTGATGAAGCAGAAGAAGCAAGCTTCAAAGGAAATAAAAGAAGCTAAGGAATTGCCAAATAAAATATTGAAGTTAGAGGAAAAGCAGGCAAAAATAAGGGAGAAGATTGATGCTTACCTTTATCAGTTGCCAAATATTCTGCATGAATCAGTTCCAATAGGAAAAGAAAACATTGAAATAAAAAAATATGGAAAAATTCCTAAATATAATTTTGAATTGAAAAATCATGCAGAATTAATAGAATCTCTTGGCTATGCTGATTTTGAAACAGCAAGGAAAATATCGGGGGCTGGTTTTAATTATTTGATTGATAAAATGGCAAGGTTAGATGATGCTCTGCAAAGATATGGAATTGATTTTGCAGTCAAGAATGGTTTTAAATTGGTTATTCCCCCTTTAATGTTAAACAAACAATCAATAGGCTCTGCAATAAATTTTGATGATTTTAAGGATGTAGTTTACAAGGTTGATAATGAGGATTTATTCTTGATAGGAAGTGCAGAGCATTCTTTAGTTGCATTCTTTAAGGATAAGACATTGAATAAAAAAGATTTGCCTATTAAGTTATGTGCTTTAACTCCATGCTTCAGGAAAGAGATTGGAGGTCATGGAGTTGATATGAAAGGCTTGTTCAGGATGCATCAATTCAACAAGGTTGAGCAGTTTTGCGTTTGTGCTCCTGAATCTTCATATAAAATGTTTGATGAAATGCAAAGAATAACAGAGAAATTCTTTGAATCATTAGAAATTCCCTATCATGTTATAAAAATATGCTCTTTTGATTTAAGCAATAAATTATCCAAGCAGTATGACATAGAAGCATGGTCTCCAAGGCAAAATGCTTACAGTGAGGTAACTTCTTGTGGAAATGCCACAGATTACCAGGCAAGGAGAATTAATGTTAAATACTATGAAGGCGAGGAAAAAAAGATTCCTCATATGATAAATAATACCATGGTTGCAACATCAAGGGCAATGGTTGCAATTCTTGAGAATTACCAGCAGAAGGATGATTCTGTAAAAGTGCCGAAAGTATTACATAAATATTTTGATTTCAAGGAAATAAGATGAGAAAAAAACTAAAAATATTAGCAGCGGGCGACATTCACGGAGATTCTAGATTAGCAAACGAATTAGCAGAAAAAGCATCTAAAGAAAAAGTTGATTTAGTAATTCTTTGCGGAGATTTAACATTAGCAGACCAGCCTGCAAAAGGGATAATATCCCCCTTCCTCAAGAAAAATAAAAAAGTGTTGATAATTCCAGGAAATCATGATTCATTTGCAACAGCAGATTTTCTTGCTGAGTTATATGGCGTTAAAAATATTCATGGTTATTCTGTAAGGTATGAGGATGTAGGAATATTTGGCTGCAGTGCAGTAAACACAGGGATACACCAGCTAAAGGAATCTGAAATTTATGAATTATTAAAAAAAGGCTTTGAAAAAATTAAATATTTAAACAAAAAGATAATGGTTACTCACACTCCTCCAACAAACACAAAAATGGAGAAATTTTCTCATTTATTTCTTGGCACCAAAAATGTCCAGATTGCATCTGCTGGGGTTGAAAAAGCACTGAGATCATTAAAGCCGGACTTATTGATATGCTCCCATCTGCATGAGGCAGAAGGTATAGAGGAAAAATTGGATAATACTTTAATTGTTAATGTGGGAAGAAAAGGAAAAATAATTGAAATTTAACATTTATGGATGCTTAAAAAGAAATTAAATATGAATAAAAGATTGAAAGAATCAAAACTGAAATCAAATTCCAAGAACAGATAAAACAATAATATGAAAAATATAAAGAGAATAGAAAAAAAGGTGAGTATTGTCACAGGAGCCTCTTCCGGCCTTGGACGTGATATTGCAAAAATTCTTTGTGAAAAAGGACACATGGTTTATGCTGTTGCAAGAAGAAAAAACCTTTTGATTGAGCTTAAAAAAGAATGTGTTATATATAAAGGAGAAATTAAAATTGTGGATGGAGATCTGACAAATGAAAAGTTTAGGGAAAACTTAATCTTTACAGTTGTAAAAGAATCAAAACAGATTGATTATCTTATTAACAATGCTGGCTATGGAAAATTACAAGCATTTGAAGATATAAATCTTAATGATATAAAAGGGATGTATGCATTGAACTCAATTGCCCCCGAGCACCTTTCACAGCTTGTTATTCCTTACATGAAAAAAAGGAAGCATGGAAATATAATTAATATAGTATCTGTAGTTGCTTTCACTCCACCGCCTTATTTTAGTGTTTATAATGCAACAAAGGCAGCATCTTATAATTTTTCAAAATCATTAAGCTACGAACTTTTTGGTACAGGAATATCTGTTTCAGTAGTCTGCCCATCCAGAATGGATACTCCTTTTTGGACCATTGCATTCAAATGCAAAGGGCTTACAGGAGAAAAACAAAAAATCTGCATAAACAAATGGACAAAAGGTTCTGTGAAATCAATAAAAGTTGCAAAATACATTGTAAGGCATATGAATATGAAAAGGTTTCTCATCCTTCCAGACTTTCCCTCTAAAATATATTATTATTTTTTGAGGCATATTGTGTTTGTTAATGACTTCATCGCAAAGCATATACTGCGTAAAAAAACAGAAAAGCTACTCAATATAAAATCATAATGAATATAAAAATTTATACACTTCCCACATGCCCATGGTGTGCTAAAACAAAGGGTTTTTTTAAGTTGCATAAATTAAAATATGAAGAGTTTGATGTAAGTAATAATAAAAATGCAGCAAAAGAAATGATCAAAAAATCAGGACAGAATGGAGTTCCAGTAACTGTGATAAATGGTAAAATTATAATTGGTTTTGATAAAGAAAATCTGAAAAAGGCATTAAAATTATAATGGTAAAAAAAATTGATCACAAAGGAAAAAAATATTATCAATGCAATATCTGCAGATTTTATTACAAAACAAAAGATTTTGCTCAAAAATGCGAATATTTTTGTAAAAAATATAAGTCCTGTAGTTTAGAAATAACTAAACATGCCGTTAAATTAAGATAGAAAGTAAAAATAAATAATAGAAGTCTAAAAGAACAATATGAATCAGGAACGAGTTTGGGATTTTATTGCTGAATCTTGGAATAATTTCAGGCAAAAACCATCTGAAAAAGAAGTATTTAATTTAGATTGGAAAAAGGGAATATTATTGGACATTGGTTGCGGTAACTGCAGGAATTTATTGCCTTTTAAACATCTTGAATTGTATGGGGCAGATTTTTCTTCAGAAATGTTAAAACAAGCTAAAAAATACTGCAATAAAAATAATCTAAAAGTTAATTTACAGAAGGCAGACATGAGAAAAATTCCATTTAAGGATAATTTTTTTGATTATTGCTTGTGCTTGGCCTCCTTGCATCATTTGAATAAAGGGGATGCAGATAAATCCTTGAAAGAAATTTATAGGATCCTTAAAAAAGAGGGGCAATGTCTGATTTCTGTTTGGAACAAATACCTAAGATTTATATTCAAAAAGAAAGAAACTTATCTTTCATGGAAGAGGAAAGACAAGGTTTATCAAAGATATTACTATTTATACAATTATTTTGAATTTAAAAAATTATTATTAATGAATAATTTTAAAATAATTAAATCAGGAAAAATATTTGCCAAGAATATAACCTTCCTAATACAAAAGTAATTTAAACCATTGCTTTTTATTAATTAAAAAATGACTGATATAATTATACTTACAGAAAAACCTTCAGCTTCCTTGAAGATAGCACAGGCTTTGTCAAGTAAAATAAAAAAAAAGAATTACAAGAAAGTCCCATATTATGAAGTAGAATATAACAATAAAAAAATTTTAATATTATGTGCGGTTGGTCATCTTTATAATTTAGCAGAAGCAAACAAGAATCACTGGACTTATCCCTTCTTTGATTATGTTTGGAAAGAAGCTTACTTAACTAAAAAATCAGCAGCATTCTCAAAAGTTTATCTTGAGGCAATAAAAAAACTAAATGATCCAAAAGCAGAAGTTTATATGGCGACAGACAGGGATTTAGAGGGGGAGATACTAGGGTTTAACCTAATCAGGTTTGCACTAAACAGGAAAAATGCAAAGAGAATGGAATTCTCTACAATGACATCAAAAGATTTGAAGAAAGCATTTGAAAATCCTAAGCAGCATTTAGATTTCCCATTGATAAATTCTGGAGAAGCAAGACATATATTGGATTTTTTATTTGGTTTGAACCTTAGTCGAGCACTCACATTGGCAATAAAGAATTCAGGATTTTTTAAGATATTAAGCATAGGTAGAGTTCAAGGTCCGGCATTAAACTTTTTGGCAGACCGTGAGTTAGAAATTCAGAAATTCAAGTCAGAGCCTTACTGGGAGATAGAAGCAGTTGATTCAATCACATTACTGCATAAAAAAGGAAAATTCTTTGATAAAAGTGAAGTTGATAAAATATACGAAAGAATAAAGAATGAAAAAGAAGCAATAATAAGAGAGATAACAAAAAAGGAATTTTATCAGGAAGCACCAGCGCCTTTTGACTTAACCTCTTTGCAGTTGGAATCTTACAGGGTTTTTGGAATTACTCCAAAAGAGACTTTGTCTATAGCCCAGGAACTTTATACAAGTGCATATATCTCCTATCCAAGAACTTCCTCAAACCAATTTCCACAGTCATTAAATTACAAGGAAATAATTCAGGGAATATCAAGGCAGAAACAATACGAATCTTTAGCAAAAAAATTATTATTAAACCAAAATTTAAGACCAAATAACGGGACAAAAACTGATCCAGCGCACCCAGCAATGTATCCAACAGGAGAAATCCCGCAGAAATTAAGTGAAAAGGAAAGAAAGGTTTATGATTTAATTGTCAAAAGAACTCTTGCAACATTTGCAGAAAAAGCAAAAAGAGAAACAATAACAATAGAATCAGAAATAAAAAAAGAGCCATTCATAGCAAAAGGCTCAAGAACTCTTGAAAAAGGATGGCATTTATTCTATGAGCCTTACATTAAATTGGAAGAAGTGGAATTTCCTAACTTAAAAAAGAACGATAAGCTAAAAATAAAGAAGATAAATAAATTGGAAAAAGAAACTTCTCCCCCGAAAAGATTTACAGAAGCCTCTATAATAAAAGAATTGGAACACAGGAATCTTGGAACAAAAAGTACAAGAGCCCAAATAATAGAGGCATTATATCAGAGAGATTATATCAGGGAAAAATCAATAGAAGTAACCGATTTAGGAATAAAAACAGTTGAAATCATGAAAAAATATTCTCCCGAGATAATTGATGAGCAGTTAACTCGTCATTTTGAAGAAGAAATGGAAGAGATAAGAGAAGAAAAAAGAAAAAAGGAAGATGTAATTGATGAAGCAATAGTTGAATTGACAAAGATATTAAGGAAATTCAAGCAGCAGGAAAAAAATATTGGCAATGAATTGATAGAAGCGTTAAAGGAAACAAGGGAAAAAGCCTCAGTTGTTGGAGAATGCCCTAACTGCAAGAGAGGGAATTTAAGGATACTTTATTCTAAAAGGTTTAGATCATATTTCATTGCATGCTCAAATTATCCCAAATGTAAGACAACATTCTCATTAACAAGAGGCTTGCCAAAGCCAACAGACAAGAAATGCCCTTCATGCAATTATCCTTTGGTTTTAATAATAAGGCAGGGAACAAGGCCATTTGACTATTGTTTCAATAAATCCTGTGAAAAGAGACTTGAATGGATGAAAGAAAATAAAAAGAAAATTGAAGAATTTAAGAAGAATATGAATAATAACCCATCATAATTCTTATAAATATTGACTTGTTCTAAAAATGGTTTGTGTTTGGAGTTGAAAATAATGATTGTGATGAAATTCGGCGGAACTTCCTTGGCTAATGCAGGAAGGATAAACAATGTTTATGAGATTGTTAAGACAAGATTGCACAAAAAACCGATTGTTGTAGTCAGCGCAGTTTCAGGAGTTACTGATTTATTAATAAATACTGCGAAGGAAGCAACAAAAGGAATAAACCCGAATGAAAAAACTGAAGAAATAATCAATATTCACAAAGAAATAATAAAATCATTGAATCTGAATGAAGAATTTTTGATGGAAGATTTCATAAGGCTGTATGATACCTTGAATGGTGTATATCTGCTAAAAGAGCTTTCACCTCGCTCAATTGATTTAATATCCTCTTTTGGCGAGATATTTTCCTCAAAAATTGTTGCTGAATATTTTAATTCTAAAGACATTCAGTCTAAGCAATATTCTGGATGGGATGCTGGCATTGTAACAAATGATGATTTCACTAATTCTGAAATTCTTGAAGAAACTTATGAAAAAATAAAAAGTAACTTAAATCATTTCAATAATCTCCCGATTGTAACTGGTTTTATAGCAAAAAATAAGGATGGAGAAATAACTACATTAGGAAGGGGAGGAAGCGATTATACTGCTGCAATAATTGGGGCAGCATTAGGCGCAGATGAAATAGAGATATGGACTGATGTTGATGGTATAAAAACAGCAGATCCAAGAATTGTTGAGAATGCAAAGCAGTGGAACAAAGTAACATTCAATGAAGCATCAGAAATGGCTTATTTTGGGGCGAAAGTTCTTCACCCAAAAACAATAAAGCCTGCAGTTAATAAAAACATTCCAGTAAGAGTATTAAACACTTATAATATTAACAATCCAGGAACTTTAATAATCAAGGAAGACAATGACGAATGCGTATTTAGGACAATTTCTGTAAAGAATAATATTATTGTAATAAGATTATGCTCAGCCGAGATGTTATTGGCTTATGGTTTTCTTGCCAGGGTATTTGAGATATTTAACAAGTATAAGATTTCAATAGATTTAATCTCAACAAGCGAAGTAACAGTTTCTATGACTTTGGATAATTTGGGCAATGGACAGAAAGAATTGGAGCAAGCTATTCGGGAATTAGAGAAAATAGGTAAAGTGGAATTATTGAAAGATATGTCAATAATCTGCATTGTTGGGAAAAATATAAAGGAGAATTCAAAAATTCTTGGAAGGATATTTAATGTCTGCAAAACTAAAGATGTGAATGTGGAAATGATCTCACAGGGAGCATCGCCATTAAGCATCTCGTTTGTTGTCAAGCAGGAAGATTCAGATAAGATTATCAAAGAATTGCATAAGGAATTATTTGAAGATGAATAGTGCGGATCTGTTGAAAGTAGCAGAAGAACATGGAACTCCAACATATGTTTATGATTTTGAAAAAGTAAGAGAACAAATAATCAAATTAAAGACGGCATTTACATATCCAAAAACAAGATTTTTGTATGCAATAAAAGCAAATTTTAATCCACATCTTGTTACTGAAATAACAAGGAATGGTTTTGGTATTGATGCTGTCTCTCCAGAAGAAGTAATCTTTGGATATTTACATGGTGCAGATCCCCCCTCAATAATGTTCACAGGAAATAATATGAGTGATGAAGATATGAAAACTATTTATGAATCAGAGGTATTGCTGAATATAGATTCTTTATCAAGGTTGAAGGGATTTGGTAAAAAATATCCCGGTTCAGATGTTTGTGTGAGATTCAATCCTAATATTGGAGCAGGCGACCATCAGCATAATATAACAGGAGGAGAAGAATCAAAATTTGGAATCTCTCATTCACAGTTACAAGATGTTTTAGATATAGTAAACAAATATAACCTAAATTTAGTTGGAATCCATCATCACATAGGCTCTGGTTGGTTGGACATAGAGTCACCATTAAATGCATTAGAAATTATTTTACAATTAGCACATGAAATTCAAGGGCTGGAATTCATAGATTTGGGGGGAGGACTAGGAATCCCCTATAAACCAAATGAAAAAGAATTGAATATTAAAATATTAGGCAATAGAATTAGCGAAAGATTTTCAGGATTTTGTGAAAAAGATTATGGCAAAGAATTAGAATTAAGATTAGAGCCTGGAAGATATGTTGTTGCGCAAGCAGGACATCTTTTAGTTGAGGTTACTACCTTAAAAGAAAATCCTCAAGGCAGAATATTTGTTGGTGTTAATTCAGGGATGAATCATATGATAAGGGTTCCATTTTATGATGCTTATCATAGAATAATTAATTTGTCAAATCTAAATGGAAAACAAAAAACTTATTATGTATGTGGAAATGTTTGTGAAAGCAGTGATTTCTTTGCTAAAGATAGGCAAATTCCTGAAATAAGGGAAGGAGATATATTATCTATAGAAGATACAGGAGCATATGGTTTTGCAATGTCAAGTGATTATCAACTTAGGTCAAGACCTGCAGAAGTTATTGTTGATGGAAATAAAATTTTTTTAAGTAGGAAGAGAGAAATTTTAAAACCTTTATTATCTAAATATGAAAAACTAATCCAGAATCCTCAATCTTAAAATTAACTTTTTTATTCTTTGTTATTAGCATTCTTGGATTTTTTTCAAGTTTTATTATGTTATCAACATGTCTTGCTAAAATATTATCACCAACATTTCTTAGTCTATTTTTATTAATATCAAAGTAAACCTGGTTTGTGATTAAAACCTTGCAATTTAATTCCTTCAAGATTCTCAATTGCTTGTTCAGTCTTGCATTTGCTGCATATAAATTTTCTTTTAACTCTATCCTATAAAAACTTCCTATTGTATCTATTACAATAAAATCAAATTTACTCAATTTTTTTATTAGTTCATGTTGCTCAATGAAATCTTTTGGTTTGAATAGGAATATTTTTTTAATTAGTTCATTATAACTATTGTTCATCTGCTTCAATCTATCTATGGAAAAGCTGTTTTCAGTGTCGATGAATGCAATCTTCTTGTTTTCTTTGGCTTCTTTCAATGATTCCTGCATTGCTAGTGTTGTCTTTCCAGTTGCACTCTCCCCATAAACAAGATTAACCCCTTTAATTAAGTCGAACATATATTTCTTTTAACAAACAAATTAATAACACTTTCTAACCAAAACCTTTATATAGTATGTATGGTGGTATGTATGATAGTATGATTAATATAAAATTAATTGAAATGAGAAAAAAAGTTAAAGAAGAAATAGAACATATTCCAAAAGGGGATATTCATCAAAATTTATTGAGACAAATATATTCTGTCCTTAGAATGAATAGTCTTGGTAAAAAACCTAAATCTTCCAATAATAAAGATGAAATTTTAAAATTAGCCATTAAAGAGGTTACTAATTATACAAAAACTAAAGGAATAAAATTTAATTCAGATTATGATAAAAATTATTTTAAATAATATAAAACTTTAAATTATAGAAGTTTATAACAAAAAAATGATAAGACATTTATTAATAAAAGGGGATAGTGAAAAAGTTTTAAAAAAATTTCCAGATAATTTTATACATCTTATAGTTACATCCCCCCCCTATTTTAATGCAAGAGAATATTCTCAATGGGATACTTTAGATAATTATTTAAAAGATATGAAAAATATATTTGAAGAATTATTCAGAGTATTAGATAATCATAGAATTTTTGTTTTAAATGTAGGAGATATAAATTCACAAATAGGAAAACAACCTTGGACTAAAAGAAGAATTTCTTTAGGGGCATTATTTATTATTATGTGTCAAGAAATTGGTTTTGAATATGTTGATGATTATTTATGGCATAAAGGAGAACCACAAAGTTATAGACATATGAATGGGGGTAAGAATTATCCTTTTTATCAATATCCAGTAAATTCATATGAACATATTTTAATTTTTCATAAACATATTAGAGATATGACAAGACTTCCTTGTCCTATTTGTGGAACAATAAATGTTCAAAATAATAGCCAATCTGAAATTAATGTACAAAGTTGGGAATGTAATAATGAAAATTGTAAGCATAGAAGTGTAGGAAATCGTGGTAAAAGGTATTCAGCTAGATCTATTATGATGGATAGAGGCAAAATTAAAGAAAATTTAATAGAAAAAGAATTAATCCAAAAATGGAGAAAGGATATAGTAACTTTCTCACCTGTAATTAAATGGTTGGGGGGAAAAAATATATTAGGACATAGTGCACCTTTCCCTGAAGATATACCTGAAATGGCAATTAAATTTTATACATATAAAGGAGATACTGTTTTAGATCCTTTCGCTGGAAGTTTTACGACAAGTTTAGTTGCTATTAAAAATGGAAGGAATAGTATAGGTATCGATATAAATAAAGAATTTATTGAATTAGGTTTAAAAAGATTAAAGGAAATAACTAAACAAAAAACTTTAATTGATGAAGAAAATATATTAGAAAAAATAGAAGAAAATAAATTAAATAAAGATATGTTAAATATACCTAATTCTAAAATTTTTAATAAAGAGAATTATATTAATGAATCTAAAGAAAAATATAAAAAATTTTCAAAATGAAACAAACTTCCATAAAAATTTATTTTCTCTACATCCACATTTACTACAAAAAGTAATTGGTACAAATTGACCTTCACTACCTTTTTTACAATTTAAACAACCCTTATCTTTAACATCCCCCTTACAATAAGGACAATGTCTTATATTCTCTTCAGCTATTATTTTACCACAATGATGACATCTAATAACTCTTAAATATCTCGCTTTACATAAAAAACATTCTTTTTCGTCAATATACCATTCATTTCCACATTTTGAACATACTGTTTTTAAAAGAATAAATTTATTTCCTCCTTCTAGAGGAAGATAAACTTCCCACTTGTCCCTTATTAAATCAAATAATTTAAAAATTATATTCCTCTTTTTTTCAATAAAGATATGCATTAATCTTCAACTCCAATTTTTCTTCTAATTCTCTTTAACATTTCTGGAGAAATTTCTTTTTTTATTTCATTATTTGATTTTTTCCATGATTCAGTTATATTATCATTAGAATTTTTCCAATTATCATAAATCTCTTGACAAGTTATACATTTCAAAGAAGTATACAATTTTCCTCCTTTTGTAAAACTTTCCCAATTATTAAGATATTTATTTAATTTATTTTTTAGATCATCTGTCTTAAAATGAATACGACAATTACCTTTCCTCCATGACATAGATTTAAAAAATTTTTCTCCCATTAAATCTAAAAAGTCAGATACTGATAAAATAATAAAATTTTCTTTATCTTTTTCATCAAAAAATACCCAAATAAAAAAATGAGCAGAATCATGCATCAAGTCTTTTGGTCTATGTGTTAATCCATAAGACAATTGTTCTCCCTCTCTTTCTATTCTAGAACCTTTAACTTGAATCGTTCTTAATACCCATTTATCATTTATTTTTTTTGTGGCTATAATATCAATATATCTATCTAAAAGGGGTTGAAATACATTCCATCCAAGTTCTTGTAATTTAAATGCAACGACATATTCACAAAATTCAGAAAAATCTCTAATTCTAAAATCTCTTATAGAACTTTTTTTATCAATATCTTTAATTAATTTTTCTTGCATATATAAAATATAAACTAAGATTATTTAAATATTCTTAATAAAACCAAAACCTTTATATACCTAATATATGTATAAAATAGGTATTATGAAAATCACAATAGAAGATGCAGAAGCAATAATAGAATCAGAAGTCAAGTCATATCAGACTTCAACTAGAGTGTCTGTGCCTAAAAAATGGGCAAACAGAAAGGTTAAAATAATTTTAATCAAGGAGCAATAGAATGACTGAAACAAAATTAAAAGTAATGGAAGCCCTGCAGGAAGAGGCATATAAGGGAATTGTCAGAATTGACTCAGAAACAATGAAGCAATTGAATGTTCATCCAGGGGATGTAGTGGAAATCCATGGAAATAGGCTCACAGTAGGAATAGTTGATAGGGCTTATCCGACAGATGTAGGCCAAAACATAATTAGAATGGATGGAATTCTCAGGAGAAATGCTAAAACAAGCATTGGCGAGAATGTCAAGATAAAAAAAGCAGACATAAAAGAAGCTAAGAATTTGACAATTGCTCCCGCACAAAAAGGAGTTATGGTCAGAGCAGATTCTTTTCTGTTTAAAAAAACATTGTTAGGAAGGGCTGTTGTTACTGGGGACATAATTGTTCCAGGTGGCTCAACTAGGAGAAGAAGAACAATGTCAGATTCCCCTTTCTTTGATGACGTTTTTTCATTGTTTGAAGACCTGCCAGGCTCATTTGGTTTTGGAAGCTTGAGGTTTATGGTTGTTTCAACAACACCAAAGCAGCCAGTGATAGTTACAGAAAATACAGAAGTAACTCTTGCACCAAAGGCAGTTGAAATCACAGAGGAAAAAATTCCAGAAGTTACTTACGAGGATATAGGTGGCTTGAAAGAGGAAATAACAAAAATAAGGGAAATGGTCGAACTGCCATTAAAACATCCTGAAATATTTATCAAATTAGGAATAGAACCTCCAAAAGGAATATTATTGTATGGCCCTCCAGGCACAGGCAAGACTTTATTGGCAAAAGCAGTTGCAAATGAAGTTGAGGCAAATTTTATTCTTGTGAATGGCCCTGAGCTTGTAAACAAATTTTATGGAGAATGTGTTGCAGAAGATTCTATGGTTTTAACCAATGGAAGTGGAATAAAAACAATAAAAGAAGCAATTAATGATAAAATTTCAAAACACATTGCTGGCATAAATATGGATAATCAAAAAGCAGAAATTCTTCCAATTTCTGATGTTTATGATAAAGGAATACAAAACACCCTAAAAATTAAAACCCCCCACGGAGAATTGGAATTAACCCCTACTTCAAAATTATTAAAATTGAATGATTTAGAACTGGAATGGTGCTTTGTTAAGGATTTAAAGGAAGGAGATAAGGTAGCTATTTCTAAAAGATTACCTTTTGTTGAAAAAATTCCATCAGCAATAAATTATTTTGATGATAAAACCATCCTAAAAGGAAAAGTTGTAGAAGAATTATTAAATCAATTTAAACCAAAAGAGATAGCTAAAGAATTAGGAATCTCAAATAAAAAGTATCAAGATCACAAATATAATAAATCCGCTCCAGCATGGTTGATAAAAAAATTGTTAAAAATAATAAATAGACAAGTTAAAGGTTCTTTTGAATTATCAAGACAAAATAGAAGACTTCCATCAAAATTAGATGAAAAATTAATGTATATTCTGGGTTTGTTAACTGGAGATGGACACTTAAGATATAGCTACAAAGATAAACAAGTAACAACAATAGCTTTGTCAAACTCAGATAAAAACATAATAAATTTATATAAACAATATTTGAAAGATTTATTCAATGTTAAGGAATTAAAGAGTTCAGGAAAATATGATTACTACTTTAATTCTCCACAAATTGGAACATTTTTGTCAAATTTAGGGATTCCTTTCAGAAATAAGTCAAAAATAGTTTTAGTGCCTGATTATATAGTGTTTTTACCTGATAATCTTATCTCTCATTATTTAAGAGGGATTTATGACACTGATGGATATGTTCATTTGCCAAAATCAGGAAAACAAATAATATATTACACCATGAGTCAAAAAATGACAAACTCTCTAAAAATGTTATTGTTAAGATTCAATATACAATCAAATATAAGAAGAAAAAAAGATGGAACTTACGAAATTTCAATAAACAATAAAAATTCCATTAATATATTCAAAGAAAAAATAGGATTTAATCACAAAGAAAGAAAAACAAGATTAGATAAAGAGATTAAAACAAAATATATTAAACCTAGTTATGATAGAGTCCCAATAAATAATTATTTAAAAAATTTAATAAAAAAATTAAATATTTCAAAAAGATATCTTTTACTTAAGGGAATAAACCTTGATGTTAATGGTTTAGATACTAAACAAGTTTCAAAACTAATTGATATATTTAACAAGAATAAAGTTAATCAGGGGATAATAAATAAAATTAAGTTACTAAATGAAAATGATATCTTATGGTCTCCAATAAGAGAGATTAAAAATTCTAATGCACATGTATATGATCTCACCATCCCAAAATATCATAATTTTATTGCTAATGGTTTTATAGTCCATAATTCAGAAAAAAAAGTTCGTGAGATCTTTGAAAATGCAGAAAAGCAAGCACCATCCATAATTTTCTTTGATGAGATTGATTCTATAGCACCAAAAAGGGAAGAAACCTATGGTGAACTTGAGAGAAGAATGGTTTCTCAATTGCTTGGAATGATGGATGGATTAAAATCAAGAGGAAAAGTTATAGTAATTGCTGCTACCAACAGGCCAAACTCTTTAGATCCTGCTTTAAGAAGACCTGGAAGATTTGACAGGGAAATTTCAATTTCAGTTCCGAATAAAGAAGGCAGATTAAATATTCTTAAAATCCATGCAAGAAATATGCCTATGGCAAAAGATGTTAACTTAAATCAGTTAGCAGAAATAACTCATGGTTTTGTGGGCGCAGACATAGCGGCATTATGTAGGGAAGCAGCCATAAATGTCTTGAGAAGAATATTGCCTGACCTGAAATTAGGTGAGAAAGAAGAAATACCAAAAGAACTCCTTGAGAAATTAATTGTTAGTGACAAGGATTTTAGGGAAGCATTAAAAATTGTAAGGCCAAGCGCATTAAGGGAAGTGTTAATAGAAAAGCCAAATGTAAAATGGGAAGATGTTGGCGGCTCTAAGGAAATTCAGCAGGAATTGAAGGAAGCAATTGAATGGCCATTAAAACATCCAACTGCATTCAAGAGAATAGGAGTGAAAGCACCAAAAGGAATATTATTGTATGGCCCTCCAGGAACAGGAAAAACTTTATTGGCAAAAGCAGTTGCAAATGAATCAGAAGCTAATTTTATTTTAATAAGGGGTCCAGAATTATTGAATAAATATGTAGGAGAAAGTGAAAAAGGAGTTAAGAAGATATTTGAAAAAGCAAGACAGGCATCTCCATCTATTATATTCTTTGATGAGATTGATTCTATAGCACCGCATAGGGGATTATCCCATGATTCACAGGTTACAGAAAGAGTTGTAAATACTTTATTGAGTGAAATGGATGGATTGGAAGAATTGAATGACATTGTAGTTCTTGCAGCAACAAATAGGCCTGATATGATCGATGGAGCTTTATTAAGACCGGGAAGGTTTGACAGGTTATTGTTTGTGGGAGCTCCCTCAAAAGATGAAAGATTGGAAATATTAAAAATTCACAGTAAAAATATGCCTTTATCAAAAGATGTTAACTTGGCTAAGATTGCAGAAAAAACAGAAGGATATACTGGTGCTGATCTTGAAGCAGTATGCAGGGAAGCAGGATTATTGGCATTAAGAAAGGATATTAAGGCAAAAGAAGTTAATAATAAATTCTTTGAAGAAGCATTGAAGAAGATAAGATCCTCAGTATCAAAGGAATTAATAGACAAATACAAGGCAGTTGAGGAAAATTATCTCAAGCAGGCAAAAGCAGCAATAACAAAGGACATTCCAACTTATGTTGGTTAAAGTTTGCTTAACTTATTTTTTATTTCCTTCACTTTTCTTATAACTTCTTCAGGCAAGTTTTCTTTATCTTGAGTATTATCATAGAAATTCACTAGTTTATCCTCTTTCTTTCTTAGCTCATAATAAACATCAAAGTAGCTCTTGCCGGATCTTAATTGCTTTTCTGTATTCTTTATCTCATTTAATATCATTATTCCTTCTGCTGGCTTTCCAGTTGGGATTATTCTTGATTTCTGTGGATTAAGTCTTTCTAGCCTGTCTCTGTCTAATACATCTTCAACTCTTAATATAACAGGTGCCTTCTTATACATTTCAGGTATAGACATTGCATTTTGTGCCTGCAGCCTTCTTAGAACTTCTAATGTTGATTCTCTTTTTTTAATAGGCTCCATAATTTTCTAATTGATAGTCCTACAATATAAACCTTATGTTATTATTAAGTAGTTATTCAGAAAATATTAAACAGGATAACTATTCCTTAATTTCTTGCTTAAGCTGTGCATGACAAATTTCTTTCTTTGCTCTGTAAGATAATTTAAAATATCTCTTTGTGTTATAATTCCAATCAATTCTCCTTTCTTGTTCGTAACAGGGAATCTCCTGAAGTTTTTTTTCTCCATTTGCTCCTGCGCATAGTAAATATTTGTCTCTGGTGGAATAGAAATGACGGGGCTTGTCATTATCTTGCTTACTGGATTTTTTTTAGTGTCAAGGTTTAAGGAAACAACTTTTTTTGTAAAGTCCCTTTCTGTGACAATGCCTACAGGTTTCTTGCCGTTGACGACAACAACAGAGCTTATTGTCTTGCTCCTCATTTTTTTTGCAGCATCCATGATAGAAGTGCTTGGTGTGCAGGTAACCACCTTTTTTGTCATAATCTTGTTTACCGTTTCCATTAAATAACTAAATCCTTTCTGAATATATAAAATTATCTTTTAGTTAATATTTTTATCTTGTCATCTATCAATAAAGTATGTTCTGCCTGGCTCACAATTCCCTTGCTTTTTTCAGAAAGTTGTTTGTACTGGCTTATTATTCCTTCCTTTTCTAAATTATTCAAAGCAAAATTAACCTTAAATTCGGGAAACTTCTTCAATAGCCACCTCTTTGTGAATGGCAATATTTTATATTCTTTAGTTATAAAATCTAAAATTTCCTTGCTTATTTGGGTTCTGACGCTTTTTACTTTTTCTATTTTGAATATTCCAGAATCTTTTCCTTCTTCAATCATTCCGATTCCTGTTGTGGCAAAAGGCTCTATTGCAATAACCATCCCCTTCTTCAATTTGAAATCATCATTATTGTCATAATTTGGAATGCTTAATCCAGCATGCTGCTCATAAAGCTCTATAGAATGTCCTGTCAAGTTTTTCACAGGATTAAAACCATAGGATGAAATTGTATTGTCAATTACTTTTCCAATGTCTCTTAATCTTGTTCCAATTTGGATTATCTTTATTGCTTCATTTAATGCTTCCCTGCTTGCTTCTATCAGTTCTTTATTATTTCCAATTGTAGCAGCATTGTCTCCTATGGCTCCATTTACATGGACACCAACATCCAACTTTACAATATCACTTTCTTTTATTGAAAACTCTTCTTTAACAGGAGAGAAATGAGCAGCAATTTCATTTATGGAAATTTGCGCAGGAAATGCAGGTTTTCCTCCCCGCTGGAATATTTTTCCTTCCACATTTTCAACAATTTCAAGAACAGATTTGTCTTTCTTGATTAGATTCCTTCCATACTCCAAAACTTCAGATGCTATCTCTCCTGCCTTGATCCAGTCTTTCATCTAAAAATCCCCCAATTTGCTTTGCTCCTTGCTTAACAAATCCTGCTTTGTATATCCTTTAACCTCAAATATTTTTTCAACAGAAGGAATTAACTGGTTGTTTATGTAATAATTCTTGTCATAGTTCTTTGCTTCCTTTGGAATTTTTGCCCTGTCCCTTATCAAGCCTTTGCCAACGCTGACAATATAACTTATCACAGAACCTTCTCTTATATTAACGCCCCTTTCCTTCATTTGTTTTGCAACAGCAACGTGGGGTCCTATCTGCTTGTACCTCTCTAAATCCATCTTTAATTGATTTCTGATAATTAGTTTTTTCATTTCAACTTTCCCATCATTTAACTCTTTTATAATTTTTCTTACATAAATTAATGCTTTTTCAAATGAATTTTCTCTTAAAATTATTTCAATGACTTTTTTTTGTGTTTCTCTTGCAATCAAGCTCCAATCTCCCCTCACAGTTTCAAAGCCGATAATTTTTATATCTCCTTTTGAGTCTATCAAGGCATATTTCTTCTTTGCACCGCTTGATTCCTCTCCTTTCTTGCTCACAAACAATCCATATTCATAGAAATTCTCTAATTCCAATTCCATCATTCCTGGAAGATTTTTATTTATTCTTTCCAGGAAATCCAAAGATTCTTTCTTTGTTTTTTTGTTCATATATATCCCGATTGAATCAGTGTCGCTGAATATGACCTCAAACTTTTCTTTTTGCGCTTTCTTGATTACATCCTGAATGTAATATCTCGCCCATGATGTAATTGATGCTGCGCATTCCATAGAATGATACCTGCTTCCAAAAAACCCCAAGTAACCATAAATTGAATTGCCTATTGTCTTCAAAGCATAGCTTCTTCCTTCCAATGCAGAATCTTTTTCTTGTTTTAATTTTTTCTTTATCTCATTCCTCTTTAATATTAATTCTTCAACAACTTTCGGGATAAAAGATTCCCTTGTGTCAAAGTAGTAATATTTCTTTTTTCCCTTTACTTCAACTTCTGGTGTTTTGTTTCCTTTGCTGTTATTTAAGGTGCTTGGTGAAATATTCTTTGTCACAATCAAGCTTGCATACAAGCTCTTGAAATCAAAAACAACAATCTTTTCATAAAATCCTGGCTTAGGCTCCATCACAAAAGCTCCTTCATAGGTTTCATTTCTTCTTTCTGCTATTAAATCCTGCTTTGGTCTGTTTGGAATAATCTCATTGAATTCTTTGGCTTTTTTTATCAAGTAATTTTCAACTAAACCCCCGTAAGTGGCCCTGCATACATCATAAATAGGCATTCCAACCAATTTAGAGATTTCATTTAAGTTAGGCAGTAATTTTCTGCATAATTTATATGCTAATTCAGAATCCCTTAAATTATATTCTACTAATTCTTTTAAATCACCTCCGTCCCATACTTCGCTTATTTCTCCCAAATCAAATTCCAATTTCTTCTCGCCTAAAATTTCTTCAGCAACAGTGTTAAGGTTAAAGGTATCTATTCTTAATCCGCCCCCCATTATTCTGCTTACGAACCTGTACATGTCTAAATGAGGAATTCCCTTAATCTTGGCGCTAGTGAAACCACTTCTTTCTTTTTTTATTATTAATTGAGATATATCTATTCCTAAATCTAATCTTACCCCTAATTCATCAGCCCTTAATTTTATGTAGGGAAAATCAAAGCCATCTGTGAAATATCCTGTTATGTAATCAGGCTTGTATTCCTTTATCACTTCAACAAATCTTTCAATTAGCTCTTCTTCATTTTTCACAATTTCAACATGGGGAGATTTAACACTCTTCCATGTTATTACCTTGCTGAAATCCTCTCCTTTAAAAGAAATCATTATTATAGGATCCTGCTTGTGCTTCTGATGTCCTGAAAAATCACCATAGACTTCTATGTCAAATGCAAGTATTCTCGGGTTTTTTAAAAATTCAGAATCTTTTTGTTTTACTTCTCCCTGAATTAATATTCCTTCATCACTATCTTCTAGAATCTCGCCATCAACCTCGCTTAAAACCAAAGGATCAATCTCCTTCTCAGTTAAGTATCTTTTAATGAATCTTATATCAGTCTCTATCGCTTCAGAGCCTTTTATTCTTTCTCTTATATATTTGATATCTCTTTGGTTGCTTACATAAACTTTTATTGCCTTGATTTCCTTGTCATAAAATTTCTTTTTTACTAATTCTGTTTTTATTACCTTGTAAATTTTATTCTCGTCCTTGATTCTTATATTTTCAATCTCTTTTGCTTTTTCATCTCCATTTAACACATAAAAATAGGGTTTTACAGAATTATCTTTGACAACTATCCTTTCATTGCCTGTTGTCTTTCCGTAAATCAGGACATTCCCTTCTGTGTCATAATCAAAATCCAGGGGATAAAACTCGATTTTTGTCATATATTTTATAGTAAGCTCTCTTTTATTAAATTTTTTAATTCTGGCTTGAATATGAAAGCATACTTTTCATCAAAATAACCGCACCTGAACCTGCTTAAAGGGATTCCAGTTCTCTTGCTTAACATTAGAGCATAGAAAAATACTTGCGTATCAGCATATCTCTCTTCAAAAGCATTTGGCTTATAATCCCAGACCCATATATTGTCATTTTCTATCCTTAAAATATCTATATGGCCTGTTAATGGCTCATCAGACTTAAAAATTCCATTAAAATTATTCAATTCATCTTTTTTTAACCATAATGGAATTTCCACAGCGACTGTCTTGTCATCATTCTCCAGCATGAATGACTGGACTTTTAGATGGTTTGTTCTGTATTTGTCTTTATTAATTTTTAATCCCATTTCACATAAGTCATTCACTTCATGTCCTATTATCTGATACATGTTTAATTCATTCAGTTTGAATTTTAATGCAGAGCCTCTTGGTCCTTTTAGGAAGTAATCATCCGGTCTTTTTTCAAGAACTTTATTCAGATATCCTATCAATCCTGTCTTATCCATTGCAAGATTATTCAGCTTTTGATTATGTACCCTGTAATGATAATTTCCCCCTTCATGCATAAGAGAAACTCCTTTAATCACCATAAGTTTTAAAGATACAATTTAAATATAAGTATGATATTTTCATCTAAAAGTAATGAATATAAAATGTTAGATAAAAATTCTGGAATTTACCAGCAACAAACAGAAATAAGGGGAGTTAGTCTTGAAACAATAATAAGATTATCTCAACCAATGGGAAAATTATCTCTTCTTTTGGATAGGTATAAGTCAAGCATTCTGGAAAGATATTTTTTAAGGGAATTAACATTATTCCCTTTAGAACTATACTTTTATGTCATTGCTAATATGCATGAGGATACAATTCAGGTTTTTGGAAGAAAGAAGAGTAGTATGTTTTATATTGAAATTGATAGAAGAGAAAAAGTATTGCTAATGGAATTAGATAAGAGAAATATAACTTATATAAGAGTGGAGCCGACTGAGGAAGATATTTATTTCAAAAGAAGAACAATTATTATTGATCATCATAACTTATCCTAAAACTATTTAAATCTTAAAGATGATTTCTTTTTATGGGCCTTAACATTTCCCAGATAATTCCAAAGAGAGAAATATCATTGGAGGATTTGAGCAATAGGAAATTGGCAGTAGATGCTTCTCAAATGCTTTACCAGTTTCTTTCTTCTATAAGACAGCCGGATGGAACTCCTTTGATGGATTCAAACGAGAATATAACCTCGCATTTGATGGGAATCTCAACAAGAATTCCTAACCTGATTGAAAATAATCTAAAGTTAGCTTTTGTATTTGACGGTAAACCACCTTTGTTAAAGATTCAGGAGCAGGAGCAAAGAGAGCATAGAAAGCAATTGGCAGAAGAAAAATTGGAGAAAGCAAAAGAAGAAGGTGATGAAGAATCTATGTTAAAATATTCCAAACAATCAACAAGATTAAGTTTCAAAATGACAGATGAAGCAAAAGAATTAATCAAGGCTTTTGGTTTGCCTATAATCCAGGCTCCTAGCGAGGCGGAAGCGCAATGCTCTTTTTTAGCAGAAAAAAATGATGTTTATGCTGTTGTATCCTCTGATTTTGATTCATTGCTTTATTCTGCAACAAGATTGATAAAAAATTTGACAGCGTCAAAAAAAAGAAAAATAAGGAATGTTTATGTCAGCATAAATCCAGAAATGATAGAATTAAGTCAAGTTCTTAAGGAATTAGAAATTAATCAGGATCAGTTAATAATTTTGGCTATTCTAGTCGGCACTGACTACAATTCTGGCATAAAAGGGATAGGCCCTAAAAATGCATTGAAATTGGTCAAGAAATACAATAATTTTGACAGGTTATTCAGTGAACTTAATCCTGATTTTGACTGGAAAAAGATTTATGCAACATTCAAGTCAATGCCTGTAATGAAGAATTATCAGCTGAAATGGTCAGAGCCTGATGAAGAAAAAATAAGGAAAATATTGGTTGATGATCATGACTTTAATGAGGAAAGAGTTGACAAGATGCTTGAAAAATTAACAAAAAAGGAAAAGCGTCAAAGAGGTTTGTCTTCTTTTCTTAAGCCCTAGATCTTTTTTAACTTTCTCAACTTCATGTTTTACTGGCTTTTCATAGACAGGAACAGCCCTTGCCAGCCTTGCTAATCTAAAGAACCTGAGAAACATGCTTGTTCTTGATAGTTTAGTGCCTTCCTCTATTGACCTGAAAACTCGTGTTTCTTTTTCCAGTGCACTTAATTCCCTGATGATTTTCTGCTCCTCGCCTATCTTTGTTACTTCAGCAACGCTGTGGATTATTTTTTGGCCTTCTTCTATGGGTGCTGTAAATCTGAATAATAAAAATAATTCCTCAAATAACCTGAATACCAGAATAAAAGGGAATACAGCAATGACCTCAAGCCAGTATTTCTTAAGGAATAATCTGACATTTCTCACTCTGTAAAATTTAAATGCCAAATCTATAACAAAAAATCCAAGAATGATATAATCTGCAAGATTAACATATATTCTATATTGATTCATAAAATTATGGAATGCAAAGTCTCCAATTATGATAAATAGCAATAACAAAACAACATAGGGTATTGCCCTGTCAACAAAAACCTCAATGAAATGCCCCCATTTTTTCATTATAAATAAATAACAGAAACATAATATTTAAATATATCCAAATAAGAATAATAATATGGCATTAGAATTTATTCCTGCTTTGGTGTTAACTCCTATTTTAGGATTATATGAATTATTTCTTATTCATCATGATGAGAATTTCAGGGGTTCTCACTGGCTTGGGCATGGATTAAGCACTTTTTCAACAATCTTAATTGGTTTGTTGATAGTATTTAATGTTCCTTATTTTCTTGAATTGATTAATCTATCTAATGTTAGTTCATTTCTTGGAAATGTCTGGGTAGTAAGGGCATTGGTTGGCTTGATAATATTGATAAGGATTCATACTCAGTCTGCTGTTGTGAAAACAACCATAGGAAGCTCTAAAGGCTTGAAGGAAACTTGGGTTCATAGCCTTTTAGTCGTTGTATTGATAGTAATTGCACCATTGTACTGGCCATTAGTAGAACCATTGATAAAAAGCATAATACCTATTTAAAATGATTCCTGAAGAATTGCAAGAAAGGGCTTACAGAGATTTTTTAGGAGCTTTAGAATTTTATAAAAATAAATGGAAAAAAGACAAACACCTTACTGAAGAAAATTATAAAAAATTAATCCAATCAATAAATCTATTAAAAAGATTAGATAAAGACTTACCAATCTTATCTAATCAGATAATAATATTAAATAAATTATTAGATTTCATAGGAAAAAATAAAGATTATTTTTCACCAATAATAGAAGCTATTCTAAGAACATTTAAAGCTGATATAATAAGACTACAAGGAAAAGGTTTATTGACTGGCTAATTCCTCTATTTTTTTTAATCTCATGTTGATGTTGTCCAATTTTGCGTTTATTGTGTCCAATTTGCTGTTGATTAGTTCATGCTCGGAATCTTTTATTTGAAAATCATTGAATTGCGGTTGTTGAGAAAAATCTTGGATATTTTCTTGAGGCAAATCTTCTAATTTTTTCTTCTTTTTAAATAAACTGAAGGGAAACATAATTATCTTAACATTCCAAGATATGTTCTTCTATTATTAAGATAATAGGATAATGCGCTTATTAAAGTATTTCCTCTATCTTTCTTTTTTAATCCTGTTAAACCAGTTGGAACCCCACGATCATTTATAAGGGGATTAATCTGCCTAATTATTCTATTATTTTCATTGATTAAATTTGTTAATCCATTCTTAATAACAGCTTGTCTCCTATTGTCAAATGAATTAATTATTTGATTTATTGTTCTCCTATTTAATATTGCATTTTCATTTATTAAAATTATTCTAAGATTATGTAACCTATTTGCAACATCTCTGATATCGAAACTTCTATTTGATATATTATTACTTGCTTCCCTTATATTTGTCTCAATCTCATCATTATGAACCTGGATTTGATTAATTCCTTGTTGTGCCATCCTTTCTCTTGTATCCCTGTTTCCTCCCCAAATCCCCCTTAAAAAACCACCAACTCTCCCAGGTTGAGCTCTAATTCCTCCTGTTTCTGTTAATCTTTCCGCTCCTCTTCTTGCACCCCTTATAACATCTCCTGTTAATGTGGTACTTTGAGTACCTCTTGGTACAAAAGCAATACTTAATAATTCCCAGAAGAATCCTATAAGACATATTGCTATAATTATTCCTATTACTAAATCAATGAAATTTATACTATTATTTTCTATTGTAAGAGTAGGACCTATAATTGTATTCATCCATGAAATAAAAGGAATTAATACTAAAAATCCTAAACTTTTAATAAGTTTAGATGTTCGAGTTTCTGTTTTCCATTTTAATAATGGAATAAATATTACCAAAATAATTGCTAGTGTTACTAAACTACCAATAATATTTCCAATAACAGTGTTTTTTCCACCTGCTTCCTCACCAAATAATTTTGTTAAAAAATCAGAAGGGGTTGCCATTACAGCACCTATAGAAACTATTATGATTATTGCATTAGCTGTTCTTTTATTATTTGGAAATACACTTCTAGCCCCAAGACTTAATATCAAAGATAATAATATTATTAACATTAATTTAACAATATAAGAATAATACTCTTTCTTACCAAATAAAGTACTAAAAATAGGTTTTATTACTGCATCAAAAGGTAATTGGATAACATTAGTCATAATATTACTTATTTCACCAAAACCATAAACATCTGCAGTTTGAACATCTGCAGTTTGAGATCCAGTTATTCTATTGTCATAAATCCCCGTGCTTGCAAGAAGTAAAAATCCTAAGAACATAAAAGTCAAGAAATAATAAAATCCTTTATTCTTTTCACCTTTTTCCATAATAAACTAAAACCAAAATTAATATATAAACCTTTTTCTTTTAAATTATATGGTTTCATTTGATCAGGTAGGGGGTATAGCAGTTTTTAATGAAAAAATAAGCAAGGAAAGAGCAAAAGCTTTCTTAAATAATAGGATAAAGACTGTAGCATATAAATCTAAAAAATATTCAGGAAGATTAAGGCTTCCAAAGATAACAATATTAGCAGGGAAAAAAACCAAGGAAGCTATTCATAAAGAAAGCGGTTGTTCATTCAAGTTAAACATAGAAAAATGCTATTTTTCAGTTAGAAGCTCTAATGAAAGATTAAGGATAGCAAAACAGGTAAAAAACAATGAATTAATTTTAGTTATGTTCTCTGGAGTAATTCCATTTCCAATTATTATTGAAAAGCATTCAAACCCTAAAGAGATTTATGCCATAGAACTTAACAAAGAATGCCATAAATATGCAAAGGAGAATTTAATTTTAAATCATTCAAGTAAAATCAAGTTATTTCAGGGAAATGTAAAAAGAGTTCTTCCAAGAATAAAAAAGAGATTTGACAGGATTCTAATGCCTTTACCCAAGTCTTCTTATGATTATCTACCTTTGGCATTGAAACATATAAAGAAAAATGGGATTATTAATTATTACACTTTCGGGCAGGAAAAGGAAATCAAAGATATAAAAAATAGGATTTTGTCTTACTCAAATAAAATTAAGATAAAAAAAATTGTGAAATGTGGTAATTATGCCCCTTACACTTATAGATTATGCTTTGATTTGGCTATGACATAAGTTTCATTGCTTCTTTTCTTGCTTGCTTTTGGTTTGTATACTTTAACATATCTGAAGCTTTTGCTTACATCACTGATATATTTTTTTAATCCAGGGCTGTCAAATATCTTAACCAGAAAATTTCCATTGCTCTTCAGCACTTTCTTGGCAATAAACAAAGCCCTATAGCATAAGTCTATACTTCTTTCATAATCCAATTCCTTTATTCCTGTTATCTTAGGGGATAAATCAGAAACAATGACGTCAAAATCTTTTTTCAATTCTTCAAAGATTGAATCATCGTAAACATCTTTTTTCATAAATCTGAACTTTAATCCTTTCACATCCCTTAAATCAATGCCATAAACATCGCAATTTAATGTTAACAAATATTGCACCCAAGATCCAGGATAACAGCCTAAATCCAGAACCTTGCTTCCTTCTTTAATAAGATTGAATTTTTTGTCTATATCTTTTAGTTTGTAAACTGCTCTCCCAAGAAAACCTTCTCTTAATGCCATTAATGTATGCTTGTCCTTCATAATCCTATATCTAATATTTTCTTCTTTACTTTTACTGCGCTTGGAGCATCACCGCCATGCCAGCTTAGTTTAGGTCTTGTCTTGAATGAATAAATTCTTTCAGAAGTGTCATCTAATATTATTCCAGCACCTTTTATATCAGGAAGATTATTTATATAATTTAATATATCAGCAGTCAGGTAAGTCTGCATCATTGAATTCAATGCTTCTATATCAGTTTTTGCAGTTAGTCTGAAGCTTACAACAACATCAGACTGTGTCAAAACATCCTTGTGAATCTCGCCTGGCTGTTGCGTTGCTAAAACTAAAGAGATTCCAGGTTGCCTTCCTTCTCTTAATATTTGAACTAATGAATCAGTTGCAGGGGTCTCACCTTTTTTTGGCAGAAATTCATGTGCTTCATCTAATAAAATCCAGACCATTGGAAAATCCTGCTCTTCTTTTACTAAGAAATGCTCTCCAGCCTGAATTCTTGACATTTCCTCTTTTTTTCTCTCAGTCATTCTTTCTTGCAATAACTTTTTGCAAAGGATTCCAGTAACTAGAGCCTTGACATTGAAATCATCATAGCAGCTTGTATCTAAGATAGAAACTTGCCCTCCTTTTATTATGTCTTTTATTTCGCTTGCTTTCTTGTCAAATATTCCCCAAGATTTTGCAGCTTCAAATCTGTTTTCAGCAGCATTTTTTGTTTCCAAGTTGGATTTTTTATCCCTCTTGATTAAGTTTATTATATCCTCCAAATCATAATTTTCATTTAAATCAGAAATTATTCTTTCAATTAATACCCCAATTGGGTCAGTAATGCCTAAACTAAATACATTGCACCAGTCATTTGCGCTTAATTCATCTGGCTTTATTGAAAATGAAAAATCAGTTGGAATATCTTTATCTTTGTAATCTTTGAACTTGCCAGATGGAGTATAAACTTTTACATCCAAGCCTTTTGGCTTTAAGTTCCATTCAATTAATTCATCTTCTTGTTTTATATTTGGATATTTCATGCTCCAGAATATCCCCATTGTATCAACAATTAATACTGCTATATTCTTGCTTACCTCTTCTGGCAGATGAGACATTTCTTCAGACATGACTGATAAAAAATAGCTCTTTCCAGATCCCCTCTTACCAACAACCATTATTATATGGCTTGTGGCAACATCAAGCATAATATTATTACTCAAAGAACTAAACTGACCCATCTTTACATATTGTCTTCCAAGAAAAATTAATCCTTTATTCCCTAATTCTTTTAACTGATTCTCATCTCTTCCTATAATAACATCATAATTCATTGTTCATCAAAAGCTTTTTAAACATATAAAGGTTTTTCTCAATTATGGATTTGATATATTGGGCATTAATAATTCTTGGAGTAATAATCCTTTACATTATTTTAGCATACAACTCCTTGATTGTTTTAAGGACAAGGATAAGCAATGCATGGTCTCAGATTGATGTTCAGTTAAAAAGAAGGTATGACCTGATTCCAAACTTGATTAAAACAGTTCAGGGCTATGTTAAGCATGAGAAGACAGTTCTTACTGAATTGACAAAAGCAAGATCTCAATTAATTTCCGGCTCTATGCAGCAAAAGGCTAAAGCATCCAATCAAATAACAGAGGCATTGAAATCTATATTTGCTGTGGCAGAAAACTATCCTAATCTAAAGGCTAATGAAAATTTCAAGATGCTGCAGGAGGAATTGTCAGGAACAGAGTCAAAGATTGCATATGCAAGGCAGTTTTACAATGATAGTGTAATGTCATTCAATATAAAAGTCCAGAAATTCCCAACAAAAATTATAGCAAATGCTTTTGATTTTAAACAAAAGGAATTTTTCAAGACTGAAGAAGATGAAAAGAAAAATATAAAAGTAGAATTTTAAAATGTATTCTCAAATTGGGATTAACAAGAGAAACACAATATTGTTGTTTATTATTTTTTTGATTTTTATCGGGATATTTATATTCTTGATTAATCTATTCTTCTTTCAGGGTCATACATTTGTTATAATAGCAGCAGTAATTGCAGTGATATTCTCATTAATAAGTTATTACTCAGGAACTTCGATAGTTCTTGCTATGACAAAAGCCAGGGAAGCTAATAAAAAAGAGCATGCTTACTTAATTAATACAGTAGAAGGCTTGGCCATAGCAGCAGGAATTCCAAAGCCGAAAGTTTATGTCATTCCAGGAATGCAAATTAATGCATTTGCTAGTGGAAGATCTCCAAAAAGTTCATTGGTTGCAGTGACAGAAGGTGCTTTGGAAAAATTAAACAGGCAGGAATTAGAAGGTGTAGTCTCTCATGAAATTTCCCATGTTAAGAATTATGATATAAGAATAATGCTTCTTGCTTCTGTATTGGTTGGAATAATAATTTTTGTTAGCGAAATAATGCTAAGAAGCTTTTTGTTTGGCGGTTTAAGATCAAATGACAGCAGAAGCGGGAGAATGAACTTGATATTCATTGTTATAGGTATTGTTCTTTTGATTTTAGCTCCGATAATGGCTCAAATGATTAAATTTTCAATATCAAGAAAAAGGGAATATCTTGCAGATGCCTCTGGTGCCTTACTTACTAGGTATCCGAAAGGATTGGCAGATGCATTGAGAAAAATAAAATCAGACACTACTGAATCAAAAATTGCATCACGATCGACCAGCCACCTTTTTATAAGCAATCCTTTCAAAAAGAAACAATGGTTGGTAAACTTATTCAATACTCATCCCATGTTAGAGGACAGAATTCAGAAATTAGATGCTATGTAAAAATTTTATATAGCTAAATTCCTTTATGAATTTATTCTTGGATATGTGCAAATATTAATTACTTATTAACAATTCTTTCTTTTGTTCTTTCTCAAGAGCCTTAGAAATTAATGCTTTCTCTAAATCCAATATTCTTTTTGTAATAATATTGTTTGAATTCAAGGTATAAAGTTTTGTCTTGCCAAATTGTCTTGTTACTCTAACAATCCCATACATTTCTAATTCATTCCAGTAATTAAATAAAGAAGCTCTCGATATTTCTGCGCCTTCAGCTATATCTTTTTTGCTGAAATCAATGCCTTTATTTTCTATTAAAAAATCAATTATTTTAAATAGAGGCATTTCTCCAGTCAATTGCAACAATAATGATTTTTCCATTTTACATACTTCCATAGTATCTAATATATATTATATAGAAAAGTATATAAATATATTCTTTCAAAGTATATTTAGGTGGACTTTATATGTGGACAAAAGATGAAATAAAAGGAAAAATACTTCATAAATTAACTCGTTTAGGAAAATTTAGTCATAGTCACACTTCAATTGATAATCTTCCAAAAGGATTTCCAAAAGAACTAAGAGGAGAAGTTAAAGAAAATGTTGAAGAATTAATTAAAGAAGAAATATTATTCAAAAAGCCAACAAGTTATGGAATAGAAGTGTCTATTAATTCTGAAATGAAAGAAAGAATAATGTATTATATCGAAAAGTTCTTGGATAAAAATTAATGTAAAAAATTCATGTAACTAAACTCTTTCATGAACTTATTCTTTGACATATGTAGCTCTTTAGATAGTTTCTCAGACATTTCTTTTTTCCTGCTTTCTTTCCTGTTGTTTATCCAGATTTTTAATATTCTTGAACTTCTTTTGTAACTTACAAATTTATTATCAATTCTTTCTTTTGAAAAAGCAACCCCCAAATTCATAAGAGCATTTTCATAGACTAAATATCTCCAATACTGCCATCTTCTTATTCTACCTCTGAACACATCAGCCTTGCTAAGGTAATCATAAGCATCTCTTAAAACTTCATTCCTGTATTCATAAGGAATATTTTCTTCAAGCCATAAAAATACTTCATCCAGGTCTTCATCCAGAAGGCTGATTGTTTTTAAAATTTCATTTTGATTTTTAGTTTTAAATATAATCTTAAGTGCATTAAGCATAGTTTCTTTCTTGTCTCTTTCAGAAATTTCATCATTGCTCAGCATCAAAAGCTCCAAGTCATTTATTGCACTTCTTGCATCACCTTTTGAACTGACAGCAATTTTTCTCAAATGAATTTCATCAATCTCTTTTTTTTCTTTGCTTAAGATGTTTCTTAATACCTTTAGAACATCTAATGGGTTTAACTTGTCAAATTGTATTAACTCACATTCCTTTCTTAATTCCCTGAATTTTGAATCCCAGATGTCATTTCCAACTATGACTATTGGATGCCCAGAATCTTTTATTACACTTATTATTTCCTGGATTGCTCCCCTGTCATCCCTGTTCAATCCGTCAATCTCATCTATCAGGATTATTTTCCCTTTTGAGAACAAGCTATTTTGTCTTGCAGAACTACCAACTATCTCATTAATCTGATCTTTATTCCTATAATTGCTCGCATTTATCTCAAGAATTTCATAATCTAAATCTTTGGATAATGCATGAACACTGGAGCTTTTTCCGATTCCAGGAACTCCATAGATAAAAATTGCTTTTTTCTCGTTGACAGCCTTTCTTAATTTAGAGAGAGCATTATCTTGTCCTATAATCTCCTTTAAACTTTTTGGTTTGTATTTATTTAACAGCATTTTGTAGGAAATTTACAATTCCTTTGTTAAATTTGTTATAGTATTGGTTTACCCTGTCCCATTCATAACCCAATTCATCGATGTCTTTTTCCTGCTGCAGAACTTTTCTGAAATAATTGTTGTCATACAAATTTTCTATGACTTTTCTCTGTATCAGCAAGACTGGGAAGTGAACCTTGAAGTCATAATCTTCATAATTAAACTTTTTTCTAACTAAGTCTAAAACTTTCTTATTATCTCTCAACAACACATGAATCAACTCATGAATTAAGATTCCTTTGATAGTGTCCAAATTATTATTATATCTTAAGGTAAAAGGAAAGCTAATGGCATTGAAATCCATGTCTTTTACAACAAAGCATCTTACTTTATACTTGAATTTTAATCCAGACACTTTCTCAATTTCATTTTTTATTTTATTACCTTCTTTTTTCCAGAAAGATTGTAATATAGCAGAAAATTTTTCCATCTCGATGAATTGCTTTCCAGAATATTTTTTATTTTTCATAGATGTAAATAATTCATCATAAACTGAAGAATATACAAAGTCTATCATTTTAGGTAAAATCCTGCTAGTAAAGCCTGTAGTTGAATGAATTCATCCGAACCCTCGACCATCCTGAATTCTATCTCCCCGCATTTCTCAATCAGTTTCAGTTTATCTTTCTCATTGATTTCTAATTCAAAGACTTCTTTTTGTATTTGTTTTATTACATCTAATCCGCTTAATCCTTGTTTTAGCATGATATCCAATAACAAGCTTCTTGATTTTAAGAACTCACCTTTTATTGCATATTCTATTATTTTTCTTATCTCCTTTGGGTTAGCCTCGCTTACCATCTCATAAATTAACTTTTCATCAATCTTGTTAGAAATAGAAGAGCAGCTCTGTAATATGTTCAATAATCTCCTTAAGTCCCCATTGGACTCGTTATATAATATTTCTTTAGCTTCCTTGGAAACTTTCAGATTTTCCTGCTTGGAAATTCTATCTATATAATCAAAAATCTCTTCTTTTCCTATTCCTCTAAATCTAAAGATAGTGCATCTTGATTGTATTGGATCAATGATTTTTGAAGAATAATTGCAGCTTAAGATGAATCTTGTTACAGAAGCGTAATTCTCCATAGTTCTTCTCAGGGCTTGCTGGGCTTCTTTTGTTAATGAATCGCATTCATCCAAATAAATTATCTTGAAAGAAACATCTCCTATTGGCTTTGTTCTCGCAAAATCTTTTATTGTATTTCTGACAATATCAATTCCACGATCATCTGAAGCATTTAGCTCAAGAAAATTTTCTTTCCAAGAATTTCCATACAATTGTTTTGCTATGACTAAAGAAAGGGTAGTATTATGTAATATTAAAGGGCTATTTCCACCTATAAAATTATGAACCTCTTCAACATTTAAATCGTAAACAACACTTCCTTCTTTTACTCTTATATCTTTTATTTTATCCCAAACTATTTTAGCTTCTTTTAGAAAGTTTATATTTTCAATAATATTTATACATTCTTCATTAAAAATTTTATTTTCAATGATTTCTTTTAATACATCAAAAATACCATTCAAAATATTTAAAGATTGTAAGGATACTCCATTGTTATTTAAGATATAATTAATATTTTCAGGGGGTATATTTATCCTACCCCCCACTTCATTATAACTTATCTTAAAGGTATCTAAGACCCTCAAAACTCTTTTTCTAAACATTAATAAATTAATTATTTTATCATAATCCTCATTAGAATACATTTTCATATTATATAATCTTTTAATTAATCTCATATAATTTTTTAAGTTAGGAACTCTTTTCTTATTATAATACTCTTTTAGCCTATCTTCTCTAATTATCCCAATATCTCTTCTTATCTCTCTTTTTTCCAACAAACTAAACAACTTATTAGGTTCTATCTGTAATTTGGCATTGTTTAGAGCAGAAATTGCTTCAATACCTATTTCTATCCTTTTCCTTATTATATCAGTTAATTTAAGATAAAATTTTTGTACTCTTTTCCTACTTCCAACACCCCTATCAATAATATGTTCAAAACCTCTTCCTATCTCTTCCCTACTAATCCCAAATGTTTTGAATAACAAGAAAATATCTTTTTTATTAATACTTAAAATATCATAATTTGTATTATCTATGGTTAAATCTTTTGGTATTTTTATTGTTGGTTTTATTTTATTTCTGAACAATCTAAGCATTAAACTTCCAGAAACTAATATTCTTTTTTCCTTAATTCTAGAAGAAATTCCAAAATTTAATAATAGGTATCTTAACCCAATCAATAATTCTTTGCTCATAGAAGCTATTTCTATACAAGAAGAATAAAAAGAACCATCTGTTTCATATAAACCTCTTATAAATGAGGAAATATTTGATAAACTAGAAATGTATAACTCTTGTGGAACTTTTATTATTCCACTTTTCTTTCTATTCAATTTGTATCCTAAATTTTCTTCTAAAAGATTAACTATTGTTGTTGCCTTTCTAATTTCAATATAGGGGCATTTAGCCATAAATTCTTTAATTTCTATTTTATTACCATATACCTTGTAAGACAATTTCTTAAATTTATTTCTCATATAATTTTTCGTATTATAAAATCTGACACTTGCATTTCTAAAATTACCATCTCCAAATACCATCCCCAACCATTCGTAATATTCTTCATTAAGATCTGGAATTTTAATTTTAGAGGAACTCCTTCCCTTATTAAAATAAAAATAACAACCTTCTTCTTCCTTAAACATTACCGGAATTTTTAACTTTTTCTCTACAAAATTCTTCCTTTCTAATATCTCAGGAGAGGCTATATATATATTTTTTTCCATATCTTTAGCTTCCATCCACTTTAGTTTTCCTTCTTTTAATATTAAGAAAGGATGTTCAGGAGTAACATCTATATTTGTTCCAAAATTAGTCTTTATATTGTAGATTTTTTTAGAGAATCCTTTGTAAAAATAAGATATCTTATTTTTGGTTATTTTTCCTTCTTTATTTAAACTCATAACAGTGTCTATTTTATTATTATAAGATTCTTCGATGCTTAATAAATTTCCATCTCCATCTAAAACAGGAGTATTTGAGCAAACACATTTTCCAGAACCTGCAGGACCTGTAAATAAAAGGTGAGGAATACTCCTTTGTTCAACCATAGCCTTAATTCTTCTTACTATAGATTCCTGTCCTATCACATCCTCAAAATTCTTGGGTCTATGCTTCTCTATCCAGATTTCCATATATCCTTAATTTTAATAAACATTATAAACCTTATTCTAATACAAGATATATTTTTCAATTATCAATTCTTTAATTCAAGAATAATGTGATTTTTATCAGGTACAGAAACATATATATCTTCTCCTTTTTTTAAACTTAAACTTCTTATGAGGTTGTTATTAAAATATATCCCTAATCTATCCTGAGATATTTTTATTATTTTCTGCTTTATTTTCAAAGGAGTTTCTCTTAATTCTTCTATTACCTTTTTAGATGATAAAGGTTCAAATTCAAAATAATCACATTTAGGGCATTGATAGCTAATTGCTCTATTATCAGCACCTTGTACTTTAACATTTACTTTCCTTAAATCTGAATTACATTTTGGGCATTTCATTTTCATTCACCTCTTTTGGCATTAATAACATATAATATATTCTCCTTTATTTCAAATAAAACATAATAGCCATCTTTTTCAATTTCAAATTTATCTCCTTTCTTTCTTGGATTTTTTGTAGTTAATATGATTTCAACAACTTTATCCCATGGAATCTCTTTTTCATGTTCATCAAAGTAATGGTTTGTTGGTCTTATTTCCGTAAAATAAACCATATTTTTTATAGTATAAAAGACTATATAAACTTTTCTTTTTTTAAAACAATAATCTTTTAAAATCAAGAAAAAACTTTATCCTTATATGTATAATTTCAAGGAAATTGAAGAAAATGTATTAAAACTCTGGAAAGATAAGCAGATTTATCAAAAATTAAAAAAAAGAAATTCAAGAGGAAAAAAATTCTATTTCCTGCAAGGACCTCCTTACACTTCTGGAAATTTCCATATTGGGACAGCTTGGAATAACTGCCTCAAGGATCAGATTATGAGATACAAGAGAATGCAGGGCTTTAATGTCTGGGATAGGAATGGCTATGATATGCATGGCTTGCCAATAGAGAATAAAGTCCAGAAATTGCTTAAAATAGAAGATAAAAAACAAATAGAAAATTATGGTGTTGAAAAATTTGTAAAGGAATGCAAGAAATTCTCTATAGAAACTGCTGATTCAATGACTGAAGATATGAAAAAATTAGGGATATGGTTTGAATTCAATGATCCTTACATGCCCATTAGGAATGAATTCATGGAAAATGAATGGCTATTGATTAAAAAAGCACATGAGCAAAAAAGGCTTTATCTTGGCGAGAAAGTAATGACTTGGTGCCAGTCATGTGAAACAGCATTGGCTAAGCATGAATTGGAGTATAAAAATGTAAAAGACACTTCTATATTTATTAAATTTAAAATAAAAGGAAAAGAAAATGAATACTTTTGCTTGTGGACAACAACCGCATGGACAATAGCATTTAATTTAGGTGTTATGGTTAATCCTAAGTTGGATTATGTAAAGGCAAAAGTAGGAAATGAGAAGTGGATTCTTGCAAAGCAGCTGGCAGCACCAGTAATTCAGAACTTTACAAAATCAAAATTGCAAATCTTAGAGGAATTTAAAGGCTCTAAACTAAAAGGTTTAAGATATGAGCATCCATTTTATGATGTATTAAAAAATAAATATGATGAAATAATGAAAAAGCATCCAAATGCATTTACAGTTGTTTTATCAGAGAGGTATGTGGATACAACTGCAGGAACTGGTTTAGTTCATATGGCCCCTGGCTGCGGTCCGGAAGATTACGAAGTTGGTCAGGAAAATAATATTCCTCCTTTTAATACATTAGATGAAAAAGGAAAATATTCAGATGATATGGGAGAATTCTCTAAATTAGATGCAAAAAAAGATAATATGTACCTTGTTGAAGCATTAAAAAATAGGAATGCTTTAATTGCTGTGACAGAAGTTGAGCATGATTATCCTCATTGCTGGCGCTGTCATAATCCAGTTATTTTCAGGACAACAACCCAATGGTTCTTTAAAGTAGAGGATTTAATTCCAAAATTTTTAGTTCAATCTAAGAAAGTTAAATGGATTCCAAAAAATTATGAAGATTCTTATCTTAAATGGATTGAAAATTTAAAGGATAATGCAATTACAAGGCAGAGGTATTGGGGAACTCCAATGCCTTTATGGCAGTGTGATAAATGTAGTGAAAAAATGATTATTGGTTCAATAAATGAATTAAAAAAATATGCAAAGAATATCCCAGAAGATTTGCACAAGCCATGGATAGATAATGTTACTTTCAAATGCAGAAAATGCAATGGCTTTATGAAAAGGATTCCCGATGTCCTTGATGTATGGTTAGACTCAGGTACAGTATCATGGAACTGTTTATATAATGATCCTAAATTAATAAAAAAATATTATCCAGCAGACTTAATTCTTGAAGCTACAGAGCAGACAAGATTATGGTTTTACATGCTGCAGTTGTCATCAAATATTATTTTTAACAAGCCTTCTTATGAAAATGTCTACCTTCATGGAATGATTCATGATATAGAAGGGAATAAAATGTCAAAATCTCTTGGCAATATTATTTCTCCTGATGAGGTTGTAGAAAAATATGGGGTGGATACATTCAGGTTTTACTTCAATTCATTGAATGCAGGGAAGGATGTTAATTTCTCATGGGAAGAAATCAAGATTAAACTCAGGAATTTGGATGTACTGCATAATACTTCAAAATATTTGCTTAACTATTTGGATTCAAATAAGCAGTCAAAGCTTCAAGTAGAGGATAAATGGATACTCTCAAGGTTGAATTCTACAATAAAAAGAGCAACAGAATTAATGGATGAATACAGAATAGATGAAATTGTAATTCTTCTGGAAAATTTATTCCTTGATTTGAGCAGGAATTACATTCAGTTCGTAAGAGACAGGATTGAAGAAAAGATAGTTGTTAAGACAATAGAAAAAGTTTTGCTTGAGACATTAAAGATGCTTTCTATAATTTCCCCCCTTATAACAGAGCATATTTATCAAGAATTAAAAAAACCATTGAAATTAAAAGAGGAATCAATCCACTTGGAAAAATGGCCGAAGTTTGATTCTAAATTGATTAATAAAAAATTAGAGGAAGAAATGATTAATGTCCAGAGGATTATTCAGGAAGCATCAGCACAGAGAGAGAAGATACAGTTAGGAATAAGGTGGCCTTTATTAGAAGCTGAGATTCATTCTAAAACCAAAGTAAAAAACTTTGAGAATTTATTAAAAAGACAGATAAATGTTAAAAAAATTATTTTTAAGGAATCCAAAGAGGAAAAAGTTGAATTAAACAAGCAATTAACTCCAGAATTATTGAAAGAAGGTTATACAAGAGAGGTTATCAGAAGAATTAATGATATGAGAAAAAAAGCTAATTTGAAGAAACATGATAAGGTTGAGATAAATATCAAATCTTCTCAAGAATTAGATTTAAACTTAATCAAAAAACAAGTAAATGCTTCCATTAAAGAAGTTAAAAACCCAAAAATAAAAGAGAATTTCAAGATTAAGGAAAAAGAGTTTTATGTTGGGTTTAACCATTAAGTAATGACTTATTATTTATAAAATACCTTTATATATCTTTCTCTTTATTTATAAATAAAAATTAGAGGGGGGTTACCTAATGAGTAAAAATTCGTCTAAGTCAGAAATAAAAATACAAAACATAGTTGTTTCTACTTCTCTTGAGCATGATATTCCGCTGGTAAAGCTTGCAGAGACATTGCCGAACACAGAATACAATCCAGAGCAGTTTCCTGGATTGGTAATGAGGATAAAAGACCCGAAGACTTCTGCATTAATCTTCAGCTCGGGGAAAGTGGTATGCACAGGAGCAAAGTCAATAGCCAAGGTAAAGGAATCCTTGCAGAAAATAATAAAAAATCTTGCTAAAATAAAAATAAGAATCAAAGTAAAGCCAAAAATCAATGTCCAGAACATGGTTGCTTCTGGCGACATTAAAATGGATTTGAATTTGAATTTTTTGGCATTGAAACTGCCTAACACAGAATACGAGCCAGAGCAGTTTCCAGGTTTAGTATTCAAGTTACAAGGAACAAGGGCAACATTCTTATTATTTAGCAATGGAAAGATAGTATGCACAGGCACAAGGTCTGAAATAATGCTGAAGGAAGCTGTTGATAAATTAGTAGTGGTATTAAAAAAAGTAAAGAAAGATGCAAACATTAAATGAGCAAATAGAGAATTTTAAAGGATTTATTGAGCAGTATTACGAAAAAAAATTACATGAACTTGATTCCAAGGGGATTTCATTCATTTACATTGATTTCTTCGAGATAGCTGAATTCTCTCCTGAATTAGCTGAGTTTCTTTTAGAAACTCCAGAGGACGCAATTAAAGCTTTAGAATTATCAATTTCAGAATTTGAATTGGATATAAAGCCAAGAGTGTTTAACCTGCCTAAATCACAATTCCTAGAAATTAGAAATATAAGATCAGCAAATCTTGGGAAGTTTGTTTATATTGAAGGCATTGTCAGGCAGGCTTCTGATGTCAGGCCTCAGGTTGTGTCTGCAAAGTTTGAATGCTCTGTATGCGGAAATAGCATTTCAATATTGCAGTTAGACACAAAATTCAAGGAGCCGAGCAGATGCTCATGCGGAAATCGTGCAAGATTTAAATTATTGTCTAAGGACCTGGTTGATGCCCAAAGATTAGTGGTAGAGGAATCTCCAGAAAACTTAGAGGGAGGAGAGCAGGCAAAAAGGCTTCCCATCTATTTAAAAGAAGATTTAGTAGAGCCAAAAATGGAGAAAAAAACAACTCCTGGCTCAAAGATAAGAGTAAATGGGATTATCAAGGAGATTCCAATTGCCCTGACTGGTGGCGCTAAATCTGTAAACTATGATTTGATGATGGACGCTAATTCTATAATTCCAATAGAGGAGACATTTGAAGAAATAGAAATCTCAAAGGAAGAGGAAGAATCAATAAAAAATCTGGCAAAAGATCCTCTGGTTTATGAAAAATTGATTAATTCAATAGCTCCATCAATATACGGTCATGAAAAAATAAAAGAGGCAATTATCTTGCAGTTGATGTCAGGAGTAAGAAAACTAAAAGACGATGGAACAATAATAAGGGGGGATATACACATTTTATTAGTTGGTGACCCTGGCTCAGCTAAATCCTCTTTATTACTGTTTGTTTCGAAATCATCTCCAAAAGCTAGATTTATTTCAGGTAAAGGTGCCTCAGGAGCTGGGATTACTGCTAGTGTTGTGAAGGATGAATTTATTAAGGGTTGGGCTCTTGAAGCAGGTGCATTGGTCTTAGCAAATGGAGGATTAGCAGCTATTGATGAGTTAGATAAAATGTCTCCAGAAGATAGAAGTGCAATGCATGAAGCATTAGAAAATCAGCAAATAAGTATCTCAAAAGCAAATATACAGGCGACATTAAGAGCTCAAACAAGCGTTTTAGCAGCAGCAAATCCAAAATTAGGAAGATTTGATCCTTATACTTCTATGGCATCACAAATAGATTTATCTCCTACTTTAATTAACAGGTTTGATTTGATATTTACAATTAGGGATATTCCAAACAAAGAGAGAGATGAAAAAATAGCATCTCATGTTCTTGAACTTCAAAAAAAATCAGGAAAAATTGAATCAGAAATTCCAGTTAAGTTATTAAAAAAATATATTGCATATGCAAAACAAAATATTAAACCTATTTTGACAGATGGCGCAGTGGATGAAATAAAAAATTTTTATATTAATTTAAGAAATGCAGGTCAATCTACAGAAGAATCAATAAGACCAATACCAATAAGTGCCAGGCAGTTAGAAGCTTTAGTAAGGCTTTCAGAAGCATCTGCAAAAGTAAGATTATCAAAAGAAGTAAGAAGAAAAGATGCAAAAAGGGCTATAGATATATTAAAACATTGCTTAAATCAAGTCGGCATTGATCCAGAAACAGGAAAGATAGACATTGACAGGATCTCAACTGGAATAACTGCAACACAAAGGTCAAGGATAGTTGTGATAAGGGAGATAATAAGGGAATTGGAAAAAATATATCAGCAATCCACTCCCCATGAACTAAAAGAAAAATATGGCGAGCATGTTCCTGTTCCGATACATGCAATATTGGAAGAAGCATCTAAAAAAGGCTATAATGAAGACCAGGTTGAGGAAGCAATAGAGAAATTGCAGAGGGAGTCTGAGATTTATATCCCTAAAAAAGATTATGTCTCAAGGCTTTAATTTTAAATAAGTTTCTGTTTTATTCATCTTTATGGTTTCAAGGAATACAGCCCATAAATTATGGATTTCAGGCATAAATAATTCAAATTATGTCAAGTCTCTTGGAGAATTTGATTCAAATTACATTGAATTCAAGGATAAGAAAATATCAAGAGTGAATGTTATAGCAGCAGTAATCAACAAGTATGAGACAGATAATTATTCTTCAGTCCTGATTGATGATGGATCCTCTCAGATTTCAGCTAAGGCATGGAATGAAGACAAAAAAATTATAGACAAGGCAAATATAGGTGATATAATTCTCTTGGTAGGGAAGGTAAGGCAGAATAATCTGGGCTCTGGCATGTACATTCAGGCAGAAATAATAAAAAAATTGGATGAGAAATGGCTTTTAGCTAGGAAGCATGAACTTGAAAAGGAATATGGAAAGCCTGAATCAGTTGAATCTAAACCAGGAATAAAGGAAGATGAATTAATTATAGAGGAAGTTAAGGTTTCAAACAAGTCATTAAGGAACCAGGTGTTAAATTTGATAGATAAGATGGATGATAATGACGGAATATCAAAGCAGGATATACTTGGTTATATCAAATCCCCTATGGTGTTTGAAGCTCTGGACGAGTTGCTGAAAGAGGGGGAAATATTTGAAGTCAATGGAAAGTATAAACTCTTGAAATAAAATTGAACATGACTCAATAATAGAATTTGCAAATGAGTATAAAAAAGAATTAATCATTGGAGCAGCATTGGCATTTATGGTCCGGGGTTATTTGCTAGATAAATATGGGAATTATAAAGATAAAAATGGAAATGGTGGCAGTATTAGTGAATTTATCAAAAAATCTCTTGAGGAGATATTGCATAAATCTTTATAAATCCATTTTTTAATATTGTTAAATATGAAATACGAAGAATTACTGGAAAGGGCATACAGGCAGATTCCAGAAACCAAGACAAGCTCTGAAAGGTTTGAAATACCAAAATCACAGATTATTATTCAGGGAAACAAGACTATTATTGTTAATTTTCTCAAGATAGCACAGGTTTTTAGAAGGGGTATAGATCACTTGCAGAAATATTTGCTTAGGGAATTGGCAACCCCTGGAAACTTAGATGGACCTAGGTTAATTCTCAATAGAAAAATCTCTTCTTTGCTGATAAACCAGAAGATAGAGCAGTATGCGAATGATTTTGTGATATGCAAGGAATGCGGGAAGCCTGACACAATATTGAAGAAAGAAGACAGATTCACTTATGTCAAATGCCAGGCTTGCGGTGCAAAGCATTACATAAACTCAAAAATATGATCTTTGTAAAAGAGCATGTTCATAACAACAGGAAATTGTTGGCTATCTGCGATGGCAATCTTATAGGGAAAGTCTTTGAGGAGAAAAATAAAGTTCTTAATGTTTCCAAGAATTTTTATCATGGAGAGCCAATGTTTGAAAAGGATATACTAAAATTAATTGAAAATAATATCTTATTGAATATAATTGGTAGAGAATCAGTAAACTTTGCATTAAAGAACAAATTAATAGACAAGGATGGAATAATAAAAATCAGGAAAATTCCTCATGCTCTGCTGTTATGATTATCTTCTTCTTTTTTTCTTTTGTTTTATTTTGTGATGATTTACTATGAACCTAAACTCTTTGTTTAAGTACCACATTGCTAATGCAAGGGATATCACAGATAACAATCCAGGAATTGCTTTGTAGTATGCTGCATTAATAACCCCTAAAATGTCTAAAATCCCTATTAATTTGCCTAATATTAAAAATATAAAAACCCACAAAAATAACCTTGCTGCATAATAAATCTTATGATCAATTAATTTTATTCCCATAAGAAGATAAAAAATCCCCATAAGTCCGATTATCAGACTAAGAATTTCAACAGAAACATCCAGCCACCATGTCATATGATTACCTCTTTTTTACAATATCCTTTATATGTACTTTCTTGATATGCTTTACTAACTTATTAAGTTTTCTGTTATAAATGTAAAATACAGCAAAGAAGCATAAAAATATGAAAATTAAAATATAAATAATGTAAAATTTAATGTTCTGCTCATTTGGTTTTTCAACTACAAATCTGCCTGTTTTCTCATCGCCGTCTAAATTTACTTTTATGGTGTAAATCCCGGGCTCGGCATAAGGGGGAATGCTAAAGGTGACTATTGTTGAAACTTCATTTTCTATGGCAAGGATTTTATTTTCTTCAGATATCTTGTTTCCCTTTTCATCCATGACATATGCTGCAAGATTGTAATCTTTTCTTCCCTGGGATCCCTCAATTGAGATTATATCCAGGTTTACATTTAAATCCTCTCCAGGCTTGACAGACAGGCTTTCTGCAGGCATATCAATGCTGATGAAATAATCTGCATATGAAGAACTGATATAAACTAAAAATATGGCAAATAATAAAAATTTTTTTAACATATATATAATGTTCATTTTTTGTTTATAATTTTATTTTCTTCTTCTCCTATATTTATGCAACCTTCTGATTGTTTCTAAATTTTTGAATTGATATATCACGAAAAATACTATTATTATCAGCAGGGTAGCTATGATTATGGTGAATAAATTCAGCTCAATCTTGAAAGGAAATCCAGCTCCAGATTCTTTAACCACCTCAAAAATGGCGGTTGAAGTCAAAATTCTCTCTTGTGCATTGTCAATGTATCTTACTTTTACAGCATATACATAAACTCCAGGTTTGGTGTCTTTTGGTATTTTGATGTCTTTTAATTTCTGGAATTGTGTCTCTATTATCTCCTTTTCAGTCTCGCTTGCAATCACATTCCCATCCAAATCCAGTATTGAATATTCAATGTCAACATCAATCTCTTCTGTGACCCCTAGGTTGAATAATAAAATCTTGCTGTTTACTCTCCCCCCTTGCTTTACAGTCTTGTCTTCGTTTAAAATCTCGACATCAACATCAAATAGTTTAGCACCTCCGCTTTCTACTTCAACAACAACAGGCAATACAGTCTTGAAATTACCGCTCTCTATTGTTAGCTTGCTTACATAAATCCCCTCTTTTACATCAACAGTATGGGCTTTTAATTCAACATTCCTCTTGTCATTGGCATCAATCTCCAGAGAATATCTGCTTATTCCCTCTTCAATGAATAGGAAGATTATTTCAGGATCTAATGTTAACGTTAATTTTATCTTTTTATCCTCATTATTCTTTATGATCAAGAAGTCAGATTTTGTCTCGCCTTGCTTTAATTTAATCTTGATTA